>ERZ808252.594-NODE-594-length-33839-cov-4.502161_pt1 | contig 33839 bp, 25 predicted proteins | sample MGYA00521242_ERZ808252 | MGnify/ENA primary metagenome ERZ808252 (study PRJEB31516, sample SAMN03275581) | gut metagenome | biome: mammalia-associated habitat; material: feces | host: Papio cynocephalus | place: Kenya | collected 2012-08-07 ...
AGTGTATTCTGCAAGTAAAAACTGTTCTGAGCCATTCAGATAATCCATTTTTTCAATAAATGAATACAATTGACTCAAATCCAATTTCAAAGCATCGCTATTCCTGACTACACTATGATAATAAAATTGAGAATTGTAATTTAACTTTAACACCTCCTTTTTTATATCCTTTACATTTGTACTTAAATCATTTTTAAAATAATCGTACTCAAGATATTTTGCAGCTTCGCTTTTTTGTGAAACTTTCTGATATATTTTGCAATAATCCCGTACATTCTGTTGACATCCACTTTCCGGATATTGTTTATAAACCTGATTACTTTTAACTATCAGATCAAATATCTTTGTTTCCATTTTAATATGATCATTAATGCAATCTGCTCCCTCCTTAATTCCAAAACAATTTTGAAACGAACGCAATTTATCTAATATTTCATCAACAATTTTCTTATAAGAATCATAAATTTTGTCATTGGTTTTTAATTCCGTATCGCACTTTTTCTTCATTTTTTTCAGATATTCTGACATTTCTTTTATATCTGAATTAAAAACCAAATCAGAATTAATTACGTTAAGTGGACTTTGTATTTTAATTTTATTTTCTGCAAGAAACCATGATAATTCCATCAATTGATTTTGCATCAAATAATAGTAACAAATATTATTGGAATTATCATCCTCATTTTCTTCCAAAACTTCTTCCATGTATTCATCCAATTGTTCCACAAATATAATTTTTATATCATTCCTTTTGCCATACATTTCTACGAATTCTTTATTCTTCGAAGAGATTCTGTTATATACATATACAACGGAAACATTTTGCATGGTTTCGAGCAATTCCATATCAATATCTTTACCTTGAATCCAAAGTTTATCAATAGAATTATATAATCCATCATTTTTTCCTTCGATTGACTTTGGAATAATAGAAAACACTTTCTTTGAAGGAACATTTTCAGAATATATGGAAATATCATAAATAAGATTTTTCAAATCAATGTTCTTTTTCTTTGATAATTCTAACAATTGCTCATACTTTTCTGTATTAAATTGACATTTATTTTGAGAAATACTTTCTACATAAACACCCTCTTTTTTATCATACCCATGAATAAATGTTGGCACCTCAAAAGTATTCATTAACTTCTTATTTTGATCAAAAATACAATTCATAATTTTTTTAAATCCAACATTTTGTTTTGAATAAATACTCTTTATATATCGTTTATATATATACTTAGAAACATATACGGATGGATTATAAAATGCGACATGTCGATTTCCAATTAATTTCATATGTATAACATAATACTCAAGTTCTGAAATCATTTTTTTGAGTTCTTCTACAATTGTATACTTATTTCCATACTGAATTTTTTCTATAATCGGAATGAACTTCTCATCAATATACATTTTTAATTCATCTAAAATGATCTTTTCCTTGGATTCATCTTTTTCTTCACTCAACAAATCTGAAAGAAACATAAAATTTTTCATCGCACTCTTCTCACTCACTGTTTCATCACCTTTCTGTACAAGTCGATTCAATTAACGTATTAAAGTAATCTGTAATGTATCTTTTATTTTCTGTCAACTCATTTAATCTGACATATTGATCCAAACAAGCATTTAATAGAGAATCCATATGTTCTATGTTATTCACGTTATTAAACATTTTATTATTTTGCTGTATTTTTTTGTGCATTATCTCTATCTTCTTCTCAACCTGTTTAGTAATTCCATCATATATTGCTGAAAAAATCTCATTAAAATTTTGTTCTCCGGAAGTATCCTCATTTATCGAGGTTAAATACTCTTCCAAAACTCCCTCACCCAACACTGCCTCTTTCGTAACAGAATCATAAGCAATAACATCATATACTTTTTTATTACATTTCTCCAATGTCTTTTTGGCCTGCTCTATTTTGGATTTAATATTGTCTTCTGTATCTAAAGATGCTTTTGTAAAAACAAACAATATCGGCTCTTCTACATTCAATGTTGAAATAAACTCTATATCTCTCTGTGTAATAACTCCCTGCACAGAATCGACCAGCCATATAAGGTAGTCAATTGACTGAAGTTGTTTCCTTGCCATCTCCGCATCCGTACTGTCCTCCCCTTTGTTCACATCGGATTTACTATATCCGGGTGTATCTAATATAGCTATATTAGGATACGTAAATTTAGGCGTATATACTATAAGCTGCTGAATTAATTTTGAAAATCCAATTTTATACTTTTCAAAAAATTCATGCGTAAGTGCATCTAATGCTTGATCCTCTAACTCAATATACGCAGATTTTCTTGTCAGTGCAACATTTCTTTTTACATCTGAATTCACTATATATGTTGCAATAGAAGTAGTCGGACGCTGACCTTCCGGCAATTCAGCATTGGTTATCGAATTGATAAAGCACGACTTACCGGAACTAAATTTTCCTCCAACGCCAAGTATTTTTTTCCCTTTAAGACCATCCGTACGTAATATTTCTTTTTGCTTTGATTCAACAAGTCTTAATTTATTATAGATTTCTAATTCATCATTCAAGTTCAATTTTGCAAGAACCATAAAAATCTCATTTAGCATATTGCTTAATGCAAATTCTTCCACTTTATCACCAGGTGCAGACAGAACTTTTTGAATCAACTTAAATCCTTCATTTACATTATTGAGATATTTATTGGATTCCTCATTTGTCTCTAAAATTTCTTCAATAGCTTCATCTTCAAATAACGCCATATCATCACACTCCTATATCAAGAAGAATTTTCTTTGAGTCAGTTATTTCATTAATAAAATTATCAAATTTTATTATGCTTTGCTGTTTATCCTGAATCATTACTTCTAATTTCTTTTGATTTTCTTCCAATTGTTTAACTATGGAATCCACAAATACTGCCCCCTGAGCCACAAGCATTCGATCCATTTCTTCTCCCTGCTTTAAAATCATATTTTTCACATCGGCCGCAATTGATGCAAGGACTTTATCCTGTGCCCTTTTTAATTGCGGAATATTATCGTTTTTTACAGATCCTCTATCAACAAAACCACCTATCAAACCATCTAACTGTTTTTCATACTTTTCACGATCAATCACAATAGATGGTAATGTAATTCTTGCCAGTGCAGTTTCCAAAGGAAACAGTATTTTGTTTTCATCAAAATCCTTATCCGAAGTATCAAAAGCTTTAATAACAGTCTCTTTAACCTGATTTTTAAATTCGTCAATGTCAATCAGTCTCTTATATTTCAAATTTATTATCTGCAAACAATTAATGATATACCTGCGAATATTATCGTCAACATCACTGACATCTGCTGAATTATTATGTGTAATTTCATCCCAATGCTCTGTCGTTTTCCAAAACAAATGACCGGATGTATCAGAATGATGTTCTACTTTGGTACTGGTTGTGACTTCAATATCCATATTATTTTCAATTGCCCTTTCGACTTCAATTGATATTTGATTGATAGAACGTTTAATCTCAATTGCATTTTTTTCAAATAAATTTTTTACTACAATTCGCACTGAATCCAATGCTTCTTTCATATTGATCAAACGTTCTGCTAACTGTTCACAATCGTATTTTCTTAGATCATTTTGGTTCGTCCTCGTTTGAATTGCAATGTTTTCCAGTTCATTTTGAAATCCTACCGTCTGCATTTGAATAAAAGATTGAATTCGATCTTTTATTATACTTTCTTTTTCTATCTTTATTGATTCGAAGACCTTTTCCCTAACTGTAGGAATATTCGATAAGTCATATAAAAACTTGACATCATCCTTAAAATCAGCAAATCTTGATTTCATCCCCAATAGCATTTTCTTCTCTTGTTCATTCAATTTTTGCGAAGTTTCATACTTTTTGGCAATAGAAAAAGCCAATGAAGAAACACAATAAGGAGGAAGTGATTCTATCATTGAAGAAACAACTTTTTCGTTGTGTGAACTTGTTTTGCAGGATGTCAAATTCTCCTTAGCTTGATCCTCACAATTCTTTTTTGTTCCCAAATATGCTATTTTAAAACTTGGTGAACCTTTGGTAGGATATTGCAATATTGCTGAGTCCATTTTACTTCCAATCAAAACAGCCTTATTTATTCCTTCATTAGGTAATGAAGACAATACAAATCCCATATCTTCAGCCCCAAGGAATTGTCCACAGTACCCCAATAAAAATACTGCATCACATTCAATGAGAAATTTTTGTGTTGTTCTGGTTCTCGACAAAATAGGGTCATTTAGTCCCGGAGTATCTATCACCTCTATTTCTTTCAACATTTCATTATCTAACTGAATTTCTGTATACTTAACGATTGCAGTATACTTTCCCTCTGCACCAACATAATCATATAATTCCTTTGTATATGTATGTATGTCATTTGAATCACTCTTAATTTCTTTATCACTTCCAAGCAATTTTTGAACATCAATACCCTGTTTCAAAGCTAAATCAACAACTTCTTTACATGCCTTACACTCTGTAGAAACTATATTCTGGTTATTTTTTTCAAATTCTTTGCGGCTGCAAAATTGAGTTATCCTTCTGGCATTTATGTTTTTTTTCTTTCCCTGCTCCTCAAAGCGCTTCTTTTGTTTTTCATATTCTTTGTCAAACGTTTCTTTATATTTTTGAGCCTTGTCTTTTATTATCTTCCAATCGTCTTGATCATAAAAAACGATCTTCGCCCTTGGATTTTCACTGTAGCCAATTTTTGTCAGTGCTGCTGTCATAGGTGTTGGTGCCTTTGGTAATATGTCTTCTCCCTCAAATAACAACGCATTTAAAAAGGAAGATTTCCCCGCTTTCACTTCACCTACAATACCCAATTTCAAATTTCTTTCCTTGTTCATAATATTATCAATTTCTTTATTTACCTTGGACACATGAGATTGAAATTCCAAAATGGGATCTTCCGCTATTAATTCTTTTCCGCTCTCCATTATTCCGCTTATTTGGTTTATTTTTGCAATCAAACTTTCTTTATTCATTTTTCTCCTTCCTGCAAAAACTGCTCTATAACGTTGTCTATCGTATTGATATCTTCATTGATAATTTGCATTTCCTTTTCATATTCATTATTATTTTTCTCTCGCATTTGTTTTGCCGACTCTATTGCTTCAATTTCTTTATTCAAATTCTCATTAAATTGTTCCTCTAATGCTTCAATCATTTCCGATTTCATTTCAAATAAAGAATTTTGAATTTCCGGCTCGAGGCTTGCTAATAACTGAGGTATTATTTCGTTATTCACCTTATTTCTTAACGTATTCTCCTGATTTCCTGCTCCAAACATTTTTAAAATATCCGGTACAAAAATCAATACAAGCTCCAACCATGGTGCAATAACATCCGTCACAATGGCTAATGCAGTGACCACTGCTTTATATGTTTTTCCGAGTTTTTCCCCTCCATCTGCTATTTCCTGTATTTTTTCACTTGCCCTTTGATATTTTTGTATCGCTTCTTCACTAATTTCTTTTACAGACTCATCTATATTAGAATCATCTATCGTTATACTATTTATATAACTTTCAAAGCTTTCTTTGACGTAATTATTAGTAGAAGTCATTAATACCGGCCGCAAAATATTATTTACAGTCAGTGAAAAAGCCTTCTCCCCACCAGCCAAAGCATTTGTTAATGTGTCTACATTTCCATATAATGCACTTTGTAGATCGCCAATAATTTTGGGAGCCACTTCACTTTTTAACTTTTTTCCCAAAGCAATCTTATCTTTTTCCAATTGTTCAGACAGACGTTTTTTACTAATTTCGTGTTTTTCTATCTCTTTATCAAAATCCGTCAAATCAAGTTTTAGGCTATTTTTGTAAACTTCTATAGAATCTTTACACTTATACGCCAAGTCACATCCTTTGGCAAAAAACATTTTTTTGAAAATATCATCTCTATCAAAATTTTCAATTATTTTTTGTACTTTGTCCGAAACATCTTCATCAAATTTTGATGTTGCTTCAACCACTATCTCTGAATCAAATATAAGTTCCGCATTTCTTTTTACATTAGAAATTACTTTCTCTATATCTTCTTTTGTTTTCAAATCCGCTTTTGAAACAACAATCGCCACATTATCATCATAATTTTGAATTTCTTCAATAAATTCTATAACATTCTGCTTTATTGTGCCATCCTCAGAATCTACAACAAGTAAATACGCATTTCCCTTGCCTGCATATTGAATAATGGCCTTATTATGATCCTCAATTCCGGAATTGAACCCGGGGAAATCAACAATAATACAATCGTTATACTTTTTTAGTACATCATTATTAATGTTCCAAATCAAATAATCATACTCTTTTGTATCTATCCTATCTGCCTCGTCAACGGCATATTTAGCCTCACATTTCCCGTTCTTAATGGCTTCTATGTATTCATTTTCAGAATAGACCAACTCGCTTGCAATTGATGTTTCCGGACGTTGACCTTCTTCCAAAAGTTCACGATGTAACATTGCGTTAATCAATGCACTCTTACCTGCACTAAAACTTCCCACCAAAATAACCTTCAATTTAAATGCTTCACTCTCATCATTTAATTTCTGTAATTCTGAGACTAATGTGTTAAATTCATATTTCTTTGCTACTTCAGAAATATGATTTATCCTTGTTTCAAAAAAGTTTTTCATTTTGATCACCTCGTTATTTTATTTCATTTCATTTTTACATTTCTTCGTATCTTGGCACTGATTTTCGATTTTCTCTAAAATCAACCGCTTGAGGTATTTTTCATTATATCCATATTTTCGCGCGATTGCTTTCCACTCCGACGGATTTTCTTTCATGGCGCGTTCAATCACGTATTCAATCGTATATAACCTCGAAGGCATAGACACTTCCATTCCATGGAACCGCTCATAAATCTTCCTCACCATATTATCCCCAACGATTTCTGCAAGTTCCTGATAAATACCTGCATATCTTCTTTTTGCTTTTTCTTTCGATTGCATTTTGTCACCTCAACACTATTTTACACAAAATGGCAGAAAATTTCTCGGTACATTCTACGTGTATTTCTACCGCCCTATTTCCTGCTACCACTTTATTCCACCCAGATAAGCCCCGCAATGAACGCATCTTTTGAAAATATTCACCTTATACGGTTTATGACATCTGGGACAAAGAATTGGTTTTACAATAGAAAAGACTTTTAATCTCATATTCACACATCTCCTCTGCATTTTTTCACAGTATACATTTTGAAAGTGACATCATATGTCATTTTGTTTACAAATATAAGATATCACACACATTGTAAAATCGTTTTCAATTTTTCCCTCTTAACACCATTTCGCCCATTGGATCCCATTCGTTATAGAAAAAGAAAAAAGACACAGCATCTGCCATGTCTTCTTTCCTGATCATTAATTAATTTTTATCACAACACCAGTTCTTCCACTTCTTCCAGTGGGATATCCAGCTCCTTCGCTATATCTTCCGGTGTTTTTCCGCTCAGAAATGCTTTAAACACCTGTTTAGCAAGTGATTTCCCTTCCTGCAGACCTTCTTCCCTCTCTTCTTTCCGAAGCACTTTCTCATGCAATTCCACATCAAATTCATATAAACACATGTGATACACCTCCGCTTTGTTTTTTAATAAAAATTCTTTTAAGATTCCATCCCGGATACATTCGTCTATCGTTGTCCGTATCGCATCCTCCAATGGCATTTCTTTCCTATGTATGCGCACTCTTTCCGTAAACTCCGCGTATTCCTGCAATGTTTGACAGATTTCTTTCAGTTCTTCATTTTTTCCTTTGTTTATGTTTAACTGAAGTACAACAAGTTCCAAGTTTATCTCGCCGGTATTGGCGGCAAAGGCCTTCGACAGGCAGATTTCTTTTTGCTCCGGCTGTTCCTCCTCCCCATTGTAAAATACTACAAATTTTGGCGTCGGAATTTTAATCTGCTTCCTGGAATAAATATCCAGTCCCTCTTCGTAAACATATTTTTGTAGTAGATCTGACACATAAAACAAGTTACGAAGCGGCATATTAGGATTGACCGTTGACTGATGTTCATACAACTGCATCATCATGTCAATCATACAGGAGACATCATTTTTCATGCCAAGATACAATGCTCCTTCCAATGTAGTGATCACCAATTCTTCCGGGTCATCATAATGTGTTCCGTTGACCGCATTGAATAGAGAAAGCAGTCTCTCCTTATCCCGGAAAAGCATTCGAAAAAGCGTATCCCTGTAATTACGCACTACTGCCTTCATTTTCTGTTTTGTTTTTCTTTTCATTCAAAATCTCCCTTCTGTGTACTGCAGGAGTTTTATCTTGAAAAGTTTCCGCATTCCCTAATGCATTTTCCCTAATCTTTTTTCACTCCTGCTTTGTTTTTCATTTTTCTGGAATTCAAAGCAAGAATGACATACCGGCTTATTTGACTCTTTTACTTATTATATACTAGACTAAAAATCACTTGCTTTTCGTCAGTATACCATAGTACTCCCCGAAATGCAAGTGATTTCCCTTACAGCCTTATCTTCTTCTCCCTGCTATACACCCCATTTTTTCGTTTTCCCTTCTCGTACACACGGGCTTTGAACCAGACAAGATATCCTTTCTGGCTATACGCCAGCCGCACCACCTGCCGGCCTTTCTTTAGCGATGTTTTCTTTAGGCGGATACGGACATATTTTCTGCCCTTTTTCTTCATATACAGTTCGAAATATTTGCCGGTGGAGGACTTTACCGTAAGCTGGATGTAACGGTGCTTTCCTTGTCCCCTTTTTCGAAGAGACAACGTTGGCCGTTTTATTTTTTCGACAAAATGCGGATTGCCGGTTGGCTCCGGAGTAAACGCCGGTTTTTCTGTTGTCACAGCTGCCGGTGTCTGTGGCGGAGCTACAGGCTGCGTTGGTACAACAACCGGTGCCGTTGATGGTTCCGGAGCCAGACTGGCTGTCGGTGCCGCCGATGGCTCTGGGGCTGGGCTGGCTGTCGGCGTGCCCGATGGCTCTGGGGTCGGGCTGGCTGTCGGTGCCGCCGATGGCTCCGGGGTCGGACTGACTGTCGGTGCAGGCGTGTTTGCCTTGACACTTTCATATACAAGTTTTTTTGTCTTAGGTGATACCGGGTGAAACGTCACCGAATAGATATAAAATTCATATTTTCGCTGAAACGGTTCTACCTCTTCCGGGCCGCGGCAGGTTCCTATTGATATGTATTTTGCAGCCATTTCCCTGTCGCTTATCTGATCATTTATAAGAACCACATCTTCGGTTCCATATTTGGTTTCCCCCTCTTCGTCTTTATAATAAAACGGATAGGTGCAGTCCACCACGTTAGTTCCCCCAACAACTCCATCACTCACGTCAATATCATCCGCCCAAAGATCAATCATCAGCTGACCGCCCACTTGGGCTTTGATCGATATCGTGGCATAGTCTTGTACCTGGATTCCCTCCGGTATTTCAAATGCCACACGTTCATATTTCTTTTGAAAATGAATCTGTGTACAAGGTACTCCGTCTTCGTCTACACAGGATTCCACCGGGATATTAACGTCCTCCTTAAATGCCAGCTGCTCCATAAGATCATACGTTTCCGTCTGCGCCTGTTCGATCACCGGAGTCCAGGATTTCCAGGCAGTTTCCGGATACGTTTCCTGCTGCGCACTCCAAAAAGTGCCGGCCGGGACATACATCGTTCCGGTCATTTGTTCAAAAAAGGAAGAAGCCCCTTCTTCCGGCTGCTGTATCGTCACTTCCGTCCCTTTCCAATAAATGTCAGATTTTGTAAAATTTCCAAGGCCGATATAGGAAATGGTTTCCGGTAAAACGACACGCTGTATCAACGGACATTCTCCAAAAGCATCCTGCTTGATCTTTCGTAAAAAAGACGGAAATTCTACGGATTGTAAATTCTCACATCCATAAAATGCCCTTTCCCGGATATCGACCACTTTGTATCCGATCCTTACTTCCGTAAGTTTTTTACAGCCTTCAAAGGCACTTTTTTCAATGTAAGTGACACCTCCGGGAATGTTTATTTTTTTCAGTGAAGTACAGTCATAAAATGCCTTCTGTCCGATTGTCTGACAGCTCTCCAGTTCCAGATTTTCAAGTGACTTGCAGCCGGAAAAACAGTTTGCTTTCAAATTCACTTGCCCCGAAATTTTCACCGTCTGCAATTTATCCATATCTTGAAATACATTTTCACCGATCTCAACATTTTGTGCATCCACATCGACATGTGTCAGATTGACACACTGCTTAAAACTTACATTAAAAACGGCATCTTCTTTTACCTCAATCTGTGTTATCGCTGCTTTGTCAAATTCATCCGGGATTTCCACATATAGTTTGTCCAGATCATTTCCCTGATATATGTTAGAAATTGTCATTTTTCCGGAGGCATCCAGGCGGTTCACATTAAGGTTTCCCCCCAGATCAACAACCGTATACCCCTGCGTGATGCCCTCTTCTCCCTGCTGTATGCCATATATTATGGGATCGGCGTAATCCTGCCTTTTTTCCCACTGCATGTCCTCCTGCTGCTCATTTTCGATGACCGCGGTCCAAACCTCTGTATCCTGGACAAACATCGTTCCGGTACGTCCTTCCCAAAATTCATCGGACACTGCTGCACAGCCATCGCTGTCGTCTCTATTTCTCCACACAATATCTGTCGTAAGAGGGAACGCGTTTTTTCCCAGTTCCTCAATCACTGCCGGCAATACGATAAATTCAATGGAATCACAGTTCCAGAATGCCCCTTCTCTTATGTTTACATAAGACTGTGACATTGACATCATATCCAGTTTTTCACAATTTGCAAATGCGTAGCTGCCTATCGTTGTAACACCGCCCCATATAATCATTTCCAAATTATGGCAATTCTCAAATGTCTTGTCTGCCACTCGTTTTACGGTTTTTCCAAATTCAATTTTTCGGACATCCTGCAAATTGATATTTTTTAAAATTTCCGCATTAACAACACCGACACCGTCTATCGTCAGTACACCGTCCTGTAAATCAATCTGCTGTATCGACGCTTCTTCTGCTGCAGCTGTTTGTGCCTTCGCCGGCATCGAAAGTGTGCCTGCTGCCACAGCAAAGATAAGAAGCCATGCGATATAATATTTACTGATCTTTGTGGTTTTCATCATTAAATCTCCCCTGTTTGTAATTTAAATTTCATCCTTCTTAACAACCATCTCTTTCCCCACTTCCGCCTTCGATCAGATCAGAGATAGAGAACATTTCCTCTTCTTTAAAACTCGACAGCAAAAGTGCATCCAGCCGGTAATGCCGGTCAAGCGGCTCCATCTGACAGGCTTCCAATACAGTATTTGCCATCTCTTCAAAATACTCTGCCGCGGCATCTCTCTGATAACCGGTTTCTTCTTTATCCATCTTCAACGTATATTTTTTCTGTGCCAGATAATGCAGCAGGGGAAGAAGATCTTCCCTCTCGATAATATGGCAGCGTTGTTTCTGATGACGCAGTTTACCGAGAATCTTATTCTGCTCTTCTCCGGAACTCTGATAAAACTGTTGGAGCAGATTGATCTCCCGTTCTTTCTGCTCGGCGATATGCAAAAGGTCGGAAAAATATTTATCCGAGATCAGCCGGATTCCGATGTGGTTGACACGGTCTTTCTGATATTTTCCCTTTGCGTCTTTGCCATTTGGCATCGCCGCCGCATAGATTTCCATCAAAATATCCGATTGGTACACTCCTTTTCCATACGCTATCCTTGCCATTTTCCGAAAATCCTCAACTTCTTCCTTCGTAATTGCCGAGCGGACACGACGATTTTCCTTTTGAAGGTAACGCAGGATCACCTCTTCTTCCCGGATCTGATCCGGTGAAATATGATTTTCTTTACACCATTTTGTGAATGACGAAGACTGCAGTAAACTCTCCAATTGCTGCAAAGCCTCCTCTCTCATCAGCGCCTTTAATTCCTCCTGGATCTGCAGATAATGCTCCAGGACATTCTTGCTGTATCCTTTAAAATACGGCGCCCGCTTTCCCATCTCAACCAAAAAATCCTCCGGCTCCATCAGCCGGACCGTGTCATAAAAATCCCACAATTTTTGTGTGCATTTTTCATCGAGAAGAGTGGTTGCTTCCGGAAGATGTTTTTCATAAAACCGGATCATTTTCCGGCACATCTGCCAGTCAAGGTGATGTTCGATTGCATAAAGATAGATAAATTCGCGGTGATCGTTTACTTGGATTCCCGGTAAAAGCAGACCCTTTTTCAGATATTTCTGCGTCTGTTCAACCGAAAGTTCCAGCGAGACAGCGATGTGAAACAGCATCTCACGGTTTGGTTTCGAAGTTCCATCCAGACCAAACCACCGGCGCATCGTGTGCAGATCCGCCGGCCGGTCTCCCTTAATTGCTTTGCGAAATGTCTGATATGCTTGTTTTCTTGCTGTCTCCGTACATTCTCCCGCAGCCGTCTCTTCCCGGCAATCGCACCACTCGCGGATTAAGAAATGGTCAAATCCCATGTTGTTCTTCCGTTGATATTTCACTCTGTTTCCCCGTTTCTGTTATGTATTGTAATGATTCTGTATATTTACTGCAAATACCCATCTAAAGAAGCATCGTATTTTTGCGGCTTTTTTGTCGCTTTCGGCCGTGCTGTTACTACTACAGGCGCTTTGGTCGGTGCCGCCGTTTGAACCGCTTTTGGCGGCTTTTCTCCTTTGCTCACGCTGAGAGTCAGTAAACTCTGTTTTTTCACCTGCGTCCCTGCCGCGATACTCTGTTTCACAACCGTTCCTTTCTTTCCATGGCTGTATATTTTCTTTATCTTCACTTTAATTTCCATTTTTTGTAATTTTTTTCTTGCTTTTGCCGATGTCTCTCCGATCACATTCGGTATTTCCGCAAACGCATTCTCCACCGGCACAGCGGTCGGTGCCGCCTTCTCCGTAACGGATGGGGCAGCGGTATCCGGCACCTGCGTTGCCACTGCCGGCGTCATTTCTTTCCCTTCCGAATCTCCACGGGTTTGATAAAAAATTGTCAACACCGCTAAAAGCGCCGCCAAAACAGCTCCACCTGCTATCCATTTGATCTTTTTCCGTTTTTTTGTATGTTGCCCTACGATACCGCCAAATTCACGCCGCACCGCCGTCCCGGAAAACAGTCCGGAGACGCCTGACTGTGTCAGCGTATCGCGAAAGGAGCGGGGCATATGGATATCATTGCAGGAAGATACAAAGGTGCTTCCCTCATATAAGTCATTGTAAAATTCTTCCAAATCCAGGTATCGGTCTTTGGCAAGCACCGCCATTCCTTTATCTATGGCCTTTTTTTGCTGCAAAGAAAGTGAAATATCATCCATCTGCTGCAACGTCACCAAATGATCCGCATAAACACGCTCTACCGATTCATCTGGGATTTTTCCCGTCAGCATAAAATACATCGTTCCACAAAGGCTGTACAGATCTGTCCACGGCCCCTGCTCTCCCTTAGCACGGTACTGTTCTTCCGGAGAAAATCCACGCTTGATGGAAACCGTTATCGTATTTTCCGGCAATTCCACATTTCTGGCCGCTCCAAAATCGATCAATTTCAGCTGCCCATTTTCGTCAAACATAAGATTGTCTATGCTGATATCACGATGGATCAGCCCGGTCTTATGGATGTCGCAAAGGGAATGGATCACCGGTTCCATCAGTGCAAGCACTTTTTCTCCCGGCATCTTTCCATTTGCGCGGACGTAATTTCGCACTCTCGTACCCTCGACGTATTCCATCACGATATAGGCCGTATGATTTTCCTGAAAGAAATCACGCACCGAGACGATACTCGGCAGTTTCATAAAACGGGACAGACTTCTTGCCTCTTTCAAAAAATCTTCTTTTCCCTTTTCAAACTCTAACTGACTTTTCCCTTCATAGATCTGAAGTGTCCCTGTCTGTGGTCCCTCTTTTTCACGCGTTACAATGCCGCTTGGAAAATATTCTTTTACTGCGACCGGAACCATCAGCACGATATCCCATGCCACATAGGTGATACCAAAGCCACCTTCTCCCAGCACTTTTCCTAAAAAATAACGTTCATTCAGGCAGGTGCCAAGCGGAAGTGCCATATTCGGCTGCTGATAAGAAGAGGCATCAAACTCACATTTCGCACAATGCCCATTTTCATCTAATAAATGCATACAGCGTATGCAGCGTTCTTTTCCCGCGACTAACATACTCTTCGTCCCTTCTCCTGCTGTTTTTCCAATATCCGGCAGCACAGTCGTCTGCCTGCTATAGACTATGGTATCGGCTTTTCGAAGATTTGTCAATACTACTTATTTCCATTTTTAACTGTTCATTTACAAATTATTACAATATTTTGCCGGCACAGGTGCAAACACCCATGCCGGCAGTTATTTTTATAAACGATATAATATTGTCTGAAACCGGAACTTCTTTACTCCGTCTGATCAGCTGCCCACACGGCTTTTGGTCCATGCTCTCCGGTACGGATCCGGATCACATCTGACAGTTCGTAGACAAAGATCTTTCCGTCACCGTGTTCTCCGGTGTGAGCGCACTGGCAGATGGCATCGATGGTTCGGTCTGCCCATTCCTGACTGGATACTACAATCTCAAATTTTACCTTCGGCAGGACATTGATATCTACATCGTATCCACGAACCTTTTCACGGTATCCCATCTGCGTTCCGCAGCCCATTACCTGGGAGATCGTCATTCCATTTACTTTTAATTTTTGAAGCGCATCTTTGATGTCTTCCATTTTATCTTCATTTACAATTGCATCAATTTTAATCATAAGAAAACCTCCATTCTATTAATCCAGACCATTGAATGACGGGTAAGCACTTTCTCCATGCTGACTCTCATCCAGACCAATTCTCTCGTCATGTTCGGATACACGAAGCGGTGTAAATAACTTCACGATGCCTGCGCAGATCAGTGTGCCGACAATTGCCACCGCGATCGTAATAACGATACTGATGATCTGTGCAGCAAACAAATGATAATCGCCAAAGAGAAGTCCATCCCATCTGGCTGCGCTGTTGATGGATTTCTGGGCAAATAATCCGGTTGCGATACCACCCCAGACACCGCCGATTCCGTGACATCCGAAAGCGTCCAGCGCATCGTCGTAACCAAAATGTTTCTTCACGACGGACATCATGAAATAACAGATCGGGCTGACTACGATACCGATGATAAAGGAAGACCACAATGGTACAAAACCGGCTCCCGGTGTGATTGCCACCAGCCCAAGTACCGCTCCGGTACAAGCGCCTACTACCGTCGGTTTTCCGTCGCGGATCATATCGATCGCCATCCAGGAAAGGAGTCCGCAGGCAGCGGAAGTATTGGTTGTCAGGAACGCATGAACCGCAAGTCCGTCTGCTGCGAGAGCACTTCCGGCATTGAAACCAAACCATCCAAACCACAAGATAGATGCTCCCAAAAGAACAAATGGGATGTTGTGGGTACGATATGCGGTCTTCTCATATCCACGGCGTTTGCCAAGCAGAAGGGAAAGAACCAGACCGCTGACACCGGAACTGATATGTACGACGTTTCCTCCGGCAAAATCAACCGATCCAAGAACTTCTCCTAAGAATCCGCCTTTGCCCCATACCATATGAGCCATCGGATAATATACGACGATCAGCCACAAAGCGATAAAAGCAAACAAGGCTTTAAATTTCATTCGGCCTGCCACGGAACCTGTGATCAATGCCGGTGTTATGATGGCAAACATCATCTGAAAGGCTGCAAAAAGTGTCGCCGGAATCGTGTCTGCATACGCGCCCGGTTCTGCACCAAGCCCGCTTAAACCAACTTGTTTCAGGTTCCCGATAATTCCTCCCAGATCTCCGCTGAAGGAGAGGGAATATCCAAAGAAAACCCACATGGCAGCTGCCAGTCCCATGATAAAAAACGAAGAAATCATTGTATTCAGCACATTTTTTCTCCGCACTAAACCTCCGTAAAAGAATGCAAGTCCCGGCGTCATGAAAAATACGAATGCCGTTGCAATCATCATAAATCCCGTATCTCCAGAATTCAACATAAAAATACCACCTTTCTTTGTTAAATAGAAAAGACGCCCCTACTTCTGTAGGAGCGCCCTTGCTCTTGATGAATAAAGCATAGCACATTTTCTACTACTTTTCAAGTACTTTTTTTACATTTTATTCTTATTGGTGAGTAGCCAGTTTCTCAAAATCGGCTCTTGCCATACGGAAAATCTCCACTAATTTAGGAGAAATCGCCCCGCACTTTCCTTATTTTTTCCATTATTTTTATATTTTTTTTACATAGTTCTTGTCGCATTTCTCTTTCTATGTTAGAATAAACTAAATAATTTTAATACCAGAAAGGAGTTTATTATGACAGGGATTATTATTGCTGCGATTCTCGTTCTTTTAGCAGTACTCATAATTGTTTGCTACAACAAACTTACAAAGGAGCGTATCACAGTGGACGAAGCATTTTCAACTATGGACGTATATCTGAAAAAACGTTTTGATCTGATTCCGAATCTCGTCGAAACGGTAAAAGGTTATGCCAGACATGAGGCAGAGACATTATCTTCCATTGTCAGCAAACGAAGCCAGGGCTATGCCGGGATGACGCCTGACGAAAAGATCAGCACCAGCGCTTCGATCTCACAAATGCTGCCTAAGATCATGGCTCTTGCGGAAAGCTATCCGGATCTGAAAGCCAATGCCAATTTTCAGAATCTGAGCATGCAGTTGGAGCGCATGGAAGAAGATATTGCGAACTCACGCAAATATTACAATGGAGCCGTGAAACGTTACAACACATCCGTGCAGACGATTCCATGTAATATCATCGCCGGGATCTTCCACTTTGAGACAAAACCAATGTATGAAATTGACAATAGTGAACAACGAGAAAATGTAAAGGTGAATTTTGAATGAAAACAATAAAACAACTCTTCCTGTGTTGTGCGCTGTTCATCCTGTTCCTCTGCCTGACACCGGCACAGGCGCAGGCTTCTGCCTTTGCGTACGACATAGAAAAATATGACGTTTCCATCCGGGTTACCCCACAAAATACCTATGAAATCACAGAAAAACTCAGAGTAAATTTCAAAGAGGAGCGCCATGGTATTTACCGTAAAATACCTCTTGAAAATGAAGTGGAGCGTGCCGATGGCAGTACTTCCATCACTCATGCCCGGATCTCTGACATTGACTGTGGAGAAGATGACTATTCTACAAGCCGTGAAAACGATAATCTTGTCATCCAGATCGGTGACGAGGACGTTACACTGACCGGATTGTATGATTACACGGTTTCCTATCAATATCATATGGGAAATGATGTGCTGCCGGACATAGATGAATTTTATTTTAATATCATCGGTTCCGGCTGGACGGATACTACGATCAGCAATGTCACATTTACGATCCAGATGCCGGACGCCTTTGACGAGGAAAATCTTGGAATGAGTTACGGCACTTACGGATCCGAAAATTACGAAGATCTGTATTACTATATAGAAGACAATACGATCTACGGCGAACTGGATCCTTCGGTCACATTAGGCCCCAGGGAATGTGTCACCGTACGTCTGGAACTTCCGGAAGGGTATTTTGTAAAGACAGACACGACTCCATGGTTTGCGTATATCGCGATGGTTCTCGGTATCCTTTCGATCATCGCCGCCTTCCTTATGTGGTGGTTTATCGGACGAGATGATCCGGTTGTCGAAACCGTTGAATATCATGCACCGGATGGCATGAATTGTCTGGAACTGGCATTTGCCTATAAGGGAAACGCCTCGAATCAGGATGTAATTCCGCTTCTCATTGAGCTGGCAAGACAAGGATATCTCACCATCTCTTGCGAAAACAAGAAAGGAACGGATTTTTCGATCACTCTTATCCGGTCTTACTATGACGGGGAAAAAGAGAGTGAACGCCTTTTCTTCAACGGCTTAAAGAAAGTTGCAACGGGGCCGGTCATTCATAAATCAGACTTGAAAGACAAATTTTACAAAACCCCGGAGGCAATCCTGAAAACGATCAATACACACGAAAATAAAACAAAACTTTTCCATTCTAATTCCTTAAATAAGGGATGGATCCTTTTTGCTTTAGCCGTTATTGTATTCGGATTTGCTTACTTTCTGCCGGGATATGAATATTCGTATGACTGGCTGGAATTGGTATTCGGTCTGTGCAGCATCGGAGTCTTTGGCGCCGGTATTTATATGCTGTGTGCCAGCGCGGGGCAAAAGCTGGGCATTCTAATCGGTGCTTTTCTTCTGCTACTCTCGGTCGGACTATCCTATCTGTTTGTATGGATTCCGGTCACATATGCCGACCGCTGGTATCAGATTGCCTGTATTTTTTCCTATATCACTTGTGCCATCCTGGTATTTTTCAGCGCGTTTCTCTCGAAACGAACCCTTTATGGCACAGAAATCCTCGGACGGATCCGAGGATTTAAGAGATTTTTGGAAACTGCCGAAAAGGAACGTCTGGAAATGCTGGTGGAAGAAAATCCGGATTATTTTTACGAGATTCTTCCGTACACCTATGTGCTGAACGTTTCCGATAAGTGGGTGAAACATTTCAAATCAATCGCTTGTGAACCACCTTCATGGTACACAAACGATAATGATTCCTATTTTGATGTAATCGCTTTTCAGCATATTATGCATTCAACCCTTACGTCTGCAACCAGTTCCATGACCTCCTCACCGGAGAGCGCCAGCTCCAGCGGCGGCGGATTGTCCGGCGGCGGCTCTGGCGGCGGTGGCGGCGGTTCCTGGTAAGGTATTTAATGACATTAATCTTCGTCTCTGGCGATCTCACGAGCAACCATGATCGCCAGGGCGGTAATCATTGCCAGATATTTTTTCTCATAGACAATAACTACGGAATTATCAAAGATCAAATTGTCTAAACGAAGCTCCAGATCGTCCATCACAGCACCAACCGGTTTGTCATTTATGGAAACAAGATAGTTATATCCAATGCTTCCCGCATACTCTTCCAATTTCAATGTTCCTTCCGCAATGTCCATCTGAAAACGATCCTTTGCCAGTGTAAACTGTTTTTCTAATATTCCGATCATTTCCCCATTTTGATAAAAACGATAGGTCGGCAGTGCATTCAATATCTCTTTTGTGACTTTAAATACTTCATTTCCTACCTGGTCAAAAATGCGGAATGTACGAAGCGGCATCGTTCCTTCGATATGATAGATCAAATTTCCTTTGCTGTCCTGCAGATCAAACTGCTGCCCGGTCAATTTGAAATCTTCCGTAAAGGTATATACTTCGGAAGGAGTGGATTCCTTTATCGGAAGCACTTCACCGGTCTTTCGGTAATTCTTGATATTTTCAAACAACTGCTTCTGTAACAGCATAATGTCCGAACTGATACACAATTTTTCTGAAATATCATTTCCGCTATACGGGTTATACGGTTTGATCGGCTGCGTCAATGGCTGCTTGATCGCCCATTCTAAAAAGGTATATCCAAGGTAACCAAGATTTCCTTTGTCATTCAACCAGAAATACAGGTACTCTCCCGAATCATCCGGTCCAAAGATCAATGCCTTCTGCCGCATCGTCTTCATCTTAGCCAGATACGGACTTCCGAGCGGTGTATCCAATTCCTTATATGCATCATAGATTTTCTCAATTGTCATCGGCTGATTAAAGGCAATCATCTTAATCATATCGTTTGATTTTTCATACGAATGTGGTGAGGACATATACCAGCAAGCTCCTCCCACGATCAACACGATCGTTCCGACGGTGATCAGAACAAGGCTTTCATTTCCTTTTACAATAATTGCCAATCCTCCAACCATTCCACCGACTCCGATCAATTTGAAAAGCCAGAATCTTACTTTCAGGCTGGCATCCAGCTCACGGTATTCCTGCCAGCCGCTCTTAGCATTTTTCCCTGCATTTTTTGCATTGGTGCGAATGCTTCTTCCTGATGGCGTAAAGTAGCCAATTGCCAGACAGATCAAAGCCAGCACTACTCCGACTAGGACAAATGACGCACTGTCTGCCGCCACATAATTATCGATAAACTCAATCATCGCATCGGCTCCGCCATAGACATAATATCTGTCTTCCATATAGGAAAGCATCGGATGGATCTCTGCCGTTCCGTCACCTACGGTCATGATGGCACTTAACGTATCCCCTTCCCGCAGTCCGTAATAAACATAGCGGGTATTTCCTTCATAATTGCCCTCTCCATTTGGATAATAGGTTGTCAATTCCGGCAGTCCGTAAACGCTGTCATTGCTTACTTCAACGCCATTTCCAAGATCCGTCGTCAGATCCTCTGCTTTTACCTGATAGGTAAGGTCCTCGTTTCCCATCCAGTTGGAATCCCGGTCAATCTTATCGCCGACTCCGTCTTCATCCGGATATCGTTCTCCTTTTGCATAAAGATAGTAGAAAGAACCATCGATGCCTCCCTGTGTATCCTGCACCATCGTTCCCACCGGCGAAATGTCCGTCACGATCATTTCCTGCGCCGGGCTTTGCCCCATATAGGAATCCAGATCCTGTCTGGAGATCACCGGATATTCCCGCATCTCTTCTGCTTTCTTTTTTGTCGATCCACTGTCTACTATCATGCCAGCTATCCCTGCCACCACAAAAAAGACAGCGAGTCCGATCCATAGTTTCTTCATTGCTGATACCTCCGTTAAATTTCTATAAAAATTGTAGCGAAATCACCTGCAAACCGCAAGTGTTTCGCCACAATTGTAGATATATCAGCGAGATTGTTGTATTTCAGGGTGGGTGCAACCGGTTTACCCGCGTCCCAGTATCGCATCCATGTCCTGCTCCGGCGCAGTGATCGGCTGAAGATTATACGCATCTACCAGATATTTCACCACATTTTCAGACATAAATGCCGGCAGGGTCGGGCCAAGATACATATTTTTCAGTCCCAATGACAAGAGGGTGAGAAGAATACATACCGCCTTCTGCTCATACCACGAAAGCACGAGGGTGAGCGGCAGTTCATTGACCGCGCAGCCAAACGCATCTGCCAGCGCAAGAGCCACTTTAATCGCACTGTACGCATCGTTACATTGTCCCATATCAAGAATACGCGGGATTCCGTTGATCTCACCGAGGTCAAGATCATTAAAGCGGTATTTTCCACACGCAAGTGTCAAAACGAGAGAATCCATCGGTGTCTGTTTGACAAACTCGGTATAATAATTTCTTCCCGGATGTGCTCCATCACAGCCGCCCACCAGAAAAATATGCTTAATATCTCCATTTTTGATGGATTCGATAATTTTCTCCGCATGCGAAAGTACGGCGCCATGCGCGAAGCCGGTTGTCAAAATATGACCTCCATTGATACCGCTCATGCTGCGGTCATGCTCATAGCCTCCCAATTCCAGCGCTTTTTGGATCAACGGTGTAAAATCTTTCTTTCCGTCCTGGTCACCCGTTATATGAATCAGCCCTTCGTATCCAACCACCGATGTCGTATAAACGCGGTCACGGTAACTTGGACGCTGCGGCATCAGGCAGTTGGTTGTAAACAGGATCGGTGCCGGGATATCCTCGAATTCCTTTTGCTGGCTCTGCCACGCTGTTCCAAAATTTCCTGCGAGATGTTCGTATTTATGAAGTTCCGGATACCCGTGTGCCGGAAGCATTTCACTGTGCGTGTAAATATTGATGCCTTTGCCCTTTGTCTGCTCCAATAGTTGTGAGAGATCTTTCAGATCATGCCCGGAAACTACGATAAACGGCCCTTTTTTAATATCAACCTGCACTTTTACCGGGGTCGGCGTTCCAAACGATGCCGTATTGGCATGATCGAGCAGCTCCATACACTGGAAATTCATGCGGCCAAATTCCATGATAAGTTCAATCCACTCTTCCACGGAATGTTCTCGGTTAATCTCGCACAATCCTTTGTAAAACCAGGCTGTAACCGCATTATTTTCAAACCCAAGATTCATGGCATGATGCGCATAAGCTGCCATCCCTTTTAAGCCAAATAACAGCGTCGAACGAAGAGACACAATATCGTTTGCCCCCTCCCACAAAGAAACCACCTCGACGTTGTCATTTCCAATTTTTTCCTTTTCGTTTTTGACCCGTTCTGTAAATTCTTTGATCGCCTCATTATCAAAATTTACATTGGTCAGTGTGGTAAACAGTCCATCCATTAAAAGACGATCCGCCTCTTTCGTATGCTGTCCATGTTTTTCCGCTGTCTCCGCCAGACGGATCAACTCATATACCAGCTCATCCTGTAATTTTGCCGTCTCCGGCTGTTTGCCACAGACTCCGGTATTGACACAGCACTTATTTCCGGCTGTCTGCTGGCATTGAAAACAAAACATATTTGACATAATTTACCTCCAGTTTTTCTTTTAATGGAAGTATTGTCATTTTCCGTAAATTCTATTCTCTCACTCCAGCAGTTCAAAACCGGCATCGTATAACGCTTCATTCATCTCGCCGACCGAAGATCCCTGTTCCAGTCCGTACAAAATAATGCTGTCCCGCTGATTTCTCGGATACAGCACGGATACTCCGACAGCCCGCAGAAAATACTGCGTTTCTTCAATATTTAACTTCATTGCCGCGCAGATTGCAAGCAATTTGTCCCGCGAAGGATTCTGCCTCTCTCCATTTAAAATGTGATACACATAAGAGCGGTCCAGTCCACTGTCCCTCACAATGTCAGCCCGTTTCAGCTGCTTTTCCTGTATTATTTTTTCCAGATATTCTGCGATATCGATATTTATAAATTCATCCTGATTTTCCGCCATATACTGGTTCACACTATTTGACTCTTTCAAAATCTGTAAAAGTTCTCCTGTAGGCTTGTGAAATTTTGTAAATTTCATCCCATCGTACCCCCTTATCCATTGACACCATTTCTAAAGATTATTATAATATAAGTAGTTACATTTCACAATACAGAAACGGAGCAGACTTATGGAAACGGACGAAAAAATACTGGCTAAATTAAACACCTCCACAGAGTACAATACCTGGCTTGTCAAACGCGACAGCTTTATTTTTGTGCGGAAAGAACTTCCCCTGGCTCAATATGAAACGATGGAAACGTTTTACTCTCTGCGGAGTAAAATATCTTCCGATTTTATTGTCAATATTTACAATGTTTCCGCCACGGAGGATCTCTGTTTGATCGAAGAGGAATGGATTGCCGGAACTACCATTGCAGAATACCTGGATAAGGGTCTTCCCTTTTCTTCCGACGAGACAAGACAATATGGCATCGAGATCTGCCGCGCCCTTTGCTGGTTTCACATACATCATATGGTCTTTCGGGATCTCAAACCCTCGAACGTGATCATTTCCAATTCCGGCCATGCGGTATTGATCGATCCCGGTATACTCCGTCTGCGTAAACCAAACCAAAACAAAGACACGGTTATACTGGGAACTCCGGGTTACGCTGCACCGGAGCAGTATGGTTTCCTGCAGACCGACCATCGTACCGACATTTACGCCCTGGGTGTTTTGTTAAATAATATGCTGACCTGCGCCATGCCAAATGAACAGCTGACTACACATGCAAGTTTTCAGAAGATCATCCGCCGCTGTATCTCCATTGATGCAAATAACCGTTATCCTTCCTGTCATCCTTTGCAAAAAGATCTGGAAAATATTGTAATTGAAGGCAGTCCCCGTATCGTTCTCTTTTTCCGCCGCCTTCCCGGTTTTCGTTCTGCACGCCTGCCTGATATGCTTGCTACTTCTATTTTGTATTTTTTCATTCTTTCGATGCTATACTATTTCTTTCTTTCACTTGTCGACTGACAGGACACCACAAGCCTTCTTTTTTGCGATAGAATCGTATTGAAAGGGGAACAATTCATGTGAAATTGTTCGCATTTTTTTCAAGGAAATTTTCCAATGCAAAATCTCCTAATTTTTGTTAGGATAATTTTGCACAAAAGGAGGCAGTCATATGACTAATAATGCGAATACACTTATTACTCTAAAACCACAGGACCTTGCCGGAGATTATGCCGACATTGCCGAGATCATTGGCGTGGAAAATACCAAGCTTTTACATAAGCACTACAAGGGACAACAGATTACATTTCCACAGCGCTTTTTTTCAAAAAAATATGTTGCCCTTCAAACAAAACGGGAATTAAAAAAAGGGGATTGCACTCTCGCGCAGCTTGCAGTAAAATATGAATATACAGAACGGCGTCTTCGCCAGCTTTTAAAAGAGTATACATAAGGAGCTGCTATGAATCTTATCGCTTATTCCTATTTGGAACTACTTTTGTTTTTTCCAATTTTATCCATATATCTTTTTATCCAGAAAAAACACCCTGACTGGAAAGGGCTGCTTTTTTTCCAGATAACCGTTTCTACTATCCTTGTGAGTTCTGTTGTTCTGCTTATCGGAGGACTCCTTTTCCCCTCCTCAACAACTCAAACCACCCGCGACAACCCACCATCTCCATCCCCTTCTCCTACTTCTATTCTGACTAAAAAAGAACAGGAATACTTTCGTATCTCGGCAAATATCCGTGCCGGTAACTACGATCACGTTCTGGAAGACATCCATGATCTTTATCCTGATTTTACAACCGATGACGTCGAACTTACCAGCCGCTTTATCCTCCTCCGGCTGTATTATGAGAAAACCGGAGACAAAGAAAAGGAAAAACAGCTGATGCTGGATTATAAGAAAAATAAAGAGTTATATAATGCCGACAGCAACCTGCCAATCCGGCAGATCATCACAGAACGGCTGGCTGTACTGGAAAAGGAACAATGACAATATTACAGAAAAGATTCAGTCTGGTAAAGTGTATAAGACAATTTTATATACTTTTTGTCTTGCGCACTGAACAACTTTGGTATATAATTGTCTTATTCATTTAAAGGAGGTTGTGTTATGAATCGAGATACATTAAAACAAATTATGATTGACCAAAAAGATATTTATCTGAGTAATCCATTGATCACAAGACAATATTCCCTCGAGGGCAATGTTAATTATTGTTTCGTTGGTATCCGAAGAACCGGAAAATCCTATATGATGTATCAACAGATTAAAAATCTTGAAGCAAACGGCATTCCTCTGTCTCAAATTGTTTATGTAAATTTTGAGGATGAACGTCTCCTTGAAATGACATCGGATGACCTCAATACTATTTTGGAAATCGGATTGGAGATATCCGGAATTGATAACAAGCCTTATTTTTTTCTGGATGAAATACAAAATATTAATGGATGGGAAAAGTTTGTGCGCAGAATTGCCGATATGAAGTACAGAATCAACATAACAGGAAGTAACAGCAAAATGCTCAGCAGTGAAATCGCTTCTACACTAGGTGGAAGATTTATGATCCTACACGTATATCCCTATTCTTTTTCCGAATACCTTATTGCGAATGGAAAGGATAAGAATTATCTCAGTGTAGTGAGCACCAGAGATAAAGCCGATGTTCTTTCTCTGTTTAATGAGTATATTTCCTATGGTGCATTTCCTGAATTAGTAGAAATCAAAAACAAAAGAGCCTTCCTTAGCAGCATTTATCAGACAGTATACCTTGGCGATATCATTACCAGAAATAACATTACCAATACCTTTGCCATTAAAATAATCCTTAAGAAAATGGCCGAATCCATCACGAAACCTTTATCTTTTAACAGGTTGACAAACATCGTAAAGAGTACTGGAATTTCATTAGCAAAACAAACCCTGATCCATTATGTAAATTGCATGACGGATTCCTACCTGCTCTTTACTCTCCAGAATTATGCCGCTAAACTGGTAAAAAAAGAGACTTTTCCAAAATATTACTTTATGGATACCGGTCTTCTTGGACTTATGCTGTTAGACTGCAAATCTGCTCAGCTTGAGAATCTTGTTGCCATTGAATTGGTTCGACGTTACGGAGTTGAAAATGTATATTTCTTTGAAAACAATGTGGAAATCGACTTTTATGTTCCATCTGAAAACCTTGCCATTCAGGTGTGCATGCAGGTTCTCGAAGACATCGACATAAAAGAGCGTGAAACCCGTGCTTTTACAAAGTTGAGCAATTTTATCCCAGGCACAAAATGTATGATAATAACCAATAGTGAAGAGAGTATGCTTTACTGTAATGGTCTGCAAATTCAGGTTATTCCCATTTGGAAATGGCTGCTGAAATAAACAAACTATAGAATCATTTATAACTTCGTTTTCTGACAAAACTACAGAGGCATAAGCACCTCAAATCTGCGCTTATGCCTCTTTGTTTTAGGAATAATATCTTTTATTTTGTTTTCTTTTTCTTAACAGCACTCCACTTACCACGTACTGTTTTGTCATAAGATTCCGATACAGCACGAACACGAACAAAATATGTTTTCTTTCTCTTTCCTTTAAATGTCAATTTTGTTCCCCATTCTTCGTAGGAATCTTTTCCCTTGGTAAAGGATCTGTTTGTCGCGAATTGAACTTCATAATAATCCGCTTTTTTAACCTTCGCCCATTTTACAGTAAGTTTTTTCCTGGACGCTTTGATACTCTTTATCTTGGCTTTTCCCAGTACATTTTTATTGGCTTTTCCGTTTGCTGTCTGACTCGACTTCTTGGCAGCCGCCTTTACCGTCACATATACGGAATCTTTTTGTCCCGTCTGTGTTTCTGCGGTGATACAGGTTGTCCCGGCTTTTATTCCGGTTACTGTTCCGTTTCCATCTACAGTGGCAATTGCCGGATCGGCTGATGTCCATTTTACTTCTTCTGTTGAACCTAACGGATCAAGTTCATATTGAAACGTATGGGTAGAACCGGCATCAATTTGAGTCACATAATTGCCTTCTGTATAAATATAAGACCCCTTATTGGTTATTTTAATCGAATAACATCGTATTATGACTGATATTTCACATTTTCCTTCCACGCCGTTAGCCGATTTTGCCGTGACTACAGCTTTTCCCAGAGAGACTGCCCGCACTTTTCCTCTTTGATCGACAGTCACTACACTGTCATCGGAAGAACTCCACACGACATCCTTTTTTGTCGCATTTTCCGGACTGATGGCTGCGGTAAGATCTTCGATATCTCCTTTTTCCATAACGAGTTCTGGCTTTGATATTGTCACTGCCGAAACCGGAATTTCATTTACCGTAATCGAAAAGGAATCCGAAGCCCCCGATTTACTAAGCATAATATTCTGCGCGCCAAGCTGCATCATATCATAGGTTCCCAGCATACTGTCATCCATACTTACCGTCGCTTGAAAACCATCTTCATAGGTAATCTGCACCTCTCCCCCGGATAAGGAAATTTTATCTCCCTGATTGTAAACCAATTGATCCGGCTGCTTCACAATACTCAATTGTTTGATGCGTACCTGCGGACAATTTCTCAGCTGTGGATATAAATAATTGTGATATGGATCAACGTCCCATACCGTATTAAAATTAAAGTTTGTATAATAATTTTTGTTTTTCATCTGGGTCTCGGTGAGTGGAACATCAGAACCACTCAATTCTTTTCCCGTTCCAATCAAATAGAAACACGCATCCTCATAATCACCATAACCGTCATAACCTCCAATGGCATATCCTTCTCCTTTATTAACTGTTCCCAGATTGTAACAGTTACTAACCGATACCGCATTAGCAATCCCTGCTGTATTAGTAATCGTACTTCCATCTTTTTTGTAAGCATCAATTTGAGCACGATTATAACAGTTAGCAACCACACAAGAAGAGCTTTCACCCGCTCCTGCGATGCCGCCAATGTATCTGTACCGAACATCTTCGTTATTAATATCGCACTTAATGCTCCCACTTACAAAGCATTGTTCTACTTTACCCTCTACTTTACCATATGATAATTCACCTGCAATTGCTCCCACGTATGTTGCCCGCTGATCAGATTCAATATCAATATCTACATCTATCATTCCTAAGTTTTTGACCGCTCCGCTAACAATACCGAAAAGTCCATATTCTACGCCTGAAACCGTTCCATAAATATGCATACCCTTGATATAATGTCCATTTCCATCAAATGTACCACTAAAATCCTTAATCGGTACCCATCCGTTTCCGGTATCAATAGATCCACCCGGTTTGGTAGCATCTGTCATATCAATGTCATTCATCAAAATGTAATTTCCCTTGGGATTACTTCGAATCAGCGCCAGATCATCTAACGAGTTGATCGCCGTATATCCTTCCGGGACCGTACTGGTTGACATCGCCGTCACTTTCTTTGGTGTATATCCATTCACAACAGACAACACCATAACAATTGCTAATACTATACTTGCTATCCTTTTTTTCATAAGGTATTCCCTCCATTTTTATTTTAATTTATTCTCATATTTGAGAATGAATTTCGCATTTGCTTTTTCCACTGAATTTAATACGCTCTCATCAAATTCATCTGCTTCTACCGAACCAAAGTACCAGGATTGTTTGTCAAAATAAGCCTGCAGTTTTTTGTCGTTAAAGCGTCTGCCGTGGCGGGCATAGATCTCATTGCGGGCGATCCGGCACTGCTCTTTGGTTAAATACTCCAGATCGGCTTTTGTCACCGATTCGGTGTCGGAGTACGGTAAGATATATTCACTGTCGTCCTCATCATCGGTATCGTCTTCTTCATATGCATAGTCCGTATTCTCTTCCGGCTCCGGCGTTGGTTCCTCCGTTATAACCGGAGTTGGTTCCGTCTCCTCCTGCGTACTGCCTGTCTGTGTGCTGTCGGTCTGCGCAACGGTACCTGCTTCAAAAGCACTTTCATCTACATCGCCTTCGTCGATGATATTGTGCTTTTCTGCATATTGGTCAAAAGCTTTTACAAGCATCGTACCGGTGATCAGGTTATTTTGCGGAACATCATTAAAACTCAATGCCCCTTGGGTAAATGTTCCCTCATCCATATCAAGTATAAATTGAAGTCTGGCTTTTACTTTCGTATCCTGATACAAACAATAGCCGGTAAATTCCACCACATCTTCCCCGGATTCTGCCTTGAAATACTTCCATTTGGCATCCTCAAAAAATTCATCCAATGCCTTTCCATAAGGCACTTTCGGATAACTTACCGGGTGTCCGTTTTTTACAAACAGTACATGTTCATCCTGCCTGTCCGTCACATCGGACACTTGATCGTTTATTTCATTTGCGGCATCGGTAACATTTTTTTCAACCGAAGAAGCACTGCATCCGGCTAAAGATAAAGAAACCGCCATACATACAGCGGCTATACCTAGTTTTCTTCTCATACTCTATCTCCTCCTTTCTTTCCTATTTTACCAATTATTGTCGAAATATCATTGGTAAATTACAAGAATTTTTTCACGCAAAAAAGCACCACAAAGGTGCTTTTTTATGTGTTCTATTTCTTAAAATCCCACTTATAACATTTCAAATTTTTCTGTACCTTTTCGTTTCAGCCAGAGATACAATCCGGCAGAAATCAGTACAAATACAAGTGTCACCAGGGACAGATATCCAATTTCCCCCAGTTTCTTTCCACAGGCAAAATACAGTACCACCATCCCGACTGCAACAGCCCATCCGCCACACATGGAAATGACAACACTTAGACTCTGTTTGATCGGTGCAAGTTCATTTGTCCACGTAAGGTTCGGCATATTGATTCCGAGAAACAGCCCAAAAACCGTCAGCATTACTGTAAATATAAGCGGAAGGATCAGGATAAACAGGCTCTGAACAACGTCAGCACGCACACATACAAGGACACACACGTCACACAAAAATACCGGAATCCCCGTTAATAAAAGCTGCATCGACAATTTTGCACGAAGGATATTCCACGGTTTTACCGGCAGCGACTGGAGGATCCAAAGGTTTTTCCCTTCCAGAGATACCGACGGCACTACCATATCATTCATCGAAGCCAGCAGACATACCGCTGCGACAGCGATAATAACGATAATACTTCCCATTTGTTCGCCTTCCAAAAATTGTAAAAAGTTTTGCAGCAGAGAACGTCCTTTGACTAAAACCACGATTGCCAGTATCGGCATTAAAACCGTACCGAGTCCACAGTTCAGCATATAATTCGGACTGGAAGTGAACCGCCGGAATTCTTTTGTAAGAAGTGCCCCAAACTCGCTCTTTCTCTTTTCCTTCTTTTCACGGTAAACAACTTTTTCCGTCTTTCCGGTCGCCGTCGCGATATGGATAAAACTTCGGGAAAGAAGATAAAATGTCAGCAGGGCAAGGACGGCGATTGCAATTGTAAAGAGAAGCATTGCCACAGCATCGCCCTCTCCAATCCGTCCAAACAGATAGAGCGGATAGGCGCTGTCCTTTACTTTACTGCCGTAGATCAAAGCATTTTGCAGCAAATACTGGATAACTTCCTGCGCTTTAAAATAGATAAAGTAATACAGGGCAAAAAATGCCAGCGAAAGTATCACCGTAATAATACTCTTATTTTTCAATTTCAAACTTATTTTTGCCACGCACCATCCCAATGCACAAGACAATATAAGGACGATAACGGAAATAAGTGCGATGAGAAGGATCGACCCGAACACCCCTGCCGGTGTAACGTCTGCCATTATCCAGTAGACAACGGCTGCCGGCACGATCACGACAGCGGAATACATCAAGCCCATAAGATAAACGCCCATAAGTCTTGCCGCCAGTATGCTCCGCACCGGGATCGGCATGGATAGGAGCAGATCGTTGTCCTTTGAAAGGTACAGTCCGGAAAACGTGTTAAATACACTGCCAAATGCTCCCAAAGCGACCGCGATCATGCTCATGATCAAAAAATACAGCCAGCTCATATGTACCTGTGCAAATGGTTTACATAACTGCACCGATAAAAAAGAAAACATACCGCCCAAAATACCCGCCATGATTGCGACATACATCAGGAAAAAGAGAATTGTCGAGATTCTGGAACGCTTTTTATTCTTTTTTGCATCGTAAAAATAGACACGGAAAATCTCTGTCATCTGTTTTTTTACTAAGATTCCAAACATTATTCTCCCTCCAATTCCAAAAATACCTCTTCCAGGCTGTCATCGCCTTTTACTTCTTCCATCGTACCGGAACGGATCAATTTTCCATTTTTGATAATCGCCACTTTGTCACAAAGTTTCTCTGCCACTTCCAGCACATGCGTCGAGAAAAAGATGGCTCCGCCCTCATCACAAACTTCCCGCATCAGTCCTTTTAACAGATGGGATGCTTTCGGATCCAGTCCGACAAACGGTTCATCCATCAGGATCAGCTGCGGTTTATGGATCCATGCTGAAATTATCGCAAGTTTTTGTTTCATACCATGCGAATACGACGCAATCGGCTGGGCAAGATCGGAAGTAATCTCAAAAAGATCGGCATATTTACGGATGCGTTCCTGTCTTGTCTCTTCATCTACCTCGAAAACATCCGCTATAAAATGCAGATATTTGATTCCCGTCATAAATTCGTACAGATCCGGGTTATCCGGGATATACGCAATCTTTTTTTTGCATTCTAACGGTGCTTTTTCGATGGATTCGCCATCAATCCGGATCTCCCCCGCATCAAATTGTAAAATTCCGACAATCGACTTCAATGTCGTCGTTTTTCCTGCCCCATTATGTCCGATGAATCCGTAGATCTCTCCTTTTTTAATATGCAGAGCCAGATCATCGACTGCCTTTTTTTCTCCGTACTGTTTTGTTAAATGTTCTATTTTTAACATTTTCTCACTCTCCTCTTATTCATTTAAAAACTCCCGCCGGTATTGTGACGGTGTCATACCTTCCTTTTTCTTAAAGGCTTTGGTAAATACACGGTAATCTCCATATCCCGACCGCTGCGAGATCTCTGCTACGGAAGCTGCTGTCGTAACAAGCAGTTTCTTTGCCTGCTCCATCCGGATATTCGTAAGATAGGATAGAAAGTTCACACCGATCTCACTCTTAAATAACTGGCTGATATAAGCGCTGCTTAGATGGAAGTTTTCTGCTAACACATTCAATGATATCTCTTCTTCCAAATGTTCCTGCATATACCGGATGATTCCGGTGATCACCCGGTCATCCTCTTCTCCCGAGTCCTTGGATGTCTTTTTTTCATATAAGGAAATTTTCAAATGATCGAGACACGATCCAAATTCCTCATAATTTACCGGTTTTAATATATAATCTGTGATCCGCAGCCGCAATGCTTCCCTGCAATATTCGAAGTCATCGTATCCGGACACGATCACAAATGCCATATCCGGATATTTAAGCCGGCTCATCTGTATCACTTTCAGCCCATTCATGATAGGAATGTTGATATCCATGATCACGATATCCGGTTTGTTCAGATCGATCTGTGTCATGGCTTCCATCCCATCTCCCGCTTCTCCTATGATTTCGCAGTCATGGGCCTCCCAGTCAAACAGTTTTTTAAATCCCTCCCGGATCATGATCTCGTCGTCTACCAGCAGTACTCGAAATTTTTTCATCGTTTCACCTCTTTCCATGGCAGTTCTATATGGGCTGTGACGCCCCCTTCCGGGTTTTCGGTATAATTTAAACCATATTCTTTACCGCAGAGCAATTTGATACGCTTTTGCACATTCAAAATGCCGATGCTGTTTCCCTCTAGCTTTTGTTCTTCTTTGGCATAATGCAGAAGCATCTGCTCAATGTCTTTCCCTTTCCCCGGTTCAAATCCGCTTCCATTGTCTTTTACAGAAATTTCCATTCCTTGTGTGGTCTTTTGCGCTAAAATCCATATATTTCCAACATAGCCTTTGTTTTTCAATCCATGAAGCAGTGCATTTTCCACAATTGGCTGCAGGATAAAATTAGGCACTTCCGCGCCGCCAAGATCGGGATCAATATCATATTGGCAGCTGAGTTTGGGATAACGGTAGCACATTAACTCCATATAAGCTTCCAAGAGGTCAAGTTCATCATCCAGCGTCACCATCTGTCTGTCAACTTTTACACTGATACGGAAAAAATCAACCAGTTTCATTAGCAGATCTGCCACTTTCTTATCTCCATTGAGCTGTGCCTGAATCCGTATCGTATCCAAGGTATTGTACAGAAAATGCGGATTTACCTGGCTTTTCAGATACAGCATCGACAATTTCTGTTCATTCAGTTCCGCCCGCAAAGCATCCGGGTTTTCCAACGTAAGATAAAACGAAAGTGTCATCAGGGCAATGCCCATCCCACTGATCAGCCATTCATGGTGAAGTCCCTGGAGAGCACATATGGTAAATTCTACCAGAAGCGTCGTCCCGATCGCAAATTTCTTCTTCCGGTAAATGTGTTTCCAATTAATGATAAGGAGCAGCCCACACAAAAACAGATAGAAGCCGACACTTACATAACTCACTACTGCGTAAAGCCCTCCGGAATAATTTCCCGCCGGTGTCTGATGGTAATAGATCGGAAGTGCTGCTGCCCCGGCCGCGCCAAGCAGCAGAAATGCCTTGGCTGGCGCATCCAGTCTTCTCCGTTTCCCCGTTTCTTCCTCTATCAGTATCGCAATATATTGATAAAACAAATACAAAACGACTACCATACTTCCGATAAACAGGCGGTGCAGTATCTGATTGAGCACTGCCGGCACTTCCTTCAGATGATTCACAGTATAAATCGTCGCCGCGTCCAGCATAAGATGCACCAGTACCACCACCAATAGCAGGGAAAATACTTTATGCAACTGGGAATCTTTGCGTTCTGCCGAAAAATACATATAGGCTACAAACGCAAGGATCAATATCAATGCAATTTCCATTCGAAGCATCCGGTTCTTCCTCCTTTGCTTCTCAATGATCTCTCGGAATCTCTAAACCAATAAATACAAGGCTTTCAGATTCCTTTTT
>ERZ808252.597-NODE-597-length-33451-cov-42.169601_pt1 | contig 33451 bp, 23 predicted proteins | sample MGYA00521242_ERZ808252 | MGnify/ENA primary metagenome ERZ808252 (study PRJEB31516, sample SAMN03275581) | gut metagenome | biome: mammalia-associated habitat; material: feces | host: Papio cynocephalus | place: Kenya | collected 2012-08-07 ...
TTGTAAAACTATAAATATCAAACACTTACTAATTATTCAGCGAACACTAATTAGTTTACCCTACTTATCTTCTGATAATAGAAGGGTGGGAAACTTCAGATTTTCAGTTTCCTCGAAGATCCGGTAATACCATCTGACAATAACGGAAGTGAACGGGGAATACGCAAGTTGAAGATAAAACTGAAGAACTCATGCACGTTTCGTTCTGAACTTGGAGCTGACGCTTTTCTCGAATTACACTCAGTTGTGGAGACTGCCCTACGTTACATAAAGCTCATTGACTGTTAATAACGCTTAAATGTAGGTTGTGTTTTTTGATTGTTCAAAGATAATATACTAACTTTGTAACCAATACAAAATGGGCAAGTCTTACACGACCAGCTCCTTGTGAATCCTCCAGGGTGGGAACACAGCAAAGGTAGCAGGTTGTAGCGGTGCGATGTAAGTAGCTTGCCCACCCGCCTCTTTAGCTCAGTTGGCCAGAGCACGTGATTTGTAATCTCGGGGTCGTTGGTTCGAATCCGACAAGAGGCTCGAATTTTAATAGGGATAAACACCAATTAGAGTGTTTGTCCCTATTTTTATACTTGCCAGTTCTTTGCATATACATGTACATGGAGTGTCGGCTGCTCATACACAGGCGCAGGTAGCTCCTGTCGTCAAATGAATTGTTTCCAGCCATGAAAGCCTTAGTAGCCCTAAATGTTTTGATATTGAGCGGGTCGTTGTGACGTTGAAGGGCCAAGGCTTGCTCCGATTCCTCTAAAGTTGGACGCAGCAGTGGATAGCCATCACTGGCCAGTATGAGAGTGTGTGCGTATTGGGGAATTGTTACAACCCGAACCAGGTTGAGCGGTATGGGAAAGCCGTCAATCACAGCATATTCCTTGTTTTGGCCTTGTATGCAGCTGATGAGATCTTGCATAATGGCCTGACGTCCCTTGTCGTTTATGCGCAATTGGTCGGTAGTCATCTTGCCTTCGGAAAGCAAGGAGTTGCAGATGCGCGCCCGCTTTGCAGAGAGTGTGGCCTCATACGGTTTCGGATTGTCATACAACTGGCCGTCCACTTGGCACTGGCAGTCTCCAACCATCCATATTTCACCGCGGTGGTGGCTGTAAACAACGCAACTGGCTGTGAGTCTGTCCTCTGGATGTGCGAACAATCTTTTTCTGAGTTCTGGAGTGTAACATGAGGCAATGTACAAAGTTACACCGTTGCAGAAGTCCTGTAGTGTTGCAGTTGGTGCAAGGGTGTGGATGTATTCCTTGATAAGTCGCATGCACAGATGCCCGTTTCGCTCGCCCTTCAGCAGTCTAAAGTTGGTCTTGCTTGTGCTGCCGTCTATCACGGCAGCAAAGTCTTTTGTAGTGACTATGCCATCTTCATTGGGCACAGTGTTACTTTTTGGAGCGGTGAACCGCTCGGCAACAGTGAAATTCATTTCTTTCGGTGGCTTTTGGCTTGTTTGTTCCTGTCCTGGTGTGGCACTTTGTGACAAACGCTATCTTTGTATGACCTGTCCCTGTTGTCTGATGGCTTTTGTGAAATGGCATTTCCGAACAGTCTGCCTATTAGGTCTGGGCGCCCGATACGGTACAAGGACTGTTGCAAGGCATGACGCTCTTCTGGCTTGTACCAGAAGAAATACTGACGTTGGGCCTGTTTCTCGCGTTGGCTTTTTGCACTGTACACAGGCTCAAGGGTGTATGGGTGAAGCCCAGTGTACCACATTTCGGTGCTTACTGTCATGGGGGTGGGAGTGAAATCCTGCACCTGCTCAAGGTGCAAGCCAGCCTGCTTTGTCAGCACAGCCAACTCTGCCATGTCTTCTTCATGGCATCCTGGGTGGCTGCTGATGAAATATGGAACAAGCTGCTGGCGGAGGTGGTGCATTTCGTTTAGCCTGTCAAATATGCGTTTGAAATCATAGTAGAGACTGAACGGTGGCTTGCGCATCAGGTTGAGCACACTGTCTGATGTGTGCTCTGGAGCCACCTTAAGTCGACCGCTGACGTGGTTGAGTATCAACTCTTTGGCATATTCCATTGAAGTCCTGTTGATTTCCTCGTCCTTATTGTGGTGTAAAATGAGGTCATACCGAACACCGCTGCCAATAAAACTTTTTTTCACTTCTGGCAAACTGTCAACCTCATGGTAAATTTCCAACAGGGGGCGGTGGTCATTGTTTAGATTCGGACATACCTGCGGATGGATGCAGCTTGGTCGGCTGCAACGTTCGCACAGTTTTTTGTTCAGTCCGCCCATGCCATACATATTGGCCGACGGGCCGCCAAGGTCTGAGATGTAGCCCTTGAAGTCGGGCATTCTAACCACTTTTCTGACTTCGCGCAGGATATTTTCCTTTGATCTGCTGGCAATGAATTTACCTTGGTGTGCTGAGATTGTACAAAATGCGCAACCGCCAAAGCAGCCCCGATGGATGTTGACTGAAAACTTGATCATCTCATAGGCTGGAATGCGCTTGCCTCTGTATTTTGGATGGGGCTGACGAGTGTAAGGCAGGTCGTATGTGAAGTCGAGTTCTTCGGTTGTCATTGGGGGGTAGGGAGGGTTGACAACGGCAAAGCTCCCCTCTACTGACTGAATGAGCCGGCGTGCATTAAGTTTGTTTGACTCTTCCTCTATATGGCGGAAATTCTCAGCCTGTGCGCGTTTGCTCTTGAGACATTCCTCGTGGCTGTGAAGTACAATGTCGGTGTCGGTTATGCCATTGGGAATATCATTCTTTTCCTTGGCCAAAAAAACTGTTTGCGGGATGTCATGCAGGCTTCCGCCCGCTTCCCCCTCATTTATTCGCTTGCAAAGTTCAAGGATGGGCTTTTCCCCCATGCCATAGATAATGAGGTCGGCTCCACTTTCGCAGAGAATACAGGGGCGCAGACGGTCTTTCCAGTAGTCGTAGTGCGTGAGGCGGCGCAACGAGGCCTCGATGCCTCCCAGTATGATGGGTACACCAGGGTAGAGCTGGCGCAGAATCTTGGAATAGACAATTGTAGGGTACTCAGGGCGCAGGTCATGTCTGCCGTCAGGACTGTACGCATCCTCGGAGCGCAGACGCTTGTTGGCCGTGTATTTGTTCACCATTGAGTCCATGCACCCTGGTGCAATGCCGAAAAAGAGACGTGGGCGCCCCAGCTTTTTGAAGTCGCGGAAATCGCCGTGCCAGTCGGGTTGGGGAACTATGGCCACTCTGTAACCCGCCGCCTCGAGAGTTCGGCCTATCACGGCAGCGCCAAAGGCAGGATGGTCAATGTACGCATCTGCGCTGAAAAGAATAACATCCACTGTATCCCAACCACGCAATTCCAGCTCCTTGCGTGTGGTGGGAAGAAAGTCTGTCAGTTGCATAAGTGCGTGTTCAAAATTATTCGCATATATTATTGTCAGCAGATGTTTGCCAAACTTTGATATGTCTCTTCATTTTCTTTTTGGCTTTATGCCAGGCTTTTACCGGTCGTGTGGCCAAATCCGCTCCCTTTCTTGCCCACGGGCATACAGCTTGAACAAGACACACACGGATATCCCAATCATTTTGAACACCTATTCATAAAGGGGCTTGTTCAGTTGGCAGGCTTACTCTGGTCTGGCTGCTTGGGCGTGTCATGCTCTTCGTTTACCTTGTTTTTCCAGTTAATATACAGGAGGACAAGTTGCTGAAGACCGAAAGCCTTCATGTTTGGATGGTATATTACGTCAAGGCAGAGGTCAAGCAGAGCCTTGTCCTTGCCGGTCTCTGATTCAAGCAGGGCGCGTATGTTGAACTTTAGCTTCTCAAGCACCTGCTCGTCAACATAGCCATTGCTGTCAATAAGGTCACGGAAGAGCTGGTAGGTGTCAATGGTTTGTAGATGCCCGTCAGTGATGTCAATGCTGCGTGTGCCTGAAGGGTTTGTCTGAATCTTGTACATGATTTCTCTATTTTTTTGAATGATTGTAAAATATGTGTCTTGTCTTTATGGGTATTGTGCCACCTGTACCCACACGTTATCTTTGCATGAGGAAATGGATGAATGCGCGCATGATGCTGAGCTGCTTGCTTTCGTCAGCAATGCACTCAAACGGAAATCCCATTGCAATGACATTGCTATTGCCCTTGGCGGCCACGCATGCTGATGTGCCATTGGCATATAGCATAGTGGTGAACGCAGGAGCTGTGGGTTGCAGAATGTCAGCCGATACGGCTGCATAGTGCCGTTCGTTGGGCCTGTTGTAAAATGTAGTCCGCGTGTTCATGCCTGTGAGCGTGTCGTTGGGATTGCAGTATGTGCCGGCAAGTGAGCATTTCAGCACGTTGTTCACAAACTGTTGCTCTGCGGCTGTTGGCATGTCGCTGGCAATATAGGCTCCGCTTGCCAGAAGGGCCCCTCCGTTGGCTGTGTGTCGGAGCAATGCTTCCTGCATGGCCGATGAGAATGTCTTGCGCCGGTGCAGACTGTATCCATCGTTACATTCCAGGCCAAGCATGAGGTCAACAAGCAGGCACCCGTCGAAGTTCACCTGCTTACGGTCAACGGCTTCGCCGCTACAGCTGATGATGTTCATACAGGCAGAAGCCTGTATCGCCTTGGCATGTGTCACCACTCCGTCAAACGTGTTGCCTGTAATCTTTCTGCCTTGCAAGGTGTCGTTGCTCCAGCCAAGCCCGCTCTCATTCTCTATCCCCATACAGCTTCTGTCAAAGCAGGTTTGTTGGCCAACCAGAGAGTAGCTTGCTCCGTCAATGACTCCTATGTCGGTGTTGATGTCAAATCCTTGTTCGTTAGGGGTGTCAATGACCTGTGGCGAGGCGGTACGGTGGAAACCATTGACAATCATCGCCGTCTGTGTGGCCTTTTGCGAATAGAGTGCGCACAGGGTTTCTGATGGTGTGCTGTATCCTCCGCGGTTTGCGGCCACAACCTTAAAGCGGTAAAGGACATCAGGAACAAGGCGCAGGCGGAAACTGTTGGAAGAGTGTACGTAAGTCCCGTTGTCAAAGTCTGAGTGCCCGTATGCAGTATATATGATGTAACCATTGGGCCGTGACGATGGCTCTTGAGGGTCGGTTGTGGCTGTCCAATGCAATTCTGCAATACCGTTGTCAACAGATGTGATGCGAAAGTTTGAGGGGGCAAGCGGTGTCACAATGCATGGGAGGCCGTGCTGCCTGCTGACAAAGCGCAGTACAGACTTGTAGAGTGAGCGTGCTAAGTCAAAGCGGAAAGAAGGGTCCATGCCGCGCCGGATGTCGGGAAAGTTCTGGTGCGACAAAGTCTCGATGATGGCGCTGGGCACGGCTGGAAGGCGGGTCTCTGAATAGTTTCTGTCCCAAACACCGCGTGTGTTCCATTTGCCATATCCGGCTGCCAGGTCGCATCCGAGATTGTCCACCAGTGCCTGTGCAAAGTCCTTTGACGCTGTTCTTGGTGTTCCCGCATCAAGGTGGCCGTTGTTGAATGAAGTCGTGCAAATGCCCAGGGAACCAATCAGTCCGTCGTTTTCGTTGGTGAAGCCGGCATCACTGTGCACTGCCAGACTCAGCTCGATAGGCACCCCCAATCCTTTCTGCTTTGGCATATAGCAAGAGCCGCCCCCGATATAGTTGGTCATTAACGAGCGTGTGTTGATGTCATCGGCATAATCATCTGTGCCTTTGCGCCCATTGTAAACTGTTGTGGGCATTCCAGCCCACTGTGCGTAATATCTGGCGCCCTCCAGGCATCTTGGCAGCCCGCTGGTGTGCCCGCCGCGCAGGATATTACCCATACCTCCGCCAAAGCGGACTGCATCGGTTGTGACCACTCCTTTGTGCGAACTCTGATTGGTGATGACCACTCGGTTGTATTCATTGGAGCCCTTGTCGAAATCAAATGTCCCCAAATACACCCATGTGCCGCCACCCATCTGTTGGTTCACGGCAAATTCGGTCTTCTCTCCCTTGTGCCAAACCGTATATCTTGCATCGTCAATGCTGTTTGGCAGCGACTTGTAACTTATGTATACCGCATAGCGTCCTGCCTCGGGGAAAGATGGCTGGTAGGAGACCAGGCTGTACCTGCTCTTCTTGCGTGTGGTCTTGGCTCTGCGTGCAGTGCCAGCTTCAAAAGGGTTCTCTCCATTTGACAGGTATGCTTGCTTGGGCATGGCGAAGCCTGTTCCGGCGACCGTTGTCCAGGGACGGTCAGCGTCCACTTCGATATAGCGAGTTCCTGGTTGGCTGTCATCATTGTCTATCACAACTTCGTGGCGCTGGAAGTCACGTTCGCGTGGCGTGAAGACCTGTGCCCCGGCATTTTCGAGCATAGGAATGAGGTAGGGGACAACGATACTTGACGTAAAGAGGTCTTCTGTGGTGCAAAACAGTCGTGGCCGTTGCCATCTCCAACTCTCACGCTTCGCATCATAAAAATATCCGTGGCTTGCCCATAGCGACAGGTGTCTGTTGTAAAGCCCGTGTGTCGGTGATGTTGGAGTAGAGAGGTTGGTCACCCATGGCGCACCGTGGTAGTCGATACCGCCCCAAGAGTTGGCCTGTCGGTCCTTCAGCGTAGCTCCCCTGGCAAGATAGCGGATGTCTGTGCCATCGACAGTGACTGTGATTGTGTATTTGCGGTAGTGCTTGTGCAGTGTCTTGCGGACAGCCTTCTCTACTGCCTTAATGGTCTTGCTGTCAAAATTGAAGTCAGAGAATCCGCTGTCCATGGTCACCTGGACAGTCCGCTTGCTGGCGGAAGCGGTGGCTCCTGTCACTTTGATGGTGGCCATACTGTAAGGCTGTCGCTTTATCTGCTTGGAGAAGATTTTCTGTAATCGCCGCTCAACAAGGTCTTGCTGAAAGGGCATTTGTGCTGTTAGCGAACTAAAGCACATCAGCGTCATGATGGTGCTTATGAGATTCTTTTTCATGGCTATAACCTTGTATTGAAGGCAAACACTTTCGTTTCAGAGTTCACCCACTGTGAATTTCCCGGGATTCTTCCCCTCGAAATCCTTGTAATACCGTTTGATTTCTGCCATCTGACCGTCAATGTCGCCATTGGGAACGATGGTCTTCGTGCATTGGATGAGCCGCTTGTCATAGTCCACACCGTAGAGTAGGATGGGAAGTCCTGCCTTTTGGGCGATATAATAGAATCCCTTTTTCCATTCAGCTGTTCGCGAGCGTGTGCCTTCTGGTGATATGCACAGGTGGAACGTAGGCATGCTGCGGGCCTCCTCAGCCATGACATCAGTCAGGTGGCAGTGCTTTGACCGCCATACAGGAATGCCTCCAAGACGGCGGAACAGTGGGCCGAGTGGCCAGAAAAACCACTCCTTTTTCATTAAAAAGTTACTCCTGAAACCGGCTGCGCCGCTATACAGCTGGCCGATTATAAAATCCCAGTTGCTTGTATGTGGGGCAAAGCAGATGATATACTTGTCAGGGTGAGGCTCAGTTACATTGCAAGTCCACCCCATACATCTGTATAGCAACCACTTACAGAGTGATTTCCACATGAGGTAATGAAATATTGTAGGTTTGCTTTCGGTGTGCTTGAGGCTGAAACTCAGTGAAGGTTGTTGATCTGGTCAACAATGTTTTGAAGGTCTTCGTTGAAATGCCGTCTCAGTTCGGCAAAGTAGGCCTTGGCCGGAATGCCTGGCTCAACGTGGGAAATGCGACGCACATATTCGCATTGCATATAGACGATAGACTGAATGAGCGCTTCAATGTTCTGCTTGTCCACGTCTGTGTCATACAGGGACATTGCCACACATTCTGCGAACAGTTCACCGCAGATGGCGGTGATGTTGCGCTTTATTGTTCTCTTGTTTGCCATAATCGCTCTTTTGATTTGTGATTGTCAAAGATAATCATTATTTTCGAAACACTGTGTCTTTTGTATTAAAAAATATGATTATTTTGCGCTTTTACATGTTTCGTTGTCTCTTTTTTGAAACGAATTGGTTATTTTTGCAAAAGAAAACTGGTATATTCATTACACATAATTATATAAAATTGATTTTATGATGGAAAAAAGTGCATTGCAAATTGAGAGAGCAAACTACCAGCCAAAGTTGCCAAAGGCTCTCCAAGGTGCTGTGAAAGTGAGGGAAGGCGCTCCCACACAGAGTGTTGACAATCAGGATGAAATCAAAAAGTTGTTCCCCAACACCTATGGTATGCCAATTGTTGAGTTTGTGCCCAGCGATGAGGTTGTCAACAAGCGCATGAACGTGGGTGTCATTCTCAGTGGCGGACAGGCTCCTGGCGGCCACAATGTAATAACCGGACTGTTTGACCAGGTGAAGAAACTCAACCCGGAGAACCGTGTCTATGGTTTCATCCTGGGTCCTGGCGGTCTTGTAGACCACAACTATATAGAGCTTACTAAAGAGATTATAGACAACTACCGCAATACGGGTGGCTTTGACATGATAGGTTCCGGCCGTACTAAGTTGGAGACGGTAGACCAGTTTGAAAAGGGGCTTGAGATTATCCGTCAGCTTGGCATCAATGCTATTGTCATTATAGGAGGTGACGACTCCAACACCAATGCCTGTGTGCTGGCCGAGTACTATGCAGCCAAGAAATATGGCGTGCAAGTGATCGGCTGCCCAAAGACGATTGACGGAGACCTAAAGAACGAGCAGATTGAGGCCTCATTTGGTTTTGACACAGCCACCAAGACCTATTCCGAACTGATTGGCAACATTGAGCGCGACTGTAACTCTGCGCGCAAATACTGGCACTTCATCAAGGTGATGGGGCGCTCGGCAAGCCACATTGCTTTGGAATGCGCCCTTCAGTGCCAGCCCAACATCTGTCTTGTGTCCGAGGAGGTTGAGCAGAAAGACATGACGCTCAACCAGATTGTTGACCAGCTTTGCGAGGCTATTGCCTATCGTGCATCGAAAGGAATGAACTTCGGCACTGTGATTGTGCCTGAGGGCTTGATTGAGTTTATTCCGGCCATTGGCCGCCTTATCCATGAGCTGAACGATCTTCTGGCTGCTCACGGCAGCGAGTACAAAGACCTTGACAAGGCCGCTCAGCGCGCATACATCATCAGTCACCTGTCCAAGCAGAACGCTGAGACCTTTGAAACGCTGCCATCGGGCGTTGCCCGCCAGCTCTCACTGGACCGCGACCCCCACGGTAATGTACAGGTTTCACTTATCGAAACCGAAAAGTTGCTCTCTGACATGTGCGAGGTCCGACTTGCCCAGTGGAAAAAGGAGGGCAAGTATGTTGGCAAGTTTGCCACCCTTCACCATTTCTTTGGTTATGAGGGACGCTGCGCTGCTCCTTCCAACTTCGATGCCGACTATTGCTATGCGCTCGGAACCAGCGCAGCGCAGCTTATTGCTAATGGCAAGACGGGTTACATGGCCATTGTAAAGAGCACCACAGCCCCCGCTGATGAATGGGTTGCCGGTGGCGTGCCCATTACCATGATGATGAACATTGAGCGCCGAAACGGTGAGATGAAGCCTGTCATCCGCAAGGCTCTTGTTGAGTTGGATGGCAAGCCGTTCAAGGCTTTTGCCGCCATGCGCGACAAGTGGGCCAAGGAAACCTGCTACGTCTACCCGGGCCCAATCCAGTATTGGGGACCGAGCTCTGTTTGTGACAAAACCACAATGACGCTTGCCCTTGAGCAGGAGTAATGTTTGTTGACCATAAAGTGTTGTTACCGCCGTCCGCTTGTCGTGATTGCGGTAACAGCACTTTTTATGTGACTTAGATGACCACACAGCCCCGAACATCAAGGCATAAGCCCAGGCGCCGCTATCGCTCCCCCGTTAGGAAAAAGCGCGATAGCTTGCTTGTCAGGCTGCTTCACAAGCTGCCAGGGTGGGCCTGGTGGCTTGGCGGCGGGCTTGTGGTCGTGGGCTACATCTGGGTTTTCTACTATTTCTTTGTCAGTCCGTTCGGCTTTCGCTGGCGTGCACTTTATGGTGATGCCAACTATCCAGAGGGATACGATATCCATGGCATTGACATAAGCCACTATCAGGGCGTTATCGACTGGGAGGAGCTTCGCAACAATGGCATGATTGCAAAGTGCCCTGTCAGGTTCGTGATGATTAAGGCCACAGAGGGTGCAACACGGATAGACAAGAACTTCAATGACAACTTTTATCAGGCACGTGAAAATGGCTTTGTAAGAGGTGCTTACCATTTCTGGAGTACGCGCTCGTCGGGTAGAGACCAGGCGCAACATTTCATCAATCACGTCAAGTTGGAGGCGGGTGACTTGCCACCTGTGCTGGATGTTGAACACAAAGGAAAAGACCAGAGTGCCGAGGATTTCAAGGAAAGTGTGCTCACCTGGCTGAGGCTTGTTGAGAAGGAATATCATGCAAAACCCATCATCTACACCTACTATAAGTTTAAGATGGCTTATCTCGGCGACTCGGTCTTTGACGAATATCCTTATTGGATAGCCCATTATTATGTGGACAAGGTGGAGTATAAGGGTGCCTGGAAATTCTGGCAGCACACTGACTGCGGGCGGCTGCCGGGCATCAAAGGCTATGTTGACTTCAATATCTATAATGGCAGCTATTACGACTTGATGCAGCTCACCCTCAAAGACTGAAATGGAGGCAGGCCCAGCCGTTGTCTGTCAGTGTTCCAATGTGGCGCAGTCCAAGTGCTGCAGCCTTTCCGGTCAGCAGTGCCGCATCCTCCGTATAGAAACCGCTCATCAGCAGGTGGCCGCCAGGTGCCATTGCGCCTCTGAATGTTTGAAGGTCTTCCAGCAGAATATTCCTGTTGATATTGGCCACTACAAGGTTAAATGCGCCCTCCTTACTGCTGATGGCTGTGGCATCGCCGTGTACTGTTGTCAAACGGCTGCCCACCTGATTGATGATGGCATTGTGTCTGGCATTGTCCACGCTCCACTCGTCAATGTCGTAGCCAAATGCCTTGCATGCACCGGCCTTGAGCGCGGTGATGGCCAGAATGCCCGTCCCGCAGCCACAGTCCAGCACCCGCTGTCCCTCCGGGCGAAGTGCTAAGATTGATTTGACCATCATTCTCGTTGTCTCATGCGTTCCTGTACCAAAGGCCATTTTCGCGTCAATTTCAATGGCCATTGTCGGCATTGCCATTGGCAGGTGCCGGCCATCATGGATGCAGCACACACCGTCAATCATGACAGGGGCAAATCCCTCTCGTTCCCACTCCTCGTTCCAGTCCTTGTCCTCGGCTTCCTTGGTTGTATAAGTCACTTTGATGTCGGGAAAAGGGAAGTTTTCCACCATTTCACGCAAGGCACCAACGTCGTAGTAACTCTGCTGGATGTATCCCGTCACACCGTTGGCTGTGTCTTCAAAGGCTTCAAAGCCAATGTCACCGGCACAAGAGGCTAGCAGGCTCCTGCTGTTATCGTTTGAGGGTGACAGCCTAAAGTCTACTGCATAGTATTTCATGTGGCATATTTGGTTTATTTAGGTTACAAAAGTACAAAAAATAGGGAAAAGCCTATAACCATTTAGGGTTTTTCCGTATTTTTGCATAAGCAACCAAACTAATTTTGCATTATGAAATTGAATGTGAAGCAGAAAGGAGTAAATATGAAAAGACTTGTATTACTGTCGTTTCTCTCTGTCACCACCCTTGGCGGGGCGATGGCGCAGGACGACCTTTATTTCACACCGACAAAGAAAAACGTTGAAAGAAGTGCTGCGCAGTATGGCATGCCGCATGACACTTACTATTCTGGAAGCCAGCGTGGCGTTGATGATTACAACAGGAGGGGTGGCTCGCATGTGCAGCCGATAGACTCCTTGGGTAACGACATCATTAACTTTGATGGTGTGAGAGGAACCTATCCCGACTCTCTGTCCGATGACTACCAGTACACCCGAAGGATGAGCCGTTTTGACGACTACGCCTGGTCTGACACCTATTGGAGCGGCTATGACGCAGGGCGGCGTGACGCTTGGGGGCTTTATGACCCTTGGTTCTATGACCCCTGGTATACGGGCTACGGCTATTACGGATGGTACTATTCTCCTTGGCGCCATTATGGCTGGTACGACCACTGGTATGGCGGTCACTGGTGGAATGGCGGCTGGGTAGGTGGCGTAACTTATCGCCCTGTCCGTGGAGGTGTTGTTGGCACACGCAACCATGGTTACGTTGACCGCGGAAGACGCAATGATTTCCGTGGAAGGCAGCCCGGAGTCTCTTCAAACAGAACTGGCAGTAACTTCTCTAATACAAGACCATTTAATCGCAACGACTTCTCTTCTCCATCGGTCAGCGCTCCCTCGCGCAATTTTAGCGGCTCCTCATTCGGCGGCAACCGTGGTGGGGGCTTCTCTGGGGGTAACAATGGAGGAGGAGCACGTAGTGGCGGTTTTGTTGGACGTAGATAATGTTCTACTAAACAGAGATGTATATCTATAACGTTAAATTAAACATAAAGTGAATGTGCCGTTATGGCAAGCACTCAATATTAGACAGAACAGACAATGAAACAGATATTGTTAATTTGTGGCATGATGGTAACTGCGGTTGCTGCTGCCCAGGAAACGTATGACAATGCCCAGCTGGCAACAACAGACCTCAACGGAACGGCCAGGTATGTGGGTATGGGTGGTGCGATGGATGCACTTGGAGCCGACCTTTCAACAATCTCTACCAATCCAGCTGGTATCGGACTGTTCCGCTCCTCACAGGTCAAGGCTTCGCTGGGCATGATGACTCAAGAGGGAGCCGGCAGTTTTGCTGATGCCGACAAAACCCACATGTCGTTTGACCAGATAGGTTTTGTCTATTCCATGAGGACGGGCAGGAGCTCGTTCCTTAACATGGCTTTCAACTATCACAAGAGCCGGGACTTTAACCAAATTCTGACGGCAGCCGGAAAACTGCAAAACGCCTCGCAAAATCAGCTCACGTATGCAAAGGCTGCCAATGGGCTGTTTGGGGTTGATGATAAAGGTGAAGTGAAGGTTACCAATATGTATAGTGTAGTTGACTATCTGTATTGGAATGCGTTTATCCACACCACTGACAATCAGGGTAACCCCGAGTATGGCTACAACGATGCTTCAGACTATCTCTTTGGCCGTCACAACAACGGCTATATCGGCGTTTACGACTTTAATATCAGCGGCAACATCAATGACAGGGTTTACCTCGGTCTGACATTTGGCATTCACGATGTGCATTACAACAGCTACACCGAGTATAAAGAGAGGATTGTCAATGCCACTGACAATTACATTGGTGACATCAGCCTGGTTGACAGCAGGAGCGTTACGGGTACTGGCTACGACCTGAAGGGTGGCATTATTTTCCGTCCTGTTGAGGATGCGCCGTTTCGGATTGGTCTCTCTGTGGCCACACCGACTTGGTTCGACCTGGATGCAAGCAGCCACACGCAAATCAACAACGGAACCTCTGTCGGCGCCTACGATGAAGGACATAAGGACGAAGGGTTCAAGTTCAAGGTATACACCCCATGGAAGGTTGGGCTGAGTCTGGGTACGACAGTAGACAACTGCCTGGCACTTGGCGCCAGCTATGAGTTTGCTGACTACTCGGGCATTGACACAAGGATTATCACAGGAGATGGCTACGATGGCTATACTGATAGCTACTACGATGAGACTGCTAGTGACCGTGCGATGAACACGCACACCAAGCACACCCTTAGGGGAGTGCATACCCTGAAACTGGGTGCCGAGTTCAAACCTGACCCATCGTTAGCAGTTCGTCTGGGCTACAACTATGTTTCACCGATGTACAAGACTGGAGGCAGCCGTAATGTTGACGTAGACTCGCCTTACGCCTACTATGCCACGACAACCGACTACACCAACTGGAAGGCAACCAATCGTATAACCTGTGGCTTGGGATACACGATAGACAAATTCACCTTGGATGTGGCATACCAGTATACCACTCAAAACGGTACATTCTATCCTTTTGCTGACTATCAGTACAGGTCTTCAGATGGAGAAAGCATACATAACACACCCACACCAGACAAGGTGAGCAACAAGCGCCATCATATTATGCTCACATTGGGCTATACCTTTTGAAAGGCTTATGTGATGGCGTAGGTGCTTCTGAGCTTAGTTTGGCCATTGCGTTTCGGTGCGTTTTACACTGCGAAATGGGCCGTATGACACTGCAAAACGGCCTGTTCCGTGCAGCATAATGGACTGTATGGCGTGCTCAAAATGGCCGTATTGCAGCACTCATCCCTCACTTTTTGCCCGGCGAATGGTCATCTTTTTCTGTCTCACCTTGCATTTGCCCGTTGTGGTTTCTGCCCTGCGTTGCAAGCTGTCCGAAACAAACAGCAGCCTTGGACGGAATCAAAATGCCGAGTTGGGCTTTATTTTGGGTGAGGGCGCATTCAGGGTCTAAGCCGGAAATGTCGTAGTGTCAGTGCGGAGAGGGCCGCCTACGATGTGCAAACGATAGGTTTTTCACATCGTAGGCGGCCCTCTCCGCACTGACAACCCGCCCGTCAGCCCCTGCAATTGTCTGCCAAGGCTCTTTCTATATGGACGGGGATGAGGTTAGAAATTATTGTTGTCCAGCATCTCGAAGCCACAGTAGGGCACGATGCACTTGGGCACGCGGATGCCATCTGGGGTTTGGTTGTTCTCAAGAATAGCAGCGACAATGCGTGGCAGGGCCAGGGCTGAGCCATTCAGAGTGTGGCAAAGCTCGGTCTTCTTGGTCTCAGCGTTGCGATAGCGGCATTTCAAGCGGTTGGCCTGGTAGCTCTCGAAATTGGAGACAGAAGACACTTCAAGCCAGCGCTTCTGAGCGGCACTCCACACCTCAAAGTCATAACAGATGGCAGAAGTGAAGCTCATGTCGCCTCCGCAGAGACGGAGAATATGGTAAGGCAGTTCCAGTTTCTTCATCAGTCCCTCTACATGGTCAAGCATCTCGTTAAGGCTCTCGTAGGAGTGGCTTGGCTTGTCAATGCGCACAATCTCGACTTTGTCAAATTGGTGCAGGCGGTTCAGACCGCGAACATCCTTGCCATAACTTCCTGCCTCGCGCCGGAAACAGGCCGAATAGGCGCAGCGCTTCACAGGAAGGTCTTTCTCTTCGAGAATGACATCGCGAAAAATGTTGGTGACAGGCACCTCGGCTGTCGGAATCAGATAGAGGTTGTCCAGGTTGGCATGGTACATCTGCCCCTCCTTGTCGGGCAGCTGCCCTGTACCGTAGCCAGAGGCTTCGTTGACAACATAGGGCGGTTGTATTTCCAAGTAACCGTTCTTGCGTGCCTCCTCCAGGAAGAAGGCCTCGAGTGCGCGCTGCAAACGTGCCATCTTGCCAATGTAAACGGGGAAGCCCGCGCCTGTGATTTTCACGCCGAGGTCAAAGTCAATCAGGTTGAATTTCTTGCACAGGTCCCAGTGGCACAGTGCATCCTCTGGAAGGTTTGGCTTGACACCTCCCTCTTTAACAACCACGTTGTCCGAAGCATCCTTGCCTTCGGGCACGAGGTCGCAAGGTATATTGGGTATGGTACAGAGCAGGGCGTAAGTCTCTTTCTCTGCGGTCTCCATCTGTTCATGCAGGGTGTGGTCGTGTTGCTTGAGCCCGGCCACCTGGGCCTTTATCTGTTCGGCTTCCTCTTTCTTGCCCTGTTTCATCAAGGCGCCCACTTGTGCCGACAGCTGTTTCATTTCCTGCTTGATCTTGTCTGCCTGTTGCTGGGCCTCACGGCGCTGCTTGTCGAGAGCCAACACCTTGTCTACTGCCTCCTGCGCGCCTTTGAAATGTTTTTTCTCCAAGCCGCGAACAACCCGTTCGGTCTCCTCGGTGATAAGTTTAAGTGTAAGCATAAATTGGAATTATTTGTTAGAGTTGATATTTCTTTTCAGTTTCTCAACGTAGGCGTCGATGACGGCCACGGCGGTGATGTTGACCACATCGCGTACAGACGAGCCGAAGTCGGTGAAGTGGATGGGCTTGTTGAGGCCCATCTGAATAGGGCCGATGATTTCGACATCCGAGTCAAGTGCCTGCAGCATCTTGTAACTTGAGCGTGCACTGGTGAGGTTGGGGAATATCAGTGTGTTCACATCCTTGCCTTTCAGCTTGTTGAATGGGTAAAGTTCGTCACGCAAATCTTTGTTAAGGGCAAAGCCTATCTGCATCTCACCGTCAATGAGCAGGTCGGGCATCTGCTGCTGAAGCTCGGCCACAGCCTTGCGGACTTTGCGCGATCCGTCAGAGGTGTCAGACCCGAAGTTGGAGTGGCTCACCATGGCGATGGTGGGCTTCTCGTTGAAGAACCCCACAGAAATGGCACTAAGTTTGGCCAGGTCGACCAGCTCCTCGGTGTCAGGATTGTTGTTAATCAGAGTGTCTGCCAGAAACAGAGTGCCCCTGGGCGAGTTGATGATGTGCATCGTGCCAAAGTGCTTGTACTCGGGCCGGATGCCAATAACCTCCTTGGCAACCTTTATGGTGTTTGAGTATTTGGTGTAAAGTCCGGTGATAAAGGCATCGGCCTCACCAGTCTCCACCATCATCATGCCAAAGTAGTTGCGCTCGAACATCTTGTCGTTGGCCTCCTGTAAAGTGTAACCGTCACGCTGGCGCTTCTGCGTGAGGATGTGGGCGTAGCGCTCGCGGCGCTCTGCCTCGCGGTCATGCCGCAGGTTGACAATCTCAATTCCCTCAAGAGACAGCTCAAGTTCCTTGGCCAGTTTCTCGATGCGCTCTTCGTTGCCCAGGAGTATTGGGTGGCAGATGCCCTCAGCCTTGGCCTGCACGGCTGCTTTGAGCATGCTGGGATGGATGCCTTCGGCAAAGACAACCCGCTGTGGATGGCTGCGTGCTGTGTCGTAGAGCTTCTGGGTCAGTTTGGTTTCCTGTCCGAGCAGTTCGCGCAAGTGGTTCTTGTAGGCCGTCCAGTCTGTGATTTTCTTGCGGGCAACACCGCTCTCGATGGCGGCCTTGGCCACGGCGGCGCTCACCTCGGTGATCAGACGCGGGTCAACGGGCTTGGGGATGAAGTAGTCGCGCCCGAAAGTGAGGTTGTTCACGTGGTAAACATCGTTAACCACATCGGGTACGGGCTGTTTGGCCAGGCCGGCGATGGCGTGGACTGCGGCCATCTTCATCTCCTCGTTGATGGCGGAGGCGTGTACGTCGAGCGCGCCACGGAAGATGTAGGGGAAGCCAATAACGTTGTTTATCTGGTTGGGATAGTCTGACCGCCCTGTCGACATCAGCACATCCGGACGGCTGGCCATGGCATCCTCGTAGCTAATCTCTGGCACGGGGTTGGCCAATGCAAAGACTATGGGGTCTTTGGCCATTGAGCGAATCATGTCCTGTGACAGGACGTTGCCCTTGGACAGCCCTACAAAGACATCGGCACCGTTGACAGCCTCGGCCAGTGTGTGCACATCTCGGCGGTCGGTTGCAAACAGTTTCTTCTGCTCGGTCAGGTTGGGGCGGTCGCTGGTAATCACACCTTTGGAATCGAGCATGATGATGTTCTCTTTCCTGGCACCAAGGGCAACATACAGTTTTGTGCAGCTGATGGCGGCCGCTCCCGCTCCATTGACAACGATTTTCACCTTTTCAATGTCCTTGCCGTTAACTTCCAATGCGTTTTTCAAGCCGGCTGCACTGATGATAGCGGTGCCGTGCTGGTCGTCATGCATCACGGGGATGTCAAGTGTCTGCTTCAGGCGGCTTTCAATATAGAAGCACTCGGGAGCCTTGATGTCTTCAAGGTTGATGCCTCCAAAGGTCGGGGCAATCTTCTCAACGGCCTCGCAGAATTTCACAGGGTCCTTTTCGGCTACTTCAATGTCAAAGACATCAATGCCGCCGTAGATTTTGAAAAGCAGTCCCTTGCCCTCCATCACGGGCTTTCCGCTCAGGGCCCCGATGTCACCGAGACCCAGCACAGCCGTGCCATTGCTGATAACAGCCACAAGGTTGCCTTTGTCTGTGTACTTGTAAGCGTTGATAGGATTCTGCTGGATTTCAAGACAAGGGAACGCAACGCCGGGAGAATAGGCCAGACTGAGGTCGGTCTGGGTTCGGTAGGGCTTGGTTGGCTTGACTTCGATTTTTCCGGGGCGTCCTTGCTCGTGGTATTTAAGAGCGGCCTCTTTCGTGATTTTTACCATTGTGATACTATGATTTAATTGTTACTTTACAATCTTTCAACCCCATCCATTGTCTTTTCTTTCGAGATGAGGTAGCGAAACGGCTGTTTTGACAACTCCGATTTGGTAGGCAAAGTTACTAAAAAGGACTTTAATACGGTCGCTTTTTTAAATAATTTAGTAACTTTGCAAGGGAAAACTCATGGTTATGCAAGATTTAAAATGTAATACTGTGTACAAGTTGTCCTTGAGGGATAAGATTCTGGATGTGGCTATGCCCTTGTTTGTCGCGAATGGCATACGCAGTGTGAAGATGGACGACATCGCTTCCATTTTGTCTGTGTCCAAGCGGACACTCTATGAGATTTTTCAAGACAAGGAGGACTTGTTGCTGGCAGGGCTGCAAAGGGGCGACCAGAAAAAGTTGTGCAGGGTGAGGCATATTGTGGCCACGAGTTGCGACGTGATGGATGCCATCATTGCACTTTGCAAGATTCAGACCGAAGACATCAATGACGTGTCGCTCCAGTATGTGTCTGATATCAGCCGCTACCCCAGGATTCTCGAGTATTTCCACACGGAGGAGAAGAATGTCACTGCGTTTACAAAGGAACTTATCCGGCGTGGGGTCGAGGAGGGCTATTTTCTGACAACGGTCAACTATGACCTGGTTATCAACCTGTGGATTGGCCAGCGCAAATATGTAATGAACGAACAGATGTACAAGAACCATTCTTTCAAGGAACTGTATTTCAATACAACCATCGTCTCCCTGCGCGGTGTCTGCACACTGAGGGGGGTGGAGCGCCTTGACCGCTACATCAGGTCGCTTTGACGGTGAAAAGGTGGCAAAGTGGCAGTTTTTACGTGTCAGGGAACCTCGTGACTGAAAAAATTGTGTAACTTTGTGGAAAATAATTAGCTATGCGAAAGATGTTGAAAATATGTATCATTGTTGGCGCAAGGCCAAATTTTTTCAAGGTGGCCCCATTGGTGTGGGCTGTCCGCAAAGAGGCGGCCTCTGGCGTTCCTGTTACGTGCCAGATTGTGTATACAGGCAAGGCTGGCGACGGTGATATCGAAGCCTCCCTGTTGGCAGACTTGGAGCTCAGTAACGGGGAGGTTGACTGGCTCGGGGTGGACGCAAAGCGAATTAACGAACTGACGGGGCGCGTGATGGAGGCCTTTGACCAGTGGCTTGATACCCACGAGGTTGATGTCGTGATTGTTGTGGACGACCTCGCTTCCACTATGGCTACGGCCATTGTGGCCAAGAAACGTGGACTGCGACTTGCTCATCTTGTCGCGGGAACGCGCTCGTTTGACATCACGATGCCAAAGGAAATCAACCGCTTGGTTATTGATGGCCTCAGTGATTTGCTGTTCACCGCTGGCGAGGGTGGTAGCACTGTGGTGTCAAAGGGCGGCGGCGACCTGTCGAAAGTATATATGGCTGGCAATATCCTCATGGACACACTGCGCCATTTCCAAAACCGGCTGAGGCGCCCTGCCTTGATGGACAGTGCGCAACTGGCAGACGGAGCATACATCCTGTTCACTTTAAACAGAAAGGCTCTGACTGAGGACGACCAGCGGCTTGCTCCCATGCTCGACCAGTTGGTGGAAATCTCTCAAAAGGTGCCTGTTGTGGCCGTGCTCCGCAATGAGGCTCAAAGTGCCGTCTCCCGTCTGCTTCCCGGTGACCACGCCAAGTTCCTTATCACCGGCCCGCTTCCCTATTTGGAGTTCGGCTATATGTCAGCCCATGCGAAGGGTGTCGTGACAGATTCGGGAAACGTGGCAGAGGAAGCCACTTTCAACCGCGTGCCTTGCATTACACTTAACAGCTATACCGAGCACATCGAAACCGTCAAGGTCGGAACGAATGTGCTGGCTGGCGAGGATGCCGGCGTGCTGCGGAAGGCACTCAACAATATGGTGGACGGAAAATGGAAAGATGGCAGACTGCCTGACAGGTGGGACGGCAGGACTGCTGAGAGGATAGTCAAGATTCTATTGGAAGAATAAAAATGGATACACAGCTGATTCTGGGCTTTTTAAAACGCATAGCAGCCAACAACAGCAGACCGTGGTTTCAAGAACACAGGGAGGAATATGAAGCTGCGCGTGAGAATTTTGAAAGGGGGGTTGCGCTAGCCATCGCACGTATCACAGAATTTGACCCCTCTGTGGCGCATGTCACTGTGAGGGATGCTACGTACCGCTTTTACCGTGACATCAGATTCTCTCCAGACAAGGCACCTTACAAGCGGCATTTCGGAGCCTATATAGCAGCTCATGGGAAAAAGTCACATCATGGCGGCTACTACATTCACCTTGAGCCTGGCCAGTGCTTGCTGGCCTGTGGCGACTATTGTCTGCCTACACAGATTCTTACTGCCTGTCGCAATGAAATAATTGGCAATGAGGATGAGTGGCTGCGGTGCGTGCAGAGCGAGGAGTTCCTGCGCTGGTTTGGGGCTCCCGCAGCGGCAAAGTGGGAGGATCCGCAGGGCTTCGGCTTTGAAAAGCTGAAAACATGTCCGGCTGGCTTCCCGCGTGACTACAAATATATAGATTACCTTAGATTGAAAGACTACTGTTGCTGGCACCGTGTGCAGGATAACTTTTTTGAGGGTGACGGTTGGCTTGAGGATATGGAAAAGATATTCAAGGCCGGAAAACCCGTGTGCGATTTCATAAACAGTGTAGTTGATGACTACGAATAGATGGCGGAAATATGGTCGGAAAACTTGAGAAAGAGACAAGGCATACGATACAATTACCTTTACAATAATACTAATTATCTTAACAACTATGAATTTAAGAATTGTTTTAATGTCAGCCATGCTTGTGGCTTCTATTCCGCAACTGATGGCTTCCTCGAAAAAAGAGGTGAAACCAGTGTGGCAGAATCCAGAGATTAACCAGCAGAACCGCGAGGAGCGCCATGCCGCTTTTTTCGCCTATGAGAGTGAGGCGAAGGCAGCCAAGGGAGACAAGTCTGCCTCCTCGCGCTACCTGTCAATGGAGGGGGCGTGGAAGTTTCATTTTGCACGCAACCACTTTGACCGTCCAAAGGGTTTTGAATCCTTGAAATTCGATGATTCCAAATGGACGGATTTCCCTGTGCCAGGGCTTTTCGAAATCAATGGCTATGGTGACCGTATCTATAAGAATGCCGGCTATTCCTGGGCGACAACCTTCAAGACCGACCCTCCCTATATCGGCGAGCGTGACAACTACACGGGGTCTTATCGGCGCACATTCAGCCTGCCTGAGAGCTGGAACGGACAGCAGGTCGTTTTTCATGTTGGGTCGGCCACAAGCAACCTCACCCTTTGGGTCAATGGAAAATATGTGGGATACAGTGAGGACGCCAAGGTGGCCGCAGAGTTTGACATCACGAAATATCTGAAAAAAGGAAACAATCTCATTGCCATGCAGGTGATGCGCTGGTGTGATGGGTCTTATTTGGAAGACCAGGACTTCTGGCGCTTCACGGGAATAGCCCGCGAGGTGTATCTGTACAGTCGCCCAAAGGCACACATTGCCAACATCAAACTGGACACAGACTTAGACAAACAGTTTGTCAACGGCCTGTTCAATCTTCAGGTTGAGGTGGCCAATGGGCAGGGTACCACAGTGGAGGCCCATATACAGGGTTGCCAGCTGGGTAGCGACTGGCAGCGGATACCCAACACAAAGAAAGGCTATACGGCCAAACTCAGTTCAACGATTGATGGGGTGCGTCCCTGGAGTGCAGAGACCCCTCACCTCTATCGGTTGACAGTGGTGCTCAAGAAGGGAGGCCAGACATTGCAAGCAGTCCCCTTGAAAGTGGGGTTCCGTCATGTTGAGGTTAAGAATGGACAGCTGCTGGTCAACGGCAAGGCTGTCCTGATAAAAGGGGTCAACCGTCATGAAATGGACCCTGATGGCGGATATGTTGTCAGCGTAGACCGTATGATTCAGGATATTGCAATCATGAAACAGCTGAACATCAACGCTGTGCGCACCTGCCATTATCCAGACGACCCGCGCTGGTATGACCTTTGTGACCAGTATGGGCTTTATGTGACAGCCGAGGCCAACATCGAGAGCCATGGCATGGGCTATGGGGACAAGACATTGGCTAAGAACGCCGCGTTCAAGAAAGCGCATCTTGAGCGTAATGAGGCTAATGTAAAGTCGTTCTACAACCATCCCTCCATTATCGTTTGGAGTTTGGGCAACGAAGCGGGCTACGGACCCAACTTCGAGGAAGCCTATGATTGGGTGAAAGCCTACGATGTCACTCGCCCCGTGCAATACGAACAGGCTGGGCAGAATGGAAAGACTGACATCTTCTGTCCGATGTATTATGACTACAATGGCTGCGAGGCTTATGCCAAGGGCAGCAATCCACGTCCGCTTATCCAGTGCGAGTATGCGCATGCCATGGGCAATTCCTTGGGAGGTTTCAAGGAGTACTGGGACTTGGTAAGGAAATACCCCAAGTACCAGGGTGGCTATATCTGGGACTTTGTTGACCAGGCACTGCGCGACAAGAGTCCGGTTACAGGCCGAGAGATATTTACCTATGGTGGCGACTATGGCCGCTATCCAGCCAGCGATTACAACTTTAACTGTAACGGACTGGTAGCTCCCGACAGGAGACTGAACCCCCATGCTTACGAAGTCCAGTATTTCTACCAAAACGTGTGGGTTGAAGACAAGGGCTTGAAGAATGGTGTCTTTGAAATTTACAACGAGAATTTTTTCAAGACACTTGATGACTTGGAACTGGTTTGTACTGTCGTACCCCTTGACACCAACTGTGCTTATGTGCTGAAAAATGATTTTGACATCCGTGGCATTCAGCCAGGTGAACGTCGCATCATCAAGTCTGACCGGCTGAAAGAGGCTGTCGCCAAGGTGACTGCCAGCTGTCCAGAGCGAGAGGTTGTGGTTAACTTCGTCTTTAAGACTGCAAAGGCTGAGCCTCTGGTCAAGAAAGGGCAGGTCATGGCTAAGCGTCAGATAGCGGTCAAACCGTATGTCTATCCTGATGTTAGGACGCTGGTTGCTGAAAAGGGGGCAAAGGTAGACGTAGTTGAAACAAGCTCCTACATCAGCCTGGAGGCAGCAGACACCAAGGTGATGATTGGCAAGTGGACAGGCTGGATAGACTATCTTGACATCAAGGGCGAGCCTGTTCTGGAGAACCGTACCTCGCTTGTGCCCGAGTTTTGGCGCGCACCGACAGACAATGACTACGGCGCAGGCCTCCAGCGGAAACTGTCAGTATGGAAAAACCCCCAGATGAGGTTGCGCCATGTGGAGCGAGCAGCTGATGGCGCGTCTCAGCGCGTGACCGCCACCTTTGATATGCCATCGGTGAAATCGGTGCTGAAAATGACCTATACGCTGACAGCCGGCGGCAAGCTGGTTGTTAACCAGAGGCTGGAGGCTACTAAGGGTGAGAAGGTGCCCGATATGTTTCGCTTCGGTATGCAAATGATAATGCCAAAGTCCTTTGACCGAATCAATTACTATGGACGTGGCCCCATTGAGAACTACATTGACCGTAACCATAGTCAGAACCTCATTGCCAGTGACGAGGCTGTGAAAGACCAGTATTACCCTTATATCCGTCCGCAGGAGAGCGGCAATCATACCGATGTGCGTCGCTTTACAGTTTATGATAGCAAGCGAGGCATGGGGGTTACTGTTCTTGCCACAGGGCGGATGGAATGTTCTGCCCTTAACCATCTTACCGAGGACTTAGACGATGGCGCGGACAAGGATAAGGCTTGGGGGCGGCACAGTGGTGACCTCACTGAACGTCCGTTCACACAGGTTCACATTCAGCAGCGACAGTTCGGCCTGGGCTGTGTAAACAGTTGGGGAGCATGGCCGCTCCATCAGTATTGCCTCCCCTATGGGAATTACGACTTCACCTTTATCATCCAGCCCTATGCTAAATGATTTCCGAAAGGTTATAATATTGTTGGCACTGGCGACCTTTGGGTCGCCAGTGCTGTCTTATAGCCAGGCCTTGACATTCCCTAAGACTGTTCCACCTGGAGATTACAGTGGAATAGCGTGGCTTGGGGGGAGCCGGTTTGCCGTGGCCTGCGACAAGTCAAAGGCCGGTTTCTTTGTCTTTGACATTAGGATTGACTCTGTGTCTGGAAGAATATTTTCTGTAAGCAATGAAGGGTTCAAGTCGTGTGGCCTGCCTTGCAGGGACCAAGAGGGGATTGCTTGGTTCCCGCCAGACAGCACAGTGTTTATTTGTGGGGAGAAAGACAATGAAGTGTTGGAATATGATGCTGGCGGCTGTCCAACAGGGCGCAGGCTTCAGATGCCCGGAGTGTTCAAGTCTTCCTCTTCAAACCTTGGCATTGAGTCGCTAACTTACAATGCCTGTACACAACGCTTCTGGATAACGTCTGAAAGCACACTGCCGGATGATGGTGAACGGGCTTCTTCCACCAACGGCACCTCTAACCTGTTGCGCTTGCAGTCTTTCGAGACCAGCTTGTCCCCAGCAGAATACTACTATTACAAGATGGACAAACCCAAGGCCACAAGGGCTGCTGCCATCTATGCCATGGGTGTCAGCGAGATGTGTGCCCTTGATGATGGCAGACTTTTGGTCTTGGAGCGTGAGTTCTTTGTGCCCAGACGAAAGATAGGGGCATGGGTAGAATGCAAGTTGTTTGTTGTAAATCCCGAGGCTGCACAGCCGGAAACTGTACTTCCGAAAAGTTTGCTGTGGCAGAACCATACCAGGTTGAATCTGACAAACAGGAGTCTTGCCAATTATGAGGGGATGTGCCTTGGCCCCAGGCTGAAAAATGGCAAAAGGGTTGTTGTGCTGGTCAGCGACTCTCAGCACGGATATAAGAAAATGCTGAAAGATTGGTTTCTCACGCTTACCGTCGCAGATGGTCAATAAGCGTGAGAAACATAGGGATTGCCGTTAGATTCTTTCCAGTACAAGCCTTACAAGGTCGTCTATCTGTCCCTTGTAGCCTGTGTTGGCTTTGCAGGCCACGCGGTTGGCTATCACCATACATACTGTCGTGGCCTTGTGGCCCATTAGGCGTGACAGGCCGGCCAGGGCTGAACTTTCCATCTCAAAGTTGGTGATTCGCCTTCCGTTATACTCAAAGCTCTCAATTTTCTCATTCTGATGTGGGTCGGCCAGTGGAACGCGCAACTGGCGGCCCTGCGGGCCGAAAAACCCGCCACAGGCAACGGTGATACCTCTGACCATGTCTTTCTGCGCAATCCTTTCCACCATCTCGTGGCTTGCATCGATGGCGTAAGGGTAGGGCATGCACATATTGCCCGTCCACCCAAGATGGGCAATCAGCGCCCTTTCGAGAGGCAGGTCACATACGGCGTTTCTGCCCTCGTAGAAATTGAGCAGGCCGTCAAAGCCAATAGAGGTCTCTGAGCATATAAACGTCCCCTCTGGCGTGTTGGGCTGCAACCCCCCGCAGGTTCCCACACGGACAATGTCCAGGGTTCTGTGGCTTGGCTTGTCTTCACGCGTGCAGAAGTCAATGTTGGCCAGTGCGTCAAGTTCGTTCATCACGATGTCAATGTTGTCACAGCCAATACCTGTTGACACCACAGTGATGCGCTTGCCGTGGCAAGCACCTGTAACTGTTCTAAACTCGCGGCTTGCCACCTCGCACTCTCTTGACTCAAGGTGGGAAGCCACCAAATCAACTCTGCCTGGGTCTCCAACAAGGACAACCTTGTCTGCCAGCTGCTCGGGCTTGACATGCAGATGGAACACACTTCCATCCGCATTGATAATCAGTTCAGATTCCTTGTATTTCATAGTTTCTAATTGTTTTTTCAAGCTGCTTGGCCTGGGTTTCAAGTTTTTCAAGCTGCTGTTCCTTTTTCAGTATGTCGCTTTTCATAGACTGTCTCCCCTTTGGGCTCTGCGTGGCATAAAGGTCCCGTTGGCGGTCAAGGTCATTCTGCAATAGCTTGATGCCTTTTCTCATCTCTTGCAGTTTGCCAAACCGTTCCTTGTTGCCCTTGCGCTTGAACTCAGACAAGTGCGTGTACACTGTGCTGTCGTTGACGACAAACGCGAAAGCCCCGTGCCTGGTGCGTGGCCGGCTCTCCTCAATCTTTTTTATCCTTGTCAATGCCTGCAGCCTTTCCTTGCCGTTCCCCCATGTGTCTGCAATCCTGTTGAGCATGGCTAATGACTTCAGCTTTTCGGGCGGCATTGACTCTGCCGGATAGACATCATGCGCTTCGTTTGGGATGAATGTATAGATGCAGACATTTCCTTTCTTCTGTCTCCTGTCTGTTACAAACAGTCCCAGGTGCTCTATGTCATCCACCGCCATCATATAGTCGTTGCCCGTAGAGTTGAAAGGCATGCCCACGTTCTCGGGCTTGAGGAAACTTTGGGTCTCCGCGTCATAGCGTGTGACAAAGATATCGTATCCGCCTATACTTTCAGGCCCCTTTGCTGCAAAGTAAAAAGTTGTCCCATCGGTCATCATGAAAGGGTAGTTAGGATGTTTGTAGACTGTGGTGTCAATACCTTTCAGCATCGTCCCCCTTGTCCACTTGTTGCCGATATAGTCACTGCTGAACAGTGCCGTGTTGCCGTCGGCTGTCTGTCTTGAAAAAAAGCATTTCCCGCCCATCTGGTCGATGTTGACATAGGTGTCAGCATAGCCGTTGGCATTGAAAAACTCATTGTAATTTCTGATTGAGCCAACCTCGGGGTTCAGCTTGTAATGTTCCAGGAACGACGCTTTAGGAACAACGACACTGTCTACCACGACAATCTTCTGGGTTGAGGCTGTCATTTGGTCTTGCCGTTCCTGTTCTAACCGTTCTTCTGCTGTCACTGTATGTACAGGCTTCTTCAGAACTTTCCTTTTTGTGCGCTGCGCTTGTGACGGAACGGCCACGCCCAGTGCGAGCAACAGGGGTATGATGATATTCTTGCTCTTCATCTGTAGCATATAATATTTCCTGCAAACTTACATATTATTTTTTGAATTATGGTCTGGAATACAAGAAAAAGTAATGTGCCAGGCCTATTTGGGGTTAATGGCAAGGGGTGTTTTCATTGTTTTTCATTACATTTGCACAAATTTTGAATGTCAGACAGCGAATGAACAAATACATATCAGATTTGGAGGTCTGTCAGGTTGAGCGGCTCAACGATAAAACAGCTTTGATAAAGCTAACCCAGACCACGCCTTTGCCGGAAATGCGTCCAGGCCAGTTTGTTGAGGTACTTGTCCGTGACTCGTGCCGGACAATGCTGCGCCGCCCCATTTCCATCCACTTTGTCGACCGTGTGCACAATGAACTTTGGCTTTTGGTGGCGGTTGTCGGTGACGGTACGCGCCACATCGCCGGGACTCCGGTTGGCGGAACGCTTAACTGTGTGTTTCCCCTTGGCAACGGATTCTCTATGCCCTCTGCCGCGCTTGAACGTGTCTTGCTGGTAGGCGGAGGTGTTGGTGTCGCTCCGCTGCTTTACATGGGTGCAGAGGTGAGACGGATGGGGTGCACCCCCACTTTTCTGTTAGGGGCGCGAACGGGCGCAGACCTGTTGCAACTGAAAGAGTTTGAAAAATATGGCAGGGTGATGGTGACCACCGAGGACGGCTCTGCCGGCGAACGTGGGTTTGTGACCGGTCACGCAGTGCTGTCAGATTCGTTTGACCGTATCTGTACCTGCGGGCCCAAGCCCATGATGGTTGCGGTGGCAAAGTATGCCAGAAAGGCTGGCGTTAAATGCGAGGTGTCATTGGAAAACATGATGGCATGCGGTGTGGGAGCCTGTCTCTGTTGTGTGGAAAAGACAGCAGAAGGTAACCTGTGTGTATGTAAAGAAGGACCTGTTTTTGATATTAACCGACTATTATGGCAGATTTAAATGTTGAGATAGGCAGTCTCAGAATGAAAAACCCGGTGATGACCGCATCGGGCACATTTGGCTATGGCTTGGAATTTGCCGACCTTGTGCCGCTTGACAAAATTGGAGGCATCATCGTTAAAGGCACCACCTTGAAGCCGCGCGAGGGCAATGACTACCCGCGTATGGCCGAGACCCCGCAAGGGATGCTGAACTGTGTAGGCCTTCAAAACAAAGGTGTTGACTATTTCTGTGCTCACATCTACCCCCAAATCAAGGACATCGGCACCAATATGATTGTCAACGTGAGCGGTTCCTCTCCAGAAGACTATGCAGAGTGCGCGGCCCGCATAGATGCGCTTGACCGTATTCCGGCCATAGAACTCAACATCTCCTGTCCCAATGTTCATGACGGGGGAATGGCTTTTGGCGTGACTTGCTCTGGTGCCGCATCGGTAGTCAAAGCCGTTCGTGCCCGCTACCATAAAACATTGATTGTCAAATTGTCGCCAAACGTGACAGACATCGCTGAAATAGCCCTGGCTTGTGAGGCCGAGGGGGCGGACAGCGTGTCACTCATCAATACGCTTATGGGCATGTCGATAGACATTGAACGCCGCCGCCCGGCACTCAGTATCGGGACTGGTGGGCTTAGCGGTCCTGCCGTCCGGCCTGTCGCGGTACGGATGGTGTGGCAAGTGGCCAAGGCTGTGCGGATACCCGTCGTCGGCTTGGGGGGAATAACCTGCGCGCACGATGCCATTGAGTTCTTGATGGCCGGGGCCTCCGCGATAGAGATAGGCACGGCCAATTTTATTGACCCTGAAGTTTGCCTGAAAGTCAGCCACGGCATCAATGACTGGCTTGATGCGCATGGATGCGCAAACGTGACAGACATCATAGGCGCAGCTTGTTAGTTTGTTCGCCGGGACCGACTGTGTCTGGCCTCGTTTTTCTATTGAGATAATCGCATAACCTCAATCATACCATAATATTCCATAGCGTTTAACCTCGCGATGCGGGCTTCAATGCGCTGTGGAACGGTGCGTTTTGCGCTGCGGAACGGTGCGTTTTGCACTGCGGAACGGTGCATTTTGCACTGCGGAACGGTGCGTTTTGCACTGCGGAACGGTGCATTTTGCACTGCGACATGGACCTGATGGAAAGCCAAAAGCTGATTTCTCCATGTGTTTCCTCTGCTTTTTACCCAAACAGGCCATTTTATTTTACACATTCCATTGGCTTTTGTTTCGGCCCGACGACCGATCCAAGTTGAATATATTGCAGACATTTGATACAAATACTGCGATTTTTGTCCATGATAGCCTTGTGGTTTTGGCTTTTTGTTATTTTTGTAAGTTGAAAGTTGATAGCGTTTGGCATTTGACACTGAGTATGGACAATCGCAACCAACGGACAAAAGAATACTAACCGAAACAAAATTGAACATAATGAAAAAACAAGCAACAACTTTGCTTATGGCCCTGTTATTGACGAGTGGGGGGGCTATGGCTGCCGACCAACTGGCTTTTCCAGGGGCACAAGGGTGGGGGCGATTTGCCACCGGCGGACGGACTGGCAAGGTCTACCATGTCACTAATCTTAATGACAGCGGAAAGGGTTCACTCCGCGATGCGGTGAGCAGTCCGAACAGGATTGTGGTGTTTGATGTGGCTGGAGTGATAAAAATCAACAGCCGCATGGTTTTTGCCAACAATCTCTATGTGGCCGGCCAGACTGCGCCGGGCGAGGGCGTGACTGTTTATGGCGATGGCGTGTCTTTCTCGGGTGCCACAAACACGATTGTGCGCTACATGCGGTTCCGTATGGGGCATGGAGGGTCTTCTGGCAAGGATGCTGCGGGCATAGCCAATGGCACGAACATGATTTTCGACCACTGCTCCTTTGCGTGGGGGCTTGATGAAACGTTTTCTATCAGTCCCGACAACAAAGGTACTTTGGGCGATATCACCATTCAGAACTCAATCGTTGGGCAGGGGCTGCTCACACACTCTGCCGGTGGCTTGATGCAGGCCGACCGCATCACACTCTACCGCAATTTCTATTGCGACAATTCAACCCGTAACAACAAGGTCAAAGGCATCAACCAGTATGTTAACAATGTTGTGTACAACTGGAAGAACGGTGCCTATATCATGGGAGGCGGATCCGAGGGGCAGAGCTACTGCAACATTGAGGGCAACCTCTTTATCAATGGGCCGGCCGTGGGTGGCGCTGCGTTCACCGGCGGCAATGACAATTTTCATTTCTATGGTAATGACAACTGGCAGGACCGCAACAGGAATGGAAAGTTTGACCCCTCAGAGGTTACCGATTACAGCGCCTCAGACAGGCAGAGCAAACCTTACGATTATCCTGAGTTAGAGAAGTGGCCAGGCAACTCGCTCGTTGAGAATCTGTTGCCCTCCGTTGGCGCATCATTGCCCTACCGCGACTACACCGACTGCTACATGATAGACGAGGTGATGTCGTTTGGAACTAAGGGTGAAATCATTTCTAACGAAGCTTCACTGCCGTATGGCACTCCCGACACATGGAAAGTGTGGGCCGGTAACAAGTTGGCTGACACCGATGGTGACGGAATGCCCGATGAGTGGGAGAAAGAGAATGGCACAGATCCGAGCAAGGATGACGCCATGGTCATCGCTGCCAACGGCTATGCAAATATAGAGAACTATATCAACAGCATTACTGAAGAGACCGTAGGCCGCCATCTCCGTGCGCCGGTGTGTGTTGAGTTGAGGGAAAGCCGTTCTGACGCCCTTGACATAGCATGGCGTGACTACACGCGTGGTGAGCGGGGCTTCAGCGTGGAAATCAAGGGGGGCGCTTTTGCTGAATATACAGAGGTTAAGCGTACCGCAGCAGGGGCAACGTCTGTTACGGTTGGCGGACTGGCTGCCGCTACGACATATACGGTGAGATTGCGCGCGTTTGGTGACAATGAGAACTATTCAGATTACACAGACGAGCTGGTGATGAAAACCAGTCCCACTCCGATAGAGATGGTAGACATCAACAGCTATCAGCCTGATTTGACCTGGACAGCACCGGCAGGCGAGTGGGATACTGTTAATGCGGCCATCTGGAAAGAGAACAAGGCTTTTGCAAATGGCGACAGCGTGCTTTTTGAGGCTGACAAAGACTTGGAGGTCACGCTTGCCGGCACCGTTGAACCGGCCTGTGTCGTTGTCAGAGGCGGTGCCAATGTTTCTGTCACCGGTTCGGGCTCTATAAGTGGAATGGGGTCGGTGAACAAGGGTGGCGCGGGAACGCTCAGTCTCCGCACGCTTAACAGTTACAAGGGGGCCACTGTGCTTCATGGTGGCGAGTTAGATTTCTATACGCTGAAGAATGGTGGCCAGCCTTCTGCCATAGGTGCATCAGATGAGTTTGCCCAGAACTGGATTATGGATGGTGGCACTTACAGATACACCGGACTGACAACAACCACCAACCGGTCGGCAATGCTGTACAGAGAGACAACATTCGCCATTGACAAGAAGACGGCAACAGTGACCATGACCGGAGCCATAGAGGGTAATGGTGACTTGGTCATTGATGGTGAGGGAAAACTGACTGTGGGCAGCACCAAACTGTTCAGTTTTGACGGCAATTTGATTTTGCGTGGCGGCAACCTTTACCTCTCGACTCCTGAGATTGCCAAGAAAGGCATAGGCAATGCCAATAAGCTGATTATGGAAGGCGGAACACTTTCGACCAAGGGAGAGACAGAGGGCTATGAAACTTATAAATTCCCTATGGAGGTGAAAGAGGGTACCACGAGTGTCTTCGCTCCCAACCGTAACTGTTATTGGACATCAACAGTGACGGGGAAGGGCACACTCCAGCTTGACATTCCCTATCTTCGTGAGTATATTCAGGGAAACTATGCTGGCTTCTATGGCCGTCTCATTGCCAACGGCGTGAGTTCCGATAAAAACGGAAGCCTTTTCCTGATAGCCAGTGGCAAGAACCTTCCAAATACTGTGATAGAGACGAAGGGCAACACTCGTGTCTGCTCCTGGGCAACCAATGGCAATGTTACACTTGGAGGCTTGTCGGGAAATGCAGGAACCTATCTTTGTGGCAGCTCTAAGAATACCAAGGGCTTCAAGGCCACTTGGAATATAGGTGGTGCCAACACTGACGAGACTTTTGCCGGCATCATTAACGACTGGTCATGCAGCGGTTCTCGTTACACTGGTACAACAAGCATTGTAAAACAGGGATCTGGAGACTGGCGACTGACAGGCACCAACACTTACAAAGGTACAACCACAGTGCAGGGTGGTCGTCTTGTTGTTAACGGAAAGAACAATGGAAGCGGTCTCTATACGGTGAATGAAGGTGCAACCCTGGCTGGCCAGGGCACTGTCGGAGGCGCTGTTTATGTCAATACGGGGGCCACCATTCAGGCATGCGATACGGTTATTGGTGGCAAGACACTCACGTTGTCCAAGAGCCTTACTGTAAAAGACAGCGCGTCTGTAGAAATCCCTGTTACTGCCGATGCTTGTAACAGGCTGGTTGTCAGGGGGAACATGAAAATAGGCGAGAATGTCCGCCTTGTTCTTGCTGAGGACGGGCTGGGCAGTGCTCCTGCTGACGGTACGTCTTATCATGTGATGAGTGTGACAGGCGAATTGACGGGTGAGTTTGCGGAGATTGTCCCTGCCACTCCTGGCGTGGGGCTTACATGGGACACGTCTGCCCTTTACTCTGACGGCATAGTCAAGGCGGTAAGTGGAAAAACGGCAATCGGCCAGGTGGATGCCGGTAGCGCAGTCCCAGTACGTGTGGAGTACTACCGGCTTTCAGGCAAGCATGCAAACGTTTCAACGCATGGCCTTCATATCAGACGTGCAGTAATGGCTGACGGACAGACTGTCATCCAAAAGGTGGTTCGATAGAAACAACCATGTTTACTGTGGTATATTTAACCCAAATCGGTCTAATGACCGATTTGGGTTTATTTGAAAGTGAACATGCTCTTTTGCTTGTGAATCGACTGTCTTGATTTTCATTTTTTGTTTTTGCACACAGTTATAAATTCACAACAATATATGACTACTGTTTCGGGGTATTTTGCTAATATTGCAATCTGACTAAAAGCACAAGTGCAGACAAAGACCACCATACAGGTAATTGAAACCTTTGAGAACCACAACGAAACAATCATCAATATTTTGAGGAAAGGCTTACTAATGCGTTGACAGAGCCGTTTAATGCTAAAATCAAGGCTTTCAGAACACAGTTCGGAGGTGTAGTGGGCATTAGGTTCTTCACGTACAGGCTGGCAACACTTTATTCTTGAAATCTTACCGATTGCTTGCAATATACTGATAATCAATACTAATTAGTGTTCGCTGAATAATTAGTAAGTGTTTGATATTTATAGTTTTACAA
>ERZ808252.599-NODE-599-length-33400-cov-12.451432_pt1 | contig 33400 bp, 22 predicted proteins | sample MGYA00521242_ERZ808252 | MGnify/ENA primary metagenome ERZ808252 (study PRJEB31516, sample SAMN03275581) | gut metagenome | biome: mammalia-associated habitat; material: feces | host: Papio cynocephalus | place: Kenya | collected 2012-08-07 ...
ATATATCCGTACAGGTAGGACAGACCCCACAGGGATGGAATGGCAGTATTTTCAATATGATTGAGAATCTGTCAAACTCCATCATGGTGCCGATTGCAGGTGTGATCCTGGCTATTGTGATGACCGTAGACCTGATCCAGATGATTGCAGACAAGAACAACCTGCATGATGTGGATACCTGGATGATTTTCAAGTGGGTGTTCAAATCAGCTGCCGCCATCCTCATTGTCACAAACACATGGAATATCGTGATGGGCGTCTTTGATATGGCGCAGAGCGTGGTGGCGCAGGCGGCAGGGATTATCAATTCGGATGCGTCCATTGACATTTCCTCAGTTATGACCGATCTGGAACCGAGGCTGATGGAAATGGATTTGGGACCGCTGTTCGGACTGTGGTTCCAATCCCTCTTTATTGGCATTACCATGTGGGCGTTGTATATCTGTATCTTTATCGTTATTTATGGCCGTATGATCGAGATCTACCTTGTAACTTCGGTGGCTCCTGTTCCAATGGCTGCAATGATGGGCAAAGAATGGGGCGGTATGGGACAGAATTACCTCCGATCTCTGCTGGCACTGGGCTTTCAGGCGTTTCTCATTATCGTCTGCGTGGCAATTTATGCTGTGCTGGTGCAGAACATCGCTCTGGAAGATGACATCATCATGGCAATCTGGAGCTGCGTGGGCTACACCGTACTGCTATGTTTTACGCTGTTCAAAACCGGCAGTCTCGCCAAATCAGTCTTTCAGGCACACTAAAACGGAAGGAGGTTTCCACATTGGCTTATGTACCCGTACCCAAGGACTTAACAAAAGTCAAAACAAAGGTCATGTTCAATCTGACCAAGCGGCAGCTTATCTGCTTTACGGGCGGAGCGCTTATTGGCGTACCGCTTTTCTTTTTGCTCAGAAAACCTACCGGAAACAGTGTAGCGGCTATGTGTATGATGCTGGTTATGTTGCCCTTCTTTATGCTGGCTATGTACGAAAAGCATGGACAGCCCCTGGAAAAGATCGTGGGCAACATTCTCAAAGTAGCTGTGATCCGTCCAAAGCAGCGACCTTACCAGACCAACAACTTTTATGCCGTATTAAAGCGGCAGGAAATGCTCGATAAGGAGGTGTATAACATTGTTCACCGCAATAAAAAAATGGCTGCATCGGATGTTCGGAAAAACCGAGGAAAAAACTGTGCAGCCGGTAAAGACAAAGAAAAAACTGTCCCGCGCCGATAAGAAGCAGATCGAAGCGGCCATTGCCCGCGCTAACCGCACGGACAAAAAAGGAAAATCTGCGCAGGACAGTATCCCCTATGAACGGATGTGGCCGGACGGAATCTGCCGCATATCGGACAGCCACTACACAAAGACCATCCAGTTTCAGGACATCAACTATCAGCTCTCCCAAAACGAAGATAAGACGGCAATCTTTGAGGGTTGGTGTGATTTCCTCAATTATTTTGACAGCTCGATTCATTTCCAGCTGTCTTTTTTGAACCTTGCGGCATCGGAGGAGACCTTTGCTAACTCCATTTCCATCCCGCCCCAGAGGGACGCCTTTGACAGTATCCGCGAGGAATACACCACAATGCTGCAAAATCAGCTGGCCAGAGGTAACAACGGTCTCATCAAGACCAAATACCTGACCTTTGGTATCGACGCGGACAGCATCAAAGCCGCCAAGCCCCGTCTGGAGCGTATTGAGACCGATATACTTAATAACTTCAAGCGTCTTGGTGTAGCTGCCAGAACGCTGGACGGTAAAGAAAGGCTTTTTCAGCTTCATGCGGTATTCCACATGGATGAACAACTCCCGTTTCAGTTTGAATGGGACTGGCTGGCTCCTTCCGGTCTGTCCACAAAGGATTTTATTGCACCAAGCTCCTTTGAGTTCCGCACCGGCAAGCTGTTCCGTATGGGTAAGAAATACGGGACTGTTTCTTTTTTGCAGATTCTCGCACCGGAACTGAATGACCGTTTGCTGGCTGATTTTCTGGATATGGAAAGCTCGCTCATTGTGAGTATGCACATTCAGTCGGTGGATCAGGTGAAAGCCATCAAAACGGTAAAGCGAAAGATTACCGACCTGGACCGCAGCAAGATCGAGGAACAGAAAAAAGCAGTCCGTGCCGGATACGACATGGACATCATTCCATCTGACCTTGCTACCTACGGCAGTGAAGCGAAAAAACTCTTGCAGGATTTGCAGAGCCGCAACGAGAGAATGTTCCTTTTGACCTTTCTGGTGCTGAACACAGCGGACAATCCCCGTCAGCTTGGCAACAACATCTTTCAGGCAGGCTCTATTGCCCAGAAGTATAACTGTCAGCTGACCAGGCTGGACTTCCAGCAGGAAGAAGGGCTGATGAGCTGTCTGCCTCTGGGTCTCAATCAGATTGAGATTCAGCGAGGACTGACCACCAGTTCCACAGCTATCTTTGTGCCCTTTACTACGCAGGAACTGTTCCAGAACGGGAAAGAGGCTCTGTACTACGGCATCAATGCTCTATCCAACAACCTCATCATGGTGGACAGAAAGCTGCTGAAAAACCCCAACGGCCTGATTCTGGGTACGCCTGGTTCCGGTAAGTCCTTCAGCGCAAAACGAGAAATTGCCAACTGCTTTTTGCTTACCAGCGATGATGTCATTATCTGTGACCCGGAAGCGGAGTACGCACCTCTTGTTGAGCGCCTGCATGGGCAGGTCATCAAGATCTCACCTACTTCAACCAACTATATCAATCCGATGGATCTGAATCTGGACTATTCGGATGATGAAAGCCCGCTGTCACTCAAGTCTGACTTTATCCTCAGCTTGTGTGAGCTGATCGTGGGCGGTAAGGAGGGCTTGCAGCCGGTGCAGAAAACCATTATTGACCGTTGTGTACGGTTGGTTTACAACGAATATCTCAATGACCCAAAGCCGGAGAATATGCCGATTTTGGAGGACCTTTATAACCTGTTGCGGGAGCAGGAAGAAAAAGAAGCTCAGTACATTGCAACGGCATTGGAAATCTATGTAACGGGTTCTTTGAATGTGTTCAATCATCAGAGCAATGTGGACATTGATAACCGGATTGTCTGCTATGACATCAAGGAACTGGGCAAGCAGCTTAAAAAAATCGGTATGTTGGTGGTACAGGATCAGGTGTGGAACCGCGTTACCATCAACCGTGCCGCCCACAAGTCCACCCGTTACTACATCGACGAGATGCACCTGCTTTTGAAGGAGGAGCAGACCGCCGCCTATACGGTGGAAATCTGGAAGCGATTCAGAAAATGGGGCGGCATCCCCACCGGAATCACGCAGAATGTCAAAGATCTGCTTTCCAGCCGCGAGGTGGAAAATATCTTTGAAAATTCCGACTTCGTGTATATGCTCAACCAGGCAGGCGGAGACCGTCAGATCCTCGCCAAGCAGCTGGGTATTTCCACACACCAATTATCTTATGTGACCCACTCCGGTGAGGGCGAGGGCCTGCTGTTTTATGGCTCTACAATCCTGCCTTTCGTGGATCACTTCCCGAAGAATACCGAGCTTTACCGCATTATGACCACCAAACCTCAAGAATTGAAAAAGGAGGATGAATGATTATGAATCTCAACATTTTGAATAAAAACCCGTTGATGTTTTTTGACAGGGCGGTAAATGCCCAGCGCAGCCAGCTGCTTACGGTCATGGCTGAAGCAGTCAGCGAGTGCCGCACAGCGGCAGATCAGGCAGCCCAACTGAATGAGACCGGTCAGGTGGGGCTGCTCCGTCTGGCAGAGGTCTGGAGCGCCATCCGTGCCAAGGAAGGTATGGGCGGTCTGGTTCTGAAAGGAACCGAAGCGAAGATCCTGTCCGATGTGGTGGCACAGTTTTATGCCTACCTGTCCGGCTGTATGTTCAACGATCCGGTGGGAATGGCCATTTATGCAGAGCTGCACTACATGATGTCCTCCCTCATGCTGGGAGAATGGTTTGAATAAGGAACCGCGTCTGCGCTTTACTGATGAGGAACGGTCTGACCCTGCGCTGGAAAAGCCGATCCGTAAAGCGGAGAAAGCTGCGGCCAGAGCAGATAAGGCGCAGGACAATATCCCAAAGAAAAAGGTCAGGCAGACGGTCATTGACCCGGATACCGGAAAAAAGACCTCGAAGCTGACCTTTGAGGACAAGAAAAAGCCACCTTCCAAAGTTTCTCAAGGAGTCAGGGAAGCTCCCGTCCATCTGGTTGCGGGCAAGCTCCACAAAGAGATCCGGGAAACAGAGCAGGACAATGTGGGCGTGGAAAGCGCCCACAAGTCCGAGGAAGCGGTGGAGACCGGCGCTTATCTGGTGCGGGAGGGCTATCGCAGCCACAAGCTGAAGCCGTACCGCAAAGCAGCCCAAGCAGAGCGCCAACTGGAAAAGGCGAATATAAATGTTCTGTACCAGAAATCTTTGCAGGAAAATCCCCAGTTTGCCAGCAATCCGTTTTCCCGCTGGCAGCAAAAGCAGGCCATTAAAAAGCAGTATGCCGCCGCCAAACACGCCGGTCAGGCTGCCGGAAATACCGCCCAGGCTGCGTCCAAAACCGGAAAAGCCGCAAGGACGGTAAAAGAAAAGGCACAGCAGGCAGGGGCGTTCGTCATGCGTCACAAGAAGGGTTTCCTGATGGCAGGGGTTTTGTTCCTCATTACCTGTATGATGATGAATACCATGTCCTCCTGCTCCATGATGGCACAGAGCATCGGTTCCGTTCTCTCTGGCACCACTTATCCGTCGGATGACCCGGAAATGCTGGCAGTGGAGGCAGATTATACAGCCAGAGAAGCCCAGTTGCAGGAGGAAATCGACAACATTGAAAGCAGCCACCCAGGGTATGACGAGTATCGCTATGACCTTGGTATGATCGGCCATGACCCTCATGAGCTGGCAGCATTTCTGTCTGCTGTCTTGCAAGGTTACATCCGGCAGAGCGCTCAGGCAGAGTTGGCGCGTGTGTTTGCAGCACAGTATCAGCTGACGCTTACTGAGGAAGTGGAGATCCGCTACCGCACGGAGACCTCCACCGACCCGGAGACCGGCGAGACCACCTCAGAAGAAGTCCCCTATGAGTATTACATTTTGAATGTGAAACTCACCAGCAAGCCCATTTCCGCTGTGGCGTCGGAGTTACTGACCCCGGAGCAGATGGAAATGTATCAGGTTTACCGGCAGACTATGGGCAATAAGCCGCTGTTGTTTGGCGGTGGTTCCCCTGACATGAGCAATTCCGAGGACTTGACCGGTGTGCAGTTCGTAAATGGAACCCGTCCCGGAAATCCGCAGCTGGTAGAGCTGGCCAAGCGTCAGGTCGGCAATGTGGGCGGCTATCCTTATTGGAGCTGGTATGGCTTTGACAGCCGCGTGGAGTGGTGCGCCTGCTTTGTATCCTGGTGTTATAACCAGGCTGGAAAAAGTGAGCCGCGCTTTGCAGGCTGTGAGTGGCAGGGCGTTCCGTGGTTCCAGTCTCATGGACAATGGGGTGCAAGAGGCTATAACAATTTGGCTCCCGGAGATGCAATTTTCTTTGATTGGGATTTGGATGGGACAGCAGACCATGTGGGTATCGTGATCGGTACGGATGGCAGCCGTGTTTATACCGTGGAGGGAAATTCCGGCGATGCCTGCAAGATCAAAAGTTATGACCTGAATTATCAAAGCATTAAAGGCTATGGCCTGATGAACTGGTAACAGACTTTGTGGAAAGGAGTGAACGGTTATGGCAAAAAACAAAATTGAACGTATCGACCAGGAAATTGAGAAAACCCGTGAGAAGATTGCGGAATATCAGGAAAAGCTCAAGACCTTGGAAGCACAGAAAACGGAGGCAGAGAATCTGGAAATCGTTCAGATGGTTCGTGCGTTACGCATGACTCCAGCACAGCTGAACGCTATGCTTTCCGGTGGAATGAACCATGGCAGAGATACGGCACTGCCGGAATCAAATAATCAGGAGGCTACCGCTTATGAAGAATAAAAGAATTTGCAAAACACTTTCCGCCCTTTGCCTGACAATGGTTGTGGCATTTGGCTTTACGATCCCTGCTTTCGCACAGGGGTCAGAACAGGCTCCGGCGGCACCGGCAGAGGATTCTACCAATGACAGCAATGTGATTGTGGAAGAAGCAGAACCGGCACCGGCACTTACACCAGATGGCAATGCCGCTCTGGTGGATGATTTTGGTGGCAATAAGCAGCTCATTACCGTTACCACCAAGGCTGGCAACTATTTTTACATTTTGATCGACAGGGCTAATGAGGATAAAAAGACTGCTGTTCACTTTCTGAACCAGGTGGATGAAGCTGATTTGATGGCACTGATGGAAGATGAAAATGTCAAAGAGGAGCCGGCTGTTGTGTGTAGCTGCACGACAAAATGTGAAGCGGGGGCAGTCAATACGGCCTGCCCGGTCTGCGCAACTGATAAGAGTAAATGTACGGGCAAAGCACCGGAACCTCCGGCAGAAACATCGGAGCCGGAAAAAGAGAAGCCTGCCGGATTGAACCCGGCTGCGATAGTCCTTTTGCTGGCTCTGCTGGGAGGCGGTGGCGTATTTGCCTACTTGAAGCTCGTTAAGAACAAGCCTAAGACCAAGGGCAATGACAGTCTGGACGATTATGATTATGGCGAGGAAGATTCCGAGGAATGGGAAACCGAGGATGAGGAGTCGGACGAGCCGGACGCTGACGGGGGCAGCACAGAAGAAGATGACGAGGACAGCGTGAAATGACCCGATTCACAGACAGTCCCTATGAACGCATGATGACACGCAGGCCGGAGGGCGGGAAGGAAACTTTCCGTCCTCCTTCTTTACCCCACAGCCACCCCTGTTATGGTTGCGGGAATTATGGAAGTCCCTGCGTAGGTATCTGCCATCGTGAGATGGAACGCTGGCTTAAAGAAAGGAAACGAAAAAAATGAGTGTTCTGATTACATTTATTAAACTGATTTCTGTTTTTGACTTACTGGTGATTGCCGTGTATTTTGGCGGCGATATTTTTTCTACTATGTTAAACAAACTTCGGAGAACGCCAAAGCAAGATGACCCCTTTGATTTCTCCTTAGATACCGTGACAGTTTCATTGTCCATAGATTCTATCCGTCAGCTTTATTCCGGTGACGCGGCAGATTTTGTGAAAGAACAGATCCTGCCAAATGTGGAGAAAACAATGGCTGTTTTGACGGATCAAGAACAGACAGCAGCCTGTCTGCTCTTATCTGCTCTGATCGGTTTTCTTGCAGCAGAAGCTCCTATGGATGAACAGAGCTTTCCTATGGTAATGGAACTTTTGAACTGTATGGAGGGGGAAAAAGAGGATGGTTGTCAGGATGCAGTAGATATTTTGTTTGAAGATACCGTCAGCAATACCCACCGTCATGAAGAATATTACAGCAATTATCAACGCTACCAGCTGATGCAGGTGGATAAAACCCGTGTCATTTTGGCTTGCCGCATCATCATCAATGACCTGCTGGGGAAACTGTACCGCTATGATTATCGGTTTGGCTATAACCTGCTTTTGGATGAGGAAAACAGCATTGAGAAAAAGCTGCACACGCCTGTGCGAGAAGAATGGGAGGATGAAGATTATGAAACTTGTAATTGCTGAAAAGCCATCAGTTGCCCAGAGTTTGGCGGCGGTGATCGGTGCAACCGTCCGTAAGGATGGGTATCTGGAGAGCAACGGCTGGCGTGTCAGCTGGTGCGTGGGCCACCTGGCCGGTCTTGCGGATGCAGACAGCTATGACCCAAAGTATGCCAAGTGGCGATATGATGATCTGCCTATCCTGCCGGAACATTGGCAGATGGTGGTGGGAAAAGATAAGAAAAAGCAGTTTGATATTCTCAAAAAGCTGATGAATGCCCCGGATGTGACGGAAGTGGTAAATGCCTGTGATGCCGGACGCGAGGGCGAGATGATCTTCCGTAGCGTCTATGAGCTGGCAGGTTGCAAGAAGCCGATGAAAAGGCTCTGGATTTCTTCGATGGAGGACTCCGCCATAAGGGAAGGCTTTGCAAACCTGCGCCCCGGTGCGGACTATGACGGACTTCGGGATGCTGCCCTCTGCCGTGCCAAGGCCGACTGGCTGGTGGGAATCAATGCCACAAGGCTTTTTTCCGTGCTGTATCACCGAACCCTCAACATCGGGCGCGTGATGTCTCCAACACTGGCACTCATTGTCCAGCGAGAGGCTGAGATCGACACCTTTCAGCCGGTTCCCTTTTATACCGTGGCGCTGGAACTGCCCGGTCTTACCGTATCCGGGGAGCGCATGGCGGATAAGGTTGCTGCTGAGCAGCTGAAAGAAGCCTGTCAGGGTGTAAATGTCACAATCAAAAAGGTGGAGTGCAAGGAAAAGTCCGAAAAGCCGCCTGCCCTCTATGACCTGACTACTCTGCAAAGAGATGCCAACCGCCTGCTTGGATTTACAGCCCAGCAGACCCTGGACTATCTGCAAAGTCTGTATGAAAAGAAGCTCTGCACCTATCCCCGTACTGACAGCCGCTATCTGACCGGTGATATGGCAGACAGCCTGCCGGTGCTGGTGAACCTGGTTGCCAGTGCTATGCCGTTTTGCAAAGGAATCGCCATTACCTGTGATCCGCATACGGTCATCAACGATAAGAAAGTAACTGACCACCACGCAGTAATCCCTACCAGAAACCTCAAGGATGCAGACCTTTCTGCACTTCCAGCGGGAGAAAAAGCGGTGCTGGAGCTGGTGGCCCTGCGTCTGCTGTGCGCCGTAGCCCAGCCCCATATCTATTCGGAAACCGTTGTGATTGTAGCGTGTGCCGGTAGGGAGTTTACTGCCAAAGGAAAAACGGTGAAGCATCCCGGATGGAAAGCACTGGAGGACGCTTACCGTGCCAAAATGAAGGATGCAGAGCCGAAAAAAGAGGGCGCAGAGAAAGCCCTGCCGGAGCTGACCGAAGGACAGACCCTTTCGGTTTCTGCGGCAATCGTCAAAGAAGGCAAAAGCAGTCCGCCCCAGCACTTTACGGAGGACACCCTATTGTCCGCGATGGAGACTGCCGGAAAAGAGGATATGCCGGAGGATGCCGAGCGAAAAGGTCTGGGTACACCGGCCACCCGTGCCGGTATTTTGGAAAAGCTGGTATCTGCCGGTTTTCTGGAACGAAAAAAGAGCAGGAAAACAGTGCAGCTTCTCCCTTCCCACGATGCAGTCTCCCTGATCACCGTCCTGCCGGAACAGCTGCAATCTCCGCTTTTGACTGCCGAGTGGGAGTACCGTCTGGGCGAGATCGAGCGCGGGCAGCTTGCCCCAGAGGAGTTTTTGGATGGAATCAGCACCATGCTGAGAGACCTGGTGGGGACTTATCAGGTCATCAAGGGAACCGAGTACCTGTTCACTCCGCCCCGTGAGGTGGTGGGCAAATGCCCTCGCTGCGGCGGTGAAGTTGCAGAACTGCAAAAAGGCTTCTTCTGTCAGAATGATTCTTGCAAATTTGCAATCTGGAAAAATAACAAATGGTGGGCTGCCAAGAAAAAACAGCCGACCAAAGCTGTGGTGTCTGCGCTGCTGAACGATGGCTGTGTCTGTGTGACGGGGCTATATTCGGAGAAAACCGGCAAGACCTACGATGCCACTGTGGTTTTGGAGGACGATGGACAGTATGCCAACTTCAAGCTGGAATTTGACCAGCGGAAAGGAGGCAGCCGATGAAGCTCTCTTTAGTGGAACGGGAAACCATTCTCCTCTATAACCAGGCAGAACCAATGGCTGAGGTCTATACCCACGATCCCCGTCTGATGGAGAAGCTGGAACTGCTGGCAAAAAAGCACCCCGACCAGATCACCCGAAAGGACGCCCATAACTTTACCGTCCCCAAGCGGTGTGTATCAGTCCGGGAGCCATACAGCGCCGAGCGCCGCAAAGCTGCCAGTGAGCGAGCAAAAGTCGCCGGATACCAGCCTCCTATGCGAAAGTCCGGCAGTTAAAGGCACATGGCAGAGAATGTATTTGAAGCAGTCAAGCAGTCGGTCAGCACCAGAGAAGCGGCAGCGTTTTATGGGATCGAGGTCAAACGAAATGGCATGGCCTGCTGTCCCTTCCACGATGATAAGAACCCCAGCATGAAGGTAGACCAGCGGTTCCACTGCTTTGGTTGCGGTGAAGATGGGGATGTGATCGACTTTACCGCAAAGCTCTTTAACCTCTCCCCAAAAGAAGCGGCGGAGAAACTGGCACAGGACTTTGGCCTGATCTATGACAGTCAGGCCCCGCCCCGCAGGAGATATGTCCGGCAAAAAAACGAGGCACAGAAGTTTCGGGAGGATCGACAGCGCTGTTACCGCGTACTGTCCGATTACTACTATCTGCTGAAAAAATGGGAAGCCGACCGTTCTCCAAGGACACCGGAGGAAGAACCGCACCACCGCTTTGTGGAAGCAATCCAGAAGAAACCCTATGTAGAGTACCTGCTGGACCTTTTTCTTTATGAAAGTGAAGAAGAACAAAAGGCATGGATTGCAGAACACACAGCAGAAATCACACACTTGGAAAGGAGATTGAAAATCATGGCTGAGAATAAACCCACCAACCGAGAACGGCTAAGGGAAATCACTGATGGCATCGAGCAGGGCATCAAAGAACTGTTCGAGAGCGAAAAATATATGCGCTATCTGTCCGTCATGTCCCGCTTCCACCGCTATTCGGTAAACAACACCATGCTCATCTATATGCAGAAGCCGGATGCCACTTTGGTAGCCGGATACAATAAGTGGAAAGACCAGTTTGAGCGTCATGTAAAAAAGGGCGAGCATGGCATTACCATCATCGCCCCTACACCGTACAAGAAGAAAATCGAGGAGCAGAAACTGGACCCGGATACCAAAGCTCCGATTCTGGATAAAGACGGAAAGATCGTCACAGAGGAAAAAGAAATCGAGATCCCCATGTTTCGCCCGGTCAAGGTCTTTGATGTGAGCCAGACCGATGGGAAACCTTTGCCGGAGCTTGCCTCCTCCCTTTCCGGCAATGTGCCAAATTATGAGGTGTTTATGGAGGCTCTGCGCCGCAGTGCGCCGGTGCCGATCACTTTTGAAGCAATGGCCGCCGATACGGACGGCTATTTTTCTGCCGATCATCAGAAAATCGCCATTCGTCAGGGCATGAGTGAGGTGCAGACGGTTTCGGCCACAGTCCACGAGATTGCCCACAGCAAGCTCCATGACCCTGAAAAATATGAAATGCTACCGTCATGGAAGGTTGTGCTGGAGAGTGAAGGTGGAACCAAGCATGATTTCAAGCTGGATTTTGCCACAGAAAGAGAAGCTGAACAGTTTGCTTCTGATATGGATTGGCGCTATGTGGACGAAAATCAGTTTGAATGGCGTCTTGCAGTTGAGGAAGATCCAACCGCAGAAAAACAGGCAATCAAAAATCGTCACACGGAGGAAGTAGAGGCTGAAAGCATCTCCTATGCAGTCTGCAAGTATTTTGGCATTGAGACCGGAGAAAACAGCTTCGGCTATATTGCAAGCTGGAGTCAGGGCAAGGAACTGAAAGAGCTGAGAGCCAGTTTGGAGACCATCAATAAGACCTCCGGCACTTTGATCTCTGACATTGAACGCCACTATAAGGAAATCTGCAAAGAGCGTGGAATTGACCCCAATGCAAAGGCAGAGCCGGAAACCGCCACGATAGAGCAGCCGACCGGCAATCTGACCTACTATGTAGCAGAGTGCATGGAGTTTCCAAACCTCGGAGAATACCACGATAACCTGTCTTTGGAGGAAGCTGTCCGCATTTATCAGGAGATTCCAGCAGAGCGAATGAACGGGATCAAGGGCATTGGTTTTGAGCTGAAAGACGGAAGCGACTATGAAGGACCTTTTCCGATTTTGACCGGCCAGACCATTGACCTGGACACCATCCAGGCAATCGACTATTACCGTGATAATCCTCTGGTGCAAAAAGCGGTAAAGGAACTGGCTGCGGCAATGCCGGAAATGGAAGTGCTGGGGGCGGACGCCAATCAGCAGGAGGCTTTGTTTCTGATCGACGATGCCACCTATCTTCATATCCAGTCCTGTGACAGCGGCTGGGACTATACCCTTTACGATGCCGCGTCCATGAAAGAGCTGGATGGTGGTCAGCTGGATATGCCGGAGATTTCCCGCATGAAGGCAGTTCTCCAGATTTGTGACGACAACGATCTGGGCAGCGATTCGGTAAAGTATGCGCCCCTGTCTATGATTGAAACCTTGCAGGACGCTGCCTATCAGCAGATGCAAGCAGAGGTCAGTCAGATGACTGCTTCTTCTCAGCTGCCGGAAGCACAGGAGCAGGCACTGGATGAATACCCCATGCCGGATGAGCAGGTCTCCACACCAGATATGCAGGAATACGGCTACTCCTATGATGGGGTGCTCCCTGTTACCAGAGAACGGGCGCTGGAACTGGATGCCGCCGGTTTGACCGTCTATGTGCTGCATGAGGACAATACGGAGAGCATGGTGTTTGACCCGCAGGAAATCATGGATCATGGCGGTCTTTTCGGTGTGGACCGTGAGGAATGGGAGAAAAGCCCTCAGTTCCACGAGAAGGTCATGGAGCGCCAGGAACATCAGCAGGAACGGGAACAGGCATTTCTTGCTCAGAACAGAGATTGCTTTGCCATCTATCAGGTGAGCCGTGACGATCCACAGAATGTGCGCTTTATGAATTTGGACTGGTTAAAGTCCCATGCCATTTCCATAGACCGCAGCAATTATGATCTCATTTACACTGCTCCGCTGAGGGAGTCTGGCACGGTACCGGAGCAGCTGGAAAAACTATATGAGCAGTTTAATTTGCAAAAACCGGCGGATTTTCACAGTCCTTCTATGAGTGTCAGTGACATCGTTGCGATCAGGCAGGATGGTAAGGTATCCTGTCATTACTGTGACAGTGTTGGCTTTACACAGATCCCCGGATTCCTGCCAGAAAATCCGCTGAAAAATGCGGAGATGGCCGTGGAGGACGATTACGGCATGATCGACGGTATCATCAATAATGGCGTAAAGGAACCTACGGTAGCAGAGCTGGAACAGCAGGCCCGCAGCGGTCAGCCCATTTCCCTGATGGATCTGGCTGCCGCTGCCCATCGGGAGGAACGGGAAAAGAAAAAGTCTGTCATGGAGCAGCTGAAAAGCCAGCCCAAGGCAGAACACAAAAAGACAGCACCCAAAAAGAGTGCGGAAAGGGAGATTTGATATGGGAAACTTCACTTTTGAGGAAATGAACCTGATGTGCATTTACAATACCGGTAGCCGCACCGGATTGATCGACAGCCTGCGTGAGATGCGCGGCGAGCTTTCGCCAGAGGAAACGGAACTGAGGGAGCTGACCGACAGCGCCCTTTGCAAGCTCCATACCATGACGGATGATGAATTTGCGGAATTGGAATTGTACCCGGATTTTGACCAGTAAACACCATAATCGCAGGGATGGGGTGGCAATATGCTACCCCATCTTTTACCCCAAAACCGAAAGGAGGACAGAACACTATGCCAACCAAAGCTGAACTATATGCACAGATGGTGGAGAAGGTGACAACGCAGCTCACGGGGAGCTGGCAGGAATGGGCAGGGTTTCTCACTACTGCTTCCCGCCTTTACAAGTACCCGTTCCACGAGCAGCTGATGATCTATGCCCAGCGACCGGACGCCATCGCCTGTGCGGAGTACGATTTGTGGAATGAAAAGATGGGCCGGTATGTAAGGCGCGGCTCCAAGGGAATCGCTCTGGTGGACGATTCCGGGGACGGGCCCCGCCTGCGCTATGTTTTTGATATTTCCGACACCGGAACCCGTGAACATTCCCGCACTCCCTGGCTGTGGCAGCTGGAGGAGCGCCATTTGGATTCGGTTCAGGCCATGCTTGAGCGCACCTATGATGTTTCCGGTGATGACCTTGCCGGACAGCTCACGGAGGTAGCCGGAAAACTGGCTGAGGAATACTGGACGGAGCATCAGCAGGACTTCTTCTATATCGTTGACGGTTCCTTTTTGGAGGAATATGATGAGTTTAACATCGGAGTACAGTTCAAGGCAGCAGCCACCGTCAGTATCACTTACGCTTTGATGTCCCGCTGTGGACTGGAACCGGAACGCTACTTCGACCACGAAGATTTCATGGCGATCTTTGATTTCAATACCCCGGCAACTATCGGGGCGCTGGGAACAGCGGTTAGCCAGATTAACCAGCAGGTGCTGCGGCAGATCGGCGTCACCGTCCGCAATACAGAGCGCGAAGCCAACCAAGAAAGGAGCAAGCAAGATGAACAATCCCATGACCTATATCCAGAACGGAGACTATCTGATTCCCGACCTGAAGCTGAGCCAGCAGCCGGAGAAACCCCTGGGCAAGTACGGCAGGATGAGGAAAAACTACCTGAAGGAACATCGTCCCATCCTCTACAACCAGATGTTGCTGAGCGAGAAGTTGTACCAGCACCTTCTGGAGATCGACGAGACCGCCCAGAGCAGACTGGAGCAGATGATGCCCCAGCTGGCGAAAGAAGCGGGAGCCACCGAGCAACTGAAAGCCAGCAATCCCATGAAGTGGGTGGGGCTGATGAACACCTGCAAAGCCCAGGCAGAGGAGATCCTGATGGCGGAGCTTATCAACAGCTGACTCTAAACCTGTTCCTCTCCGAAGCGGAACAGATCCAATCCATAGATGAAGCAGAGAATGTAGCGCATACATCCTCTGCTTTTTCTTTTGCCCAAAATGATATTGACCATGTGCTGCGTTTGGGAGGCAATACAGATCGTCAGAGGGAGCGTGTGGTTGCAGCCTTTGAAAAGCAGAAAACCACCGCTGAGATTGCCGAGATACTGAAAACGCTGTACCACGGCGGTAACGGCCTTGGCAGTGTGAGTGCATGGTATGCCGAGGATGGTATCCATCTTTCCCATGGGAAGTCTGTCCGTTATGACAGGTCTGCCCAGGTCATTTCCTGGGAGGGTGCCGCAGAGCGTATCGGGGAGCTTTTGGAAAGTGGTCAGTTTGCCTCCAATGTGGAGCTTGCAGAAGCGGCAGGCTATGAACGATCTCTCCTTGCTACAAAATTCTGGAATCTATATCACGATTTCAGTGAGGATGCCAGAGAAGCCGGATATTTGTCCTGCCTGTCAGAGATCAAAGGCAACGGTTTTCCAGAGGAGACCCGCCGCCTGACGGAGCAGCTGAGTGACCCGGCTTTCCGCCAGACACTCAAGGAAGAATACGCTGCCTTCTGGACTGCCTATCAGCAGGACCGTGACCTGTTGCGTTTTCACTATCACAGACCAAGGGAGATCTGGGAGAACCTGAAGGACCTTGACCTGCCCCGCAGGACCTTTTCTTCAGAGCTTTCCCAAGTGCCAACCGTCCAGCACTTTATTACCGAGGATGAGATCGACGCCGCCATGACCGGCGGAAGCAGTTTTGCCGGAGGAAAAGGCCGTATCTATGCGTTCTTCATGGAAAACCATACGGATAAGGAAAAAGTGAGATTCCTCAAAGACGAGTATGGCATTGGCGGACGCTCTCATGCCCTGTCCGGCGCAACACACAGCGGCGAAGATCACGACGGGAAAGGGTTGCACTATAAAAAGCAGGACTGCCCGGATGTTCACTTGAACTGGGAAAAGGTTGCCAAGCGCATTACCTCTCTTGTCCAGAAAGGCCGCTATCTTACCGAACAGGAACAGGCGCAGTATGACAAAATCCAGGCTGAAAAGGAATTGGCAGAAGAAGATGCCATCCAAGCTCAGCAGCCGGAGGTGGAGAAAGAAACGCCAAAGCCTATCCTTTGGGAGCAGTTTGAGCAGTATAAGCCTGTGGTGACTGCCGCTATTTCCGAGGATGCCGCATACCGCAATGCCTGCGGGCATTCTGACCGTGAAAATGCTGTCATCGAGGGCAATGCCGCTGTGCGCCGTGCGGTTCTTGGTTCTAAGGATATGGAGCTGATCCGACTCTATTCGGATGTGCCGGAGTTCCGTCAGCGTCTGCACCGGGAAGTGATCGACGAGACCTATCCAAAGCTCCATGAGCTTCTGCGCCCTCTTTCTCAGGAAGATATTGATACTGCCCTTTGTGCATGGAACGGCAATATCGAGAGTAAACACGCTGTTGTCCGCTATATGAAAGACCATGCAAGAGAAAAAGATACCGCCGCATGGCTGGCTCAGGAATACGGCGGCAGTAACAGCAACAGCCTGTTCGTTGTCCGTGCCGGCAGCCCGGAGGAAACGCAGCTGCCCTGGCCGAAGGTACAGCGCAGGCTTGCTCAGCTCATTCAGGAGGACCGGTTCTATACCGAAGAAGAACAGGACCGTTTTGACGACATCGACCCAATCGCCATCCGGGAAACTCTGGAGGAAAGAGGAATCGTCAACGGCCAGGTGGCAGACCCGGAAAAACTGGACAATGATCGGTTTATCCAACAGGTGATGTCGGATGTAGAGCAGATCGCAGCTGCTGAGACAGAGCAGACTTCCGAAGTTTCCATTTCCGATGAGGAATATGACGCAGTTCGCCGCCCAATTCCACAAAGAACCTCCTATGACCCAGCCGCCCCGGTCTATGCCGTGGGCGATACCGTGTATATCGAGGATGACGCCTATCAGATCACCGAGCTGCGGGAGGACACCGTACAGCTTCTGCCTACCGGTATGGTATATCCCATCTACCGGGCAGAGCGTAAAGAACAGTTCGAGCAGCTGCTTCGGGCAGACCGCCGCAATGCTTACTATACCGAGTTTCTTCCTATCGACCCGGACAAGGCAGATCAGGACTTGCGGGATGTATTGGCTCATGGACTGATGGATGAAGCGGATAAAAAGCAGATTTCCACGCTGCTGCAATCCGGCAGGAGCAACAGCGAGATCGCCTACTGGCTGAGCAGAGCCTATTCCGGTGAGATCGAGACACTGAATCTGGAGACCGGCGATATTGCCGATTACCGTACCACGGCACAGGGCATAGAACTGGAAGTCATGGATGCAGAGGAAAAGCATCTGGCTATGCTGTATTTCCGCTGGGATGAGGTTGCACCTTTGCTGCGCGGGATGTATGCCCGTCAGCAGGACGGTTTTGGACAGGAACAGCCCCAACCGGCTGCCGAATCCCCGACCTTCCATTCCGAGACCGTGGCCGTCTATCCGGGAGACAAGAACAATCTGCCTTATGATGTGGTGGTGGAACGGCTGCATATCGAGGAACCGGAGCCGCCAGTACCTGTGACAGAGCCGGAGAAAACTTTTGAGGAAGTGCTGGACGAACACCCGGTTTCCATTCAGGTCAATGGCCAGTGGCAGACCTTCCCCAATGCCAAAGCTGCCGAGGAAGCCTCCTATGAGGAATACAAGGCTAACCTGCGCCGCAATGCAAAAAACTTCCGCATTACCGATGAGCATTTGGGCGAAGGCGGTCCGAAAGCAAAGTTCCAGGCAAATGTCAATGCGATTCGTTTGCTGAAAGAGCTGGAAGCTGCCGGACAGCAGGCAAGCCCCGAACAGCAGGAGGTTCTTTCTCGATATGTGGGCTGGGGCGGTCTCTCTGATGCGTTTGACCCGGAGAAACCGGTATGGGCTTTAGAGTATGCCCAGCTAAAAGAACTGCTGACCCCGGAGGAATATGCCGCCGCCAGAAGCTCTACCCTCAACGCCCATTACACCAGCCCTACGGTCATTCAGGCCATCTATGAAGCGGTGGACCGTATGGGATTTGAGACCGGAAATATTCTGGAGCCGTCTATGGGTGTGGGCAATTTCTTTGGTATGCTGCCGGAGAAAATGCGAAACAGCCATTTGTACGGCGTGGAGCTGGACCCGGTTTCCGGGCGCATCGTAAAGCAGCTCTATCCCAAGGCGGACATCACAGTAGGCGGCTTTGAGACCACAGACAGGCGTGACTTCTTTGACCTTGCCATCGGCAATGTGCCGTTCGGTCAGTATCAGGTCAACGACAAAGCCTACAACAAGCTGAATTTCAGTATTCATAACTATTTTTTTGCCAAAGCACTGGATCAGGTTCGTCCCGGCGGTGTGGTAGCTTTTGTGACCTCTCGATATACCATGGACGCCAAGGATTCCACCGTGCGCCGCTATCTTGCCCAGCGTGCTGAGCTGCTGGGAGCTATCCGTCTGCCGAATGACGCGTTCAAAAAGAATGCCGGTGCCGAGGTGGTATCGGACATCATCTTCCTCCAAAAGCGGGACCGCCCATTGGACATCGTGCCGGAATGGACCCAGACCGGACAGACGGAGGACGGGTTTGCCATCAACCGGTATTTTATCGACCACCCGGAAATGGTGCTGGGAAGACAGGAGCTGGTAAGCACTGCACATGGTATGGACTACACCGTGAACCCCATCGAGGGACTGAAGCTTTCCGACCAGCTGCATGATGCTGTGAAGTACATTCATGGCACTTATCAGGAGGCAGAGCTGCCGGAGTTGGGCGAAGGCGAAGCCATTGACACCTCCATTCCTGCCGATCCTAATGTGAAGAACTATTCCTATGCCATTGTAGACGGGCAGGTGTACTACCGGGAAAACAGCCGCATGGTGCGCCCGGATCTCAACACCACCGCAGAAGCCCGCGTAAAAGGTCTTGTGGGACTGCGTGATTGTGTGCAGGAACTGATCGACTTTCAGATGGATGCAGCGGTTCCGGACAGCACCATTACCCAAAAGCAGGCGGAACTGAACAGCCTATATGACAGCTTTTCTGAAAAATATGGCCTTATCAATGACCGTGCAAACCGACTGGCCTATGCAGATGATTCTTCCTATTACCTGCTCTGTGCGCTGGAAGTCATCGACGAGGACGGGAAACTGGAACGTAAGGCAGATATGTTCACCAAGCGGACCATCAAGCCCCATCAGGCGGTGGCTGTGGTGGATACGGCAAGTGAAGCACTGGCGGTGTCCATCTCGGAAAAAGCCTGCGTGGATATGGACTATATGAGCCAGCTTACCGGAAAAACAAAAGAAGAACTGGCCGGAGAGCTGCAAGGCGTAATCTTCCGTGTACCGGGACAGTTGGAGCAGGACGGAACGCCCCATTATGTGACTGCTGATGAATACCTTTCCGGCAATGTACGCCGAAAACTGCGTCAGGCGCAGCGGGCGGCACAGCAGGACCCGGTTTATGCAGTCAATGTGGAAGCTCTTACCGCCGCCCAGCCCAAAGACCTGGATGCGTCGGAGATCGAGGTGCGTCTGGGCGCTACCTGGATTGACAAGGAATATATCCAGCAGTTTATGTATGAGACCTTTAATACCCCGTTTTATCTCCAACGCAGTATCGAGGTCAACTATTCGTCCTTTACCGCTGAATGGCAGATCAAGGGGAAATCTTCCGTATCCTACAACGATGTGGCAGCCTACACCACCTACGGAACCAGCCGTGCCAATGCCTACAAGATTTTGGAGGACAGCCTGAACCTGCGAGATGTCCGTATCTATGACACCATAGAGGACGCAGACGGAAAAGAGCGCCGCGTGCTGAACGCCAAGGAGACCACCCTGGCTGCCCAAAAACAGCAAGCTATCAGGGAAGCCTTTAGGGACTGGATCTGGAGAGACCCGGAACGTCGCCAGACTTTGGTGAGCCAGTACAACGAGGAAATGAACTCTATCCGTCCCCGTGAATATGATGGCAGCCACATCACTTTTGGAGGGATGAACCCGGCCATTACCCTGCGAGAACACCAGAAAAGCGCCATTGCCCATGTGCTGTATGGAGGAAATACCCTGTTGGCACATGAAGTAGGCGCAGGCAAAACTTTTGAAATGGTAGCTGCTTCGATGGAAGCCAAACGCCTGGGACTGTGCCAGAAATCTCTCTTTGTGGTTCCAAACCATCTGACCGAGCAGTGGGCGTCGGAGTTTCTGCGTCTCTATCCTTCCGCCAATATCTTAGTCACCACAAAAAAGGACTTTGAGACCCATAACCGCAAAAAGTTCTGCGCTCGTATTGCGACGGGTGATTATGATGCCATTATCATGGGACACAGTCAGTTTGAGCGTATCCCCATCAGCCGGGAGCGTCAGGAACGGCTTCTCTATGAGCAGATCGACGAGATTACCGAGGGGATTGCAGAGGTACAGGCCAGCGGCGGCGAGCGTTTTACCGTCAAGCAGCTGGAGCGTACCAGAAAGTCTCTGGAAGCCAGACTGGAAAAGCTGCAAGCCGAAGGGCGAAAAGACGATGTGGTAACCTTCGAGCAGCTGGGTGTGGACCGTTTGTTTGTGGACGAGGCCCATAACTATAAAAACCTGTTTCTATACACAAAAATGCGGAATGTGGCTGGTCTTTCCACATCGGACGCGCAGAAATCCTCTGATATGTTTGCCAAGTGCCGCTATATGGATGAGATCACCGGAAACCGTGGCGTGATTTTTGCCACCGGCACCCCGGTCAGCAACTCCATGACCGAGCTTTACACCATGCAGCGTTACCTTCAGTATGAACGCCTGCAAGAGCTGAACATGACCCACTTCGACTGCTGGGCTTCCCGATTTGGAGAGACCGTCACAGCTTTGGAGCTGGCACCGGAAGGCACCGGCTACCGGGCAAGAACGAGATTCAGCAAGTTCTTTAACCTGCCAGAGCTGATGAACCTGTTCAAAGAAGTGGCGGACATCAAGACCGCCGACCAACTGAACCTGCCCACCCCGGAGGTGGAATACCACAACATCGTGGCGCAGCCCACCGAACATCAGCAGGAAATGGTCAAGGCCCTTTCGGAGCGCGCATCGCTGGTACACAGCGGAACCGTTGACCCGTCCCAGGACAATATGCTCAAGATTACCTCGGATGGCCGTAAGCTGGGCCTGGACCAGAGAATCGTCAACCAGATGCTCCCGGATGAACCTGGTACAAAGGTCAATCAGTGCGTGGACAACATCATGCAGATCTGGCGGGATGGCAAAGCTGACAAGCTGACCCAGCTGGTGTTCTGCGACATTTCTACACCGCAGGCAAAAGCTCCTGCAAGCAAGGCGGCGAAAACGTTGGATAATCCACTGCTTCACGCATTGGAAGGCGCTGTGCCTCTGCCGGAGCAGGAACCGGTCTTTACGGTATATGATGATATTCGTCAGAAACTCATTGCCCAGGGGATGCCTGCCGACCAGATCGCTTTTATCCATGAAGCCAATACCGAAGTGCGAAAAAAGGAGCTGTTCTCTAAAGTCCGTACCGGCCAGGTTCGTGTCCTTTTAGGAAGCACCGCAAAGATGGGCGCAGGCACCAATGTGCAGGACCGTCTGGTGGCACTTCATGACCTGGACTGTCCGTGGAGACCGGGAGACCTTGCCCAGCGCAAGGGCCGTATCGAGCGCCAGGGTAACCAGAATCCTCTTGTCCATGTGTACCGCTATGTGACCGAAGGAACCTTTGACGCATACCTCTGGCAGACGGTGGAGAATAAGCAAAAATTCATCAGTCAGATCATGACTTCTAAATCGCCGGTGCGTTCCTGCGATGATGTGGACGAAACGGCGCTTTCCTTTGCCGAGATCAAAGCCCTGTGCGCCGGAGATCCCCGCATCAAGGAGCGTATGGATTTGGATGTGGAGGTATCCCGCCTGAAGCTGATGAAAGCCGACCACCAGAGCAAGCAATATCGTCTGGAGGACCAGCTGCTCAAATACTTCCCGGAGGAAATTGAAAAGCACAAAGGTTTTATCATGGGCTTTGAATCTGACCTGGAGGTTTTGGCAGCTCACCCGCACCCGGAGGACGGTTTTGCTGGTATGGAAATCCGCGGCGATCTGCTGACCGATAAGGAGAACGCCGGTGCAGCACTTCTGGATGCCTGCAAGGAGGTCAAAACATCCGATCCAGTGCAGATCGGCAGCTACCGGGGCTATGCCATATCCGTGGAATTTTCCGCTTGGAAACAGGAGTATACGCTTCTGCTGAAAGGACAGATGACCCACAGGGCAACCCTTGGTACAGACCCTCGCGGAAATCTTACCCGTATCGACAATGCCCTCGCTCAGATGCCCCAGCGTCTGGAGGCGGCAAAGGCCCAGCTGGATAACCTCTATCAGCAGCAGGCTGCCGCAAAGGAGGAAGTCGGAAAGCCATTCCTTTATGAAGAAGAACTGCGAAGCAAAAATGCCCGTCTGGTGGAGCTGGATACTTTGCTCAACATCGACGGAAAGGGACAGGCACACGCCGAGGCTGTTGTTGCCAAAAGCACACGGACTTCGGTGCTGGACAGCCTGAAGCGTCCGGTGACGCCCCGCAGTACAGACAAGAAACCAAAACAGCATGAGGAGGTGCGATAACATGAATACCAACGATCTGAATACAGCCCTTTATGAAAAGATGACTGCTGAACAGGACAAGTTCCGGGACTGGCTGAAAAGCCAGCCCCCGGAAGAAGTCTTAAACCATGCCTATGAGTACACCATCCGCGAGGACATCGTGATGGCAATGGAGGAACTGGAGCTGACCGATGCCCAGGCACAGGCCCTTCTGGAATCTCCTTCGCCGTTGGAAGATGTGTACCGCTATTTTGACAAGCTGGAGACCGGCTATATGGATGTGATCCGGGGCAGTATTGAGAACCGTGCCGACGATGTGTGCAGAGCTAAAGAGGAACTGCGAACAACACCGGTCTATCCCCATTCAGCTGCCTATGCGAGAGAACATGGGGAGCTGGAGCAGTACCGAGCTTCCAACAATGTAAATCGCCAATGCAAGGAGTCCATTGAAGCGGCGGTGCGAGAGCACTTCGACGGAATGTATCTCAGCCACGATGCGGCAAAGGGTGTGATCGAGACCTATGGCATGGAGCGTGTGTCTATGGTTCTGTCTAACACGGTCCAGCTTCAGGACTGGGATGGGCGTTACTCCCGACGCAACAAAGAATGGGCTAAGACCATTCCTAATGATAATCCCGAAACCGTCCGTTGTGGTTATGCCTTAAACAGCCACCCTGCTGTGCTGGATGGTTTTATTGATCTGGTGCGTGAAGAACAGCAGCGCAGCCGTACCCAGAGAGAAAAACTGGAACCGTCCCGTCCCTCAGTACGGGATAAGCTCAAACAGGAACTGCCCGCCCATAAATCTGCCGTCCCGAAAAAAAGGGAGCCGGAGCGATAACCATGGCAAAGCGCAAGCGGGATGTTCCGGTTTTGTTTTGGGTGTCCGCAGAAGAACTGGAACTGATTCATCAAAAGATGCAGCAATACGGGACAGAGAATTTGAGCGCTTATCTGCGGAAAATGGCGCTGGATGGTTATGTGGTCAAGCTGGAACTGCCGGAATTAAAAGAGCTGGTCTCTCTGATGCGCCGAAGCAGCAACAACTTGAATCAGCTGACCCGTAAAGTGCATGAGACTGGGCGGGTTTATAATGCTGACTTGGAGGATATATCCCAGCGGCAGGAACAACTGTGGGAGGGTGTGAAAGAAATCCTTACCCAACTCTCCAAACTTTCATAACAGGGATAGATACTCCATTTGCGGAGGGAGGAACGGCGTTTCTTCGCCGCACCTTCCTCCGCTTTTTTCTTTTTGTCTGTATCCTTGTCTTTTGCCTGTCCGTACCGGATAATATGAGTAGAATAAGAAGCGTAGCAAAGGAGTGAAAACAGATGCTGACCTTTGAAAAGGTGCTGGAGATTTTTGCGGATTACCTGACCGCAGACGAGACCATAGAAGTTTATATCAGCCGCCATGGATGTGTAAGAGTTGAATTTGACCAGGATTTTCACTATTGCTCTGGCGAGGTGTGCCATACTCCCAAGGAACTGTTCAATCTCTTAGCTGATGATTACCGGACTTATGTGGAGATTGAACTGACCAAAGGCAGACGGGAGTTGACGGAAGATGATGAGAGAGAAGCGGATGCCCTGTGCAAACGGTATCTGGAGCGTTGGAAGGAGGAACAGGAATGAAGATTTTGAAATGTCTGCTGATGATCGTAACTGCACCGGTCATTTTGGCGTTGACGCTTTTTGTCTGGCTCTGCACTGGGCTGATCTACATATCCGGTCTGGTGCTTGGTCTACTAAGCACGGTAATTGCTCTGCTTGGCGTGGCTGTGCTGATTACCTATTCCCCGCAGAATGGTGTGATTTTGCTGGTTATGGCATTTTTGATTAGCCCGATGGGGCTGCCGCTGGCTGCGATCTGGCTGCTGGGAAAGGTGCAGAGTTTGAAATTTGCGATACAGGATTGGGTGTATGGGTAAATGATGTGAATATAATTTGAAATGAAAAAGAAGCAGGACAATGGGAGACCCAATGCCCTGCTTCTCTGTTTATTCGGAACGAACTGTAATATATTTTTGATTGCGACTTTTAGGTTTATCGGGAATAGTCATTTCTAATTGCCCGGATTCTAAAAGCGGATTGATATGCTTCAAAGTGAAGTTTCTTAAATCTTTGAAGCCGCAAAATACTGCAAGCTCTTTCTTGGATTTTGGTGTTGTGCAAAAAGCCAAAATCTGTTTGGATACCGTTGATAGTTCAATAACTTGGTGGGTAACTTGGTGGATAACTTGGTGGGCGTCACCCTCTAAGTTGTAGTTTACATTTTTCAAGATGACTCTGAAATCTGTCGCTGTTGAGGAAAATTCAGGCTTATATGCCGCTGTGTATCCAGGCAGCTTTTCAGTTTCACTGACGATTTTGCGTAGGCCACTTCCACGGCGTTCCATGTACTTCATGCGGTGGAACAGGTCAGCAATCACAGGGTTTCGTCGCATGGAACGGATACTGTAAATATCGTATTCCTGAATTGAGCCGCCGCCAAACATACCGCCAGGAGATGTGATTTCCACCCGATCATCAAACATATCAATATGGATTTCGCTGCCAAGCACAATATAATCACGATGGATAAGCGCATTGACAAGAGCCTCTGTCACAGCTCGTTCAGCATAATCCGGCTTGTCTACACGATACTGTGCCTCTTTGACAAAACGGACTTTGGAATTATTGCGAATAAATTCACTGCCGCTTTTCAGTAGATAAATCAGATTCCCTTCGTATTCCTTATCGTCCAATGCATCATCAAAGATAGAGCCTTTTTCCAAGCCATTCCACCGGGTACAGAACATACGGGAGTTATAGACTGTGTGCTGATCGGTCATGAGCTTTCCGGCATTGGTCAGAAGTCCATTTTTATCAGTCAAACCAAAGGAAACATAATCGGATGGCTCAAAGCGGAGACCGGTCCGTTCCAGATAGGTTGCTTCCAGAAGTGTAAAGCTGTAATCCTTTTTTACCGCGTCTGTTGTTAGGGTATCAAAGGACTGATTGGTTCCCTTTAAGATCAATTCATTCACAATGTAATCCGGGGCAATTACGCTTTCATTTCCAACACGGATATATGCCTCCATCACGCCGTCTGCCTTGTAATAATATGGGGTGCTGCGGCCGGGAGAAACCTCCAGAGCTAATAGATTTTTACCATCTTCCTGTAATGGTTTTAAGATAAACTGAGGTAATGGTGTGATACGTTCTTTGATTAAGCGGCTGATCGCTTCAGCATCCTTTTGAACATCGGACAAGCCGATAGGCTCCCGGTCATCGGAGACTCCGAAAAACAGAGTGCCGCCGATTCCATTGGAAAAGGCACTGACACTTTTTAACCAGCTTTTTGGCTTTTTTGTTTCGAGAGCAACTTTGAAATCACATTCTGTTGCCTCAGCAATGAGCTGTTCTATCATAGAAATCCCTCCTTTGAGGTTGTAGAATATTCTTTTTTATTATACCCAGCGGAGAAAGTTATTGCAACGATAGAAGCAAAGAGTTCAGCGAAAACAAAAATATTTATGAGAAGAGGTAGTGCTGTGCAAAAAAATTGAAAGACTGTGTTGGATAGGTTATACTATATATAGCAAAAGAAATGCCATACTAAGAGGGCATTTGTAGCGTATAGAACAAGTTACATACACACATAAGGAGAGAATCATGTATCTAAAATATGTTCAGATTGTAAATTTTAAAAACCTCAAAAACGCACGTTTTGAATTTGCAAAAGGAGCCAATACTATTATTGGAGAAAATGATTCTGGTAAATCCAATGCTTTGACTGCTATTCGAATCCTTCTTGATGATAATTATTATTATAATACAAAACGCCTTAAGGAAACAGACTTTTCTTATGCTCTTGGTGACTGGAAGGGACATTGGATTATAATATCTGCGTTTTTTGACGAAATTTCGAATGAAGATAAGTACAATGAATTCTGTGCAGAATTAACTCCAGAACAGGAAAATATTGATTTCTTAAAATCATATATTCGTTGCGCAGATAAAGAGTTTGGAACGGTTTCCCTTTTTATTCGTCCTTGTAGGGCTAAGAGAGCAGAATTGGCCGAAGCTGCTCAAAATGGTACATTTGAGGCAGTTCGTTCTCAAATAAAATTAAGTGACTATGAATTTTATTATACATCACGTTCACAGGCGGATTTTACAGACGAAAATGTATATAAATCTATAGTTGGAGATATTTGCGCTGGCCAGTATGTAAACCCTGAGGATGACGATCAATCTGTTCTTGGTAGTAAAATCGATATCATGAACGTATGGCAGCATATATCAACAGTATTTATCGATGCTCTTCGCGATGTTGAGTCAGAACTTAGAAAACCGAAAAACCCCATCCGCCAAATTATTGACACTATTGAAGGAAATATTGAAGAAACTGATATCGATGATATAAAGAGAAAAATTTCCGAACTAAACCAAAAAATATCTCATATTCCTCAGGTTTCTGATATTGGGAGTCAGGTAAACCAAAAATTACTTGAAATGATTGGCGCAATTTATTCGCCAGAAATCAAGTTAGAGTCACGGCTAAAAGAAGATTTTGCTACACTTGCTAGGTATTTGACGATTTCTCCTTCCAATCAGAAGGATATAGACTTGTTGGGATTAGGGCATCTTAATATTTTGTATATTGCTATGAAGCTGGTTGAATTCGAGGTTAATCGTAATCGCGAACTTCTCAATATTATGATTATTGAAGAACCAGAAGCTCATATTCACACACATATTCAGAAAACCTTATTCAATAATCTCCAAGTTACACATACATATACCCAAGTTGTGATGTCCACACATTCAACTCATCTTTCTGAAGTATCAGATATTAAAAAGGTCAATGTCATGAAAAAAGTTGATGAACAGACATCGCTTGTAATGAAACCTACCAATGGATTGGATCAGTTTGGAGCAGATATTTTAGAATATAAAGGGATATCTTTTTCGAAAATACTATCGAGATATTTAGATGCAAAGCGGAGTGTTTTATTGTTTTCTAAAGGGGTTATTTTGGTTGAAGGGGACGGTGAAGAGATACTGATCCCAGCGTTGGTCAAAAAAGTCCTTGGAGTGTCTCTTGATGAGATGGGAATTGGTCTGATTAACATTGGAAGTGTTGGATTTGAAAATGTTGCATGCATTTTTGACGAATCACGATTACAGCGAAAGTGCTCCATCGTGACAGATTTGGATGTAGTAGTTGATGGAGCAAAAAAGTCAAGCCAGGTTGCAATGGATAGAGGTGCCTCACGAAGAAAAAAGTTGTCCCAGCTCTTTGATGCAAATCCTTATGTTAGTGCATTCTATGCCCCGCATACCCTTGAAGTCGATTTCGCAAGCGAAGATAATAACAAACGTTTTGTTTGCGCGATCATAAAGCGTGCATATAAAGATGCTGCTACAAAAGAGAAACATGTTTTAGCTGTTAAATCAGGGACAGAAGCAGAAAGATATGACTCGGTAATGACTGTGGCAAAGAATATCAAAAAGGGCTGGTACGCAACATTGCTCGCTGAAAAGATCGATGATGCTGCCACAATCCCAATGTATATTCTCGATGCAATTGCATTTGCATCAAAAGACATTTTGCCCGAGAAATTATTGTGGAAAATGGCAAGCTATTCCTTTAATACTTACAATTTGGATGAAGACTATGACGATTTGAAAACTGCATTTAAAGAAGCAAGGAGCTCAAAAGAAATTAAAGAGACAATAGAAATGTTCTGCGATGAGTTTCCAGATGATATGGTCTCCTTATTTATAGCTAAGGCAGGTGGTCTGAATGTTTGAGGGTGTAGATGACATACTTAAGGAACTTTCCCCTGAACAACAGGCTGCATGTACAGCTCCAAATAATGTTTTGTTGACCGCTTGCCCAGGCAGTGGTAAAACTCGTACACTCACACACCGATTGGCATACCAGGTACTCCAAAAATCAGATTCAAGAAAGATAAACATAGCAATTACATATACTAATCGTGCCGCTGAAGAAATTATTAACCGTTTAGAAGACATGAATATTGACCTATCAAGCATTTGGGCAGGTACAATTCATCAGTTTTGTATGCGTTATATCATTCGTCCTTATGCCATGTATTCAAAAAGACTTTGTAAGGGCTATCAAATCATTGACGATTATTGTAAGAAAAAGTATGGACATGAGATAGCGGAGCGCCTTGGCATACGCCTTAGAAATTTTGATGATCCTTTTCAATACGAAAACATTAGGACTGAATACGAACGCTTATTAGAGGAAAAGAAGGAAATCGATTTTGATACAATTCTGCTTCTTTCAGAGAAATTGCTGTCGTCTTGCCCATTTATTAGTTCAAATATAGCATCAGTCATAAGTAGTATTTTGGTGGATGAATTTCAAGATACCAATGAACTTCAATACTTGATATTGTCAAAAATTTATAAAGCAAATAAGTCAATAACTTTGATGTTTGTGGGTGATGCTAATCAAGCTATTTATGGCTCTTTAGGTGGAGTGGCAAAAACCAAACAAGAGCTAGAAACACTTTATGAAACAGATTTTGATTCTATGTCACTAAGAGGCTGTTATCGTTCTACTCAGAGATTGGTGGATTTATATAGCAGATTCGAAGTTTCTAGAACTGAAGCTCACTCAGTTGCAAAGCATAAGGATGAACTTGGTGAAATACATTTTTTTGATTCCGTTTATTACACAGATCTGGCATCTGAAATTGCAGCCTTAATAAAGGAAGAACTTGAAAATGGAACAAAGGCTGAGGAAATTTGTGTTATTGCTCCTCAATGGGGTATGTTGTTCGATCTATCTAGAAAACTACGTATAATACTTCCGGACATTCCATTTGATGCACCAGATATTTCTCCAATAAAGTATGATCCCATGAATCCTTTGTTTCTGATAGCGAAATTGCTATTTCTTCCATCCGGAAAAAATGTGACTTTAAGAAAGCGAATTGCAACTGAATTTATTTCAATCGTTAGAGATGACTTCAGAATCATGGTGCCTGATAATATACAAAACTATGATGTCCTTTCCGCTGTTAATTGTTGTCGCGGCACAGAGGCAGATGGCATAACCTGTTTAGGCTCCGCAATTGAAAGGGTTTTTGCAATTCTACATGTTAGAATAAGCAAAGAAGCAGCTTTGTCAGCATTAACAAATTCTTTTTTTGATGAAATTCGCTCAAGAGTAGATAGGTATGCGCTTTCCACAGATTTTAATTCAATCAGTAAGTATTTTGGAGAAAAAAATGGTGTGGTAATTTCTACCCTTCACGGCGTTAAAGGCGAAGAATATACTTCAGTTATAGCAGCTGGTCTGTTGAACGGATACCTACCGCATTGGGACTATATTCGGGATCCCATAAAAAAATTGTGCAGAAAAAATGAAACCTATAAGCTTCTTTATGTTCTTTGCTCTAGAGCTAAAAAGAATTTGTACTTATTTAGTGAAAGTGGGCGAACCACAAGAAACGGTTTCCAATATACTTCAACCGATGAACTCTCCTTAATTGCTGATATGTTCTAAAATTGAGACTAAATGATAAAAAATATACCTACGGCGGTCTGCTTCGGCAGGCCGCTATTCTTTTTCAGAGGAGGTTTGATAGCAATGGCGACCACGCGTATCATGCCGCTGCATATTGGCAAGGGCCGGACCGAGAGCCGTACCATCAGCGCGATTATTGACTATGTGGCCAACCCGCAAAAGACCGACCACGGTAGATTCATCACTGGTTATGAGTGCGACAGCCGTGTGGCCGACGCCGAGTTCATGCTGGCTAAGCGTCAGTATATTGTCACCACCGGACGAGTGCGTGGCGCAGATGATGTGATTGCCTATCATGTACGCCAGTCCTTCCGCCCCGGTGAGATTACCCCGGAAGAAGCAAACCGGCTGGGCGTAGAATTTGCAAAGCGTTTTACTAAAGGCAATCATGCCTTTGTGGTCTGCACTCACATAGACAAGTCGCACATTCATAATCACATTATCTGGTCATCGGTCAGCTTAGAATATGACCGGAAGTTCCGCAATTTTTGGGGCAGTACCAAGGCGGTTCGTCGGCTAAGTGACACCATCTGTATTGAGAATGGACTGTCCATTGTAGAGAATCCGAAACCTCACGGAAAGAGCTATAACAAATGGCTGGGCGATCAGGCAAAGACCTCTCACCGAGAGCTGCTTCGTGTGGCGATTGACAACGCATTATCACAAAGTCCTGCTGACTTTGAAGAACTGCTGAAGCTGTTGCAAGAGTATGGTTGTGAAGTCTCAAAGCGCGGAAAATCGTATCGACTGAAGCTCTCTGGTTGGGAGAAAGCCGCCCGCATGGACAGTCTGGGCGAAGGATATAGATTGGAAGATTTGCGGGCAGTTCTCTTAGGAAAGAAAGCACATACCCTGCGAAAGAAAACAGTCACACAGACAGAGCCGCCAAAGGTCAATCTGCTGGTGGACATTCAGGCAAAATTGCAGGCAGGAAAAGGTGCTGGCTATGCTCGATGGGCAAAAGTTTTCAATCTGAAGCAAATGGCGCAGACCATGAATTACCTGTCAGAGAACAATCTGCTGGAGTATGCGGTTTTGGAAGAAAAGGCTGCGGCTGCCACGGCACATCACAATGATCTTTCGGCGCAGATCAAAGTGGCTGAAAAGCGCATGGCAGAGATCGCTGTTCTGCGTACTCACATCGTAAATTATGCCAAGACCCGTGAGGTCTATGTGGCATACCGCAAGGCGGGATACTCTAAGAAATTCCGGGAGGAACATGAGGAAGAAATTCTGCTCCACCAGGCTGCTAAGAATGCCTTTGATGAAATGGGCGTCAAGAAGCTGCCAAAGGTCAAAGAGTTACAGACAGAGTACGCAAAATTGCTGGAAGAAAAGAAAAAGACCTATGCCGAGTATCGGCGTTCTCGTGAGGAAATGCGGGAGCTTTTAACGGCAAAGGCCAATGTGGATCGGGTGCTGAAAATGGAGGTAGAACCGGATGTTGAAAAAGAAAAAGACCACGGCCAGCGGTAAGCTGGTCCTGGTCAAAAGCGTTCGCAGAACGCGCAGCCACAGAATGAAATTCTGTGTTCAAAGGGGCTTGGGGCGCTGCCCTCAACAAGCAAGCGGAGAGGAAAATCACAAAGGGATTTTCTTCTCTGCGGGCCTGTGTGTATTAACACAGGCATTGCTTGCCTCTTTTCTCCGAAAATGAAAAGAACCAGTGAGAGAATCGTTAAATTTCACTCACTGGCTCAATTCGTTTCAAATTTCTCGGACAACTCTGTCAGTTCCTTCACCGTTTCTTGGGTGTGATGTAGCAGGGTGTTACGCATTTCTGGCGGACAGCTGGAATAAAGCATTTTCATCTGATTGACACCCTCATCCTCCAGAGAAACATCTGGATTTATAAGTGTATCTAAAGAGATATGCAGGACCTTGGCCAATGCTCTCAAAATCAAATAAGAAGGATTCATTTTCCCCTTTTCGATATTGGCGATTTGCTTTACAGAAACATGGCTCAGATCAGAAAGCTCCTGCTGCGTCAGATCTTTATTCTTTCGGGCTTCCCGCATTTTCTGCCCTAAAGCAGTTAAATCATCAATCGGCATAATCATTCACCTCAATAATATTGTATCGTTCCGGTTTATATGATGGAATGACCTTATTGTGCCTGAAAAACTGTACGATTATGCCGATTTTATAAAGCTGCGATTGGTGATAAACTTGTATTGTTCGAGACAAAGAACTATAATGTACTCTGTGGAGGTGCAGAATGGATTATATGACACTAAAAGAGGCCGCCGAAAAATGGGGCGTGACACCTCGTAGAGTAAATTACTATTGTGCCGCCGGGCGCATATCTGGAGCTGTAAAGATGGCAACTATCTGGCTAATTCCAAAGGATGCGGAAAAGCCGATTGATGGTCGAACAAAACAAGGAAAGGCAGAAAAGTATGAGTAATATATTACTTCTTGAAGATGATCTAAGCCTGATTAACGGGCTTTCTTTTGCTTTCAAAAAGCAGGGATTTGAATTAAATATCGCCAGAACGCTCAAAGAAGCGGAGGAATTGTGGACAGACGGAAAATATGATTTGTTGGTGTTGGACGTATCTCTGCCAGATGGGTCTGGCTTTGAATTTTGCAAAAGAGTTCGACTTACATCAAAGGTGCCAATTATTTTTCTGACGGCTTCGGATGAGGAAACAAGTATTATTATGGGGCTGGATATTGGAGGTGATGACTATATCACAAAACCGTTCAAACTGGGGGTTCTCGTTTCAAGGATTAACGCCTTACTTCGACGTGCAAATTCTTTTCAAGCAGCAGACACAGAATTGCAGTCGAATGGCATCAAAGTTCTTTTGCTGCAAGGACAGGTTTTCAAAAATGGGGAGCTGTTGGATTTGACTGCCGCGGAATACAAGCTACTGTGCTTGTTTATGCGAAACCCAAGCATGGTGCTGACAAAGGGACAAATTTTAGATAAGCTATGGGACTGCGATGGGAATTATATCGACAGTAGTACCCTTACGGTCTATATGCGTCGGCTTCGTATGAAGATCGAGGATAATCCGAGCGAACCGCAAATGCTCCTGACTGTTCGAGGTATGGGCTACAAATGGAATGTAATCAAATGAGGTGGCCTATGAAAATATTTGCAAACAAAGAAATAAAAAAATTGTTTCTTGCTGTATCCGTTATTTGGGTAGTCTCCCTTCTGCTGACACAAGGTTTTTTATGGTTGTGCTATCAGCAGTTTTCGCTGTTTTTATTGCTTGTTTCCGTATTGGCTGGAACGTCCATGTTGGCAGTATGCTGTTCCTATTTCAGAAAACAAAATAAGATCATGGAGCAGGCAGTGTCGCAGATCAATGCGTATCTTGATGGGAATCTTGACGCTCGTATTGAATGTGATTACGAGGGTGAACTATATCGGCTATTTCATGCTGTCAATTCTCTGGCGGCTGTCTTAAACGCTCATGCAGATAATGAACTCCGGGAAAAGGAATTTTTGAAAAATACGATCTCTGATATTTCCCATCAACTGAAAACACCGCTGGCAGCACTCAATATTTATAACGGACTCCTTCAAGACG
>ERZ808252.600-NODE-600-length-33317-cov-4.505532_pt1 | contig 33317 bp, 32 predicted proteins | sample MGYA00521242_ERZ808252 | MGnify/ENA primary metagenome ERZ808252 (study PRJEB31516, sample SAMN03275581) | gut metagenome | biome: mammalia-associated habitat; material: feces | host: Papio cynocephalus | place: Kenya | collected 2012-08-07 ...
TGTGGAGCCGCCGCGCGCAGGAATACGAAGCGAAAATCAATTCCGGCGATCCGGTCGCCATTGCGGAAGTCGTGCGCGATTTGTACCGTTCGCAATCCCAATCCGACCAATCGTACAGCGAACGTCAAATCTATGAACAGGCTCTGGATCGTTTAGCAAACGAACTGGCCGCCGTCGACAAAATCAAAACGGAAGACGCGACAGTCAAACTGTGCGGTATTCTGGAAACGGCCTGTTGAGGGTTCTTCTTTAAAAAAGCCCGCTTTCGGCGGGCTTTTTTTTATTTGTAGGATTGAATCAGAATATCAACCGTTTCCTTTAGCGACAAACTGTATCTGTCCATGGCGAACAGGTTGCTCATCGTTTTGTGGGCGTTGCGGGCGACGATTTCCATTTCGCCGATTTGCACGCCGTAATCCGACATTTTTAAATCGGCGACGCCGCAGGCTTCCTGCAAGGCTTTCATCGCCTTGACAAACGTCAGCGGCTTTTCCTCGTCGGGCAAACCATCCGTTTCCGCGCCCAAAATATGCGCCATTTTGATAAATCTGTCGGGAACATAGCGCGCAAAAAACGAAAAATAGGATTCGGACAGCATCAGCAGCCCCGCCCCGTGCGGCAAGTCGGGATGCGTCGCCGTCAGCCCGTGTTCAATCGAATGAAGCGACGTGCAGCTGGACGTCGACTGCACCATGCCCGACAGCAGCCCCGCCAAAGCGATGTTCGTTCTGGCTTCCAAATCATTGCCGTTCTGAACGACACGCGGCAGATATTTTGAAACCAGGCGCAAAATCTGCAAAGAAAAGGCTTCGCTGATAGGGGTCGCGATTTTGGCGATAAAACCCTCGGCGGCTTGGAAAAACGCGTCGAATCCTTGAATTGCCGTCAAAAACGGCGGAACGGACACCATCAATTCGGGGTCAAGGACGGACAATGCCGGAAATGTCGACGGAACACCGAAGCCTATCATTTCCTTCAAAGCGCGATTTGTTACGACCATCCATTGGTCGGCTTCCGTTCCCGTCCCCGCCGTCGTCAGAATCGCGACAATCGGCAAAGCGGCGTTTTTAACGGGCAGTCCCTTGCCCGAACCCGTTACGATGTAATCCCACAAATCACCGGGGTTGCGCGCCATCAGCGCAATGGCTTTCGCCGCGTCAATGACACTGCCGCCGCCCAGTCCCAGCACAAAGTCGCAAAAATTGTCGCGGGCGAACTGCGCGGCTTCCATCACTTCGTCTTTGCCCGTGTTGACAGTGATTTTGTCGTAAATCATATAGTCGATGTTTTGATGCTTCAGCGCCGCCAAAACCCTGTCCAAGTATCCGCGTTCGCGCATGGTTTTGCCGTTTGAAATAACAACCAGAGCCAGCTTCCCCGGCAATTTTTCGCGTTTCAATTCGTCAAGCTTTCCTACGCCGAACAGTACTTTCGTCGGAATCGAAAAATCAAAATCAATCATGGCAAACCCTTTCCCGCTTGAATTTCAAAGCGCGGACAGTTTAACGCTTTTATTCCGAAAAAAAAAGCTTTATCGCGTCGGGCGCAAAAATCCGAACGGCGACACTTCGTCGGATTCTGGTTCGGGATCGGGCAGCGGTTCGGGATCGGGGAAATAGGTTTCCTCCGCCTCGGCGGCAGGCTGTTCGTCCGGAACGGATTCGGCGGGCGCTTCCTCCTCAACCGGCTCGGGCGGCATATAGGCCTGCGGTTCCGGACGGTCGACTTCGCGGCACGCTTCGACAAAGCGCAAATAAACGCGTCCCAAAGCGCCTTCTTCAAAAATCTTGGTCAGATAATGTTCGATGTCGTGGCGTTCCAGCATCGTAAACATTTGTTCAAAGCGGTAGCAAAACGTCCGAACCGCATTCGACAAAATGTCGTCGCGCATCAGCCTGTTTTTCAAATCTTCCTTGAAATGCGGCGAATTTTCGGCGTTCAAAAGCAGCACTTTGCAAAAAGCCCACTTGTTTCCGTTGCCGACGCGCTGCCAAATCAATTCCGTATGCGCGGCCTGCACCAATCCGAATCTGACCAGAATGTCGGACAACAAATCGTTCAATTCGTTAATGAACAAATCAGCGTTGTGCAAAACCATGGCGCTGCGGGTTTGAATTTGCGCTTCCATCAGCGTTCTGACCATGGCTTCGGCGTGATCGGCGGAACGTCTGGTTTGCGTCAGCAAAAGGTTAATGGTGTTGCCCTGCTTTTTCAGCGTCATCACATTGTACAGCAGCCCCGTTACCAGCCACAGCGCGGCCAAAGGCGCAAACGCCGTCGCGGCAATCATCGCGATTTCGTTGACGGGCAGACCGAACAGCTGCGCAAAGCCGATTTTAGCAAAAACGTAAAATCCGACTCCCCCCAGCCAAAGCAGGGAAACAGCGACGGCAAAGCTGAACAAAACGATTAAACCAACCATATTTCGACCCTTTTTGCGGATGTTACCGCCTTGACTGTAGGCCTTTTTTATAAAAAATCGGTAAATTTGAGGATTTTTATTCTCTCTAAACTCCAAAAGTGATAGAAAGGACGAAAGTTGATTTTTAAACGGAGTTTTTCATGGAACAGGAACAGTATTTGGAATTTGAAAAACCGATTGCCGAACTGGAAAGCAAGATTGAGGGCTTGCGCCGCCTTTCCGCGGCCGAGGACGGCGTCAATATCGCCGAAGAAATCTCGCGTTTGCAGAAAAAGGTCGAAAAACAGGCGGAACAGCTGTATTCCAAACTGACTCCGTGGCAGAAAACACAGGTTGCGCGCCACCCCAACCGCCCGCATTGCCTTGACTATATCAACACCTTGATTACCGACTTTGAATTGCTGGCGGGCGACCGTCTGTTCGGCGAAGACGAAGCCATCGTCGGCGGCGTCGGCCGCTTCCAAGGCTATTCCGTCGTTGTCATCGGACAGGAAAAAGGACACGACATCGAAACCCGATTGAAACACAGCTTCGGCATGGCAAAACCCGAAGGATACCGCAAAGCCATTCGCTTGATGAAGCTTGCCGACCGTTTCGGACTTCCGATTATCACATTCGTCGACACAGCGGGCGCTTTCCCCGGATTGGAGGGCGAAGAACGCGGTCAGGCGGAAGCGATTGCGTCCTGCATTGACGCCAGTTTCGGCGTGCGCGTCCCCGTTATCAGCGTCGTTATCGGCGAAGGCGGATCGGGCGGCGCGATTGCGATTGCCACCGCAAACCGTATTTTGATGCTGGAAAATTCGATTTATTCCGTCATTTCGCCCGAAGGGTGCGCCGGCATCCTGTGGCGCGACGGACAGCAGGCGCAAAAGGCGGCAGACGCTTTGCACTTGACGGCGCAGGATTTGAAAGCGTTGAACGTCATTGACGAAATCATCCCCGAAGCCGAAGGCGCGGCGCACCGCGCGCCCGCGCAAACCATCGCCGCGGTCGGAGATGCGGTTTTCAAACATTTGTCCGATCTGATAAAACTCGACCGCGACAAAGTCAAACAGGACCGCGCCGACAAATTCATGAAAATGACGCGCCTGCAGGACGCATAATTCAAAAGCGGGTTTTTGAACCCGCTTTTTTTAATCAAAAAAGTTCCCCTTATGAAATAACTGCTTCATCGCTTGCTTGGACGGGGAAAGTCATGTAGTCGCCGTACAAATCCTTCAAATGCGCCTCCGGGTTAAACGGACAGCTGTACAATCTTCCCTCAAATTCCATTTTTTGCAAAGGAAACAGCTCTTCGTGTTTGAAGGCGACTATTTCATGTTCATGCGGAAAATCAATTCCATAAAAATACATTAAACCGCCTTCTTCGGAACTGTCGCAGATAAAACGATTTTCCATTTCTTTTATTTTGCCTCTGATATCGGCAATGTCTTTTATGTTTGCGGCGGCGGTTTGCTTTATCAATTCATTTTGAGCTTTATGCACCTTTGCGGAAACCGCTTTTTTATCCATTTCGCCGCGGCAAGGCTTTACGGGAAAAACATCCAGTCCGACCAGATTGTTTTCCTTGTTTATCCGAACCTGATAATGACCTATTGATGTTTCACATTCCCGCACATCAAATCCTAGTGCGCAGAAATGCGACCTTATTTCCGGAAGTATTTTTTCCAAATCCGGCCAGAGCATACTGACATCGACATCATCGTCCCACGGAACAAAGCCTTTATGTCTGACAGCACCCAACAGCGTTCCGAAATCCAGCCAATATCCGACGCCCTTCTGTTCACAAAAAGACGCAAATTCAGCCAGCAATTCAATATTTTTTTCTTGAAGTACGCGCAATCCCCCCATAGCCGGTTTCACCTTTGTTATATCGCAGTATGCCAATATTTTTTGGCAATTTTAATATCGTTGTATTCGGAAAGCAGCCGTTTAAATTCTTTTCGCGTAAAAACTTTTACACTTCCTATCCTGTAAACCGTTTTAAAATTGTTTGTAGTTTTATTTATAAGATTCATCTTTATCCAACTCCTGGGTTCTTGCGTCCAAAGGCAAATGGTTATCAACTTTGTTCTGCAACTTCCGATAATTATCGTAAATACGCTGTTTTAAAGAAGATGAACTGATTCCCTGCCCGTAGGGAAAATAAACAACCTCAACTCCCGATTTTTGCAGATAATCATATTTTCCCGCCCAGTCGTCCCCGACGACGAACACATCCAAATGCAGCTTGGAAACTTTATCCGTGTGGTCCAAAGATTTTTGCGGAATGACAATATCGGGATATTTTAAAGCTTTCACCAATGCAATCCGTTCTTCAAACGGAATAATCGGTTGGGATTTGTATGAAGCCACCAATTCATCCGTATTTACCCCGACAATCAAAATGTCGCCCAATGCTCTGGCATATTCAATCATTTTCAAATGATTTGCATGCAGCATGTCAAAAGTGCCGGAAGTGTAAACAACCGTTTGATTTGATATTCTGAGAGAAAAAAACTTCTTCTGGAAAAATGTGCAATTTTGCCATATTGACAAAATAACATTGCAATCACAAAGGCTATTTGATATAGATATAAAAAACGGTCGTTTATTGAAAACATCTTGCCGATGTTTATTTTCGATGGCGACTTCTTTTTCGATTAATTGTAACCCAGCAATTTCAATTCCAGCTTTTCCTTGACCTGTTTCCAATCGGGCATTTTGGTTGACAGCAGGTTATAAAATCCGTCCGAATGATTCGGAAAATACGCGTGGCACAACTCGTGAAAAATCACATAATCGATTGATTTTTTGTTGGCTTTTATCAGATCGGGATTCAAAATTATTTCGTGCTTTTTCAAATAACTTCCCCAGCGTTTCTTTAATTTTCTGATTTTAAGAACCGGCAACGGCAAATCGGGAAAAGACTTTAAACATTCGCGCAACCTTTCGGCGAAAACGTCTTCGGCGCGCCGTAAAAGCCATTTTTGAAAATCGGCATTGATTTCCGCTGTTTTTTGCGGCGCGGAAGAAAGGATGCAAATCCTGTTTTTCAGCACCCGCACGGCGTTTTTCCATGCCGCTTTTTCGATGACGATTTGATACTGCCGCCCCAGATACAGCACCGAACCGCCCGAAACGATTTCAGCCCGTTCGGGACGGTTGAATTGCCGGAAATAAGCCTGTTGCTTTTCAATCCATTTCGTTTTTCGCACGATGAAAGCGTCGATTTCCGCATCGTTCGCCTGCACGGGGGCTTTGATTGTCACCGCGCCGTCTGGAGTAACCTCGGCTGCAAATGATTTACGCGATTCTTTGACGATGTTCATCAAAACGAATCCTTGTTTTCAACCGCCAGATTCCAAGCCGTCAAAGCGATTTGCTCTATCGCGTCGGCGGATAGCTTCTCATTGACCTCGTCGAACAAAAAGTCCTCGATGTCGTTGATGACGGCGCGGCGGACTTCCTGCTTGACTGAAAAATCGACGACCTTGCGGCGTTTAATCAAATCGACGATATGGCGGACGATGTCCGTGTAATCGTCCGACGACGCAAAGAAACCGCGCAAGTTGCGGTAAAACGGGTGCGCCGTTTTATCGGCGCGCAAATCGTCGGGAATGTCGGAATCGACGTAATCGGCGACGGCGGACTGATACGATTTCGCCTGTTCCAGCAAAGCCGCCAAGTCTTCTTTCTTCGCGGTTTTCAAATCGACCAGCAGCCGTTCGATCAAATCGCTGAATTTGCCGTAGAAAGCCTTGTCCTGATCGTATTTTTCATAAATGATTTTCTTTGTCTGCGCCAAAATCGCGTCGGCTTTGGATTTGTCGGACAGACCGTTTCTTTCGTCTTCGATGTATTGATCGAATTCGCGCATATCGGACAAATTGATTTCCTTGGACAGGATTTCGGCTTCGCGGGCGGTGACATACTTGTCCAGCAGTTTGGCAATTTGATCTTTGTATTTTGAAAAATCGACGGATTCGGCGCAGGCGAGCATCGTCGTTTTCTTGATTTCGATAAAGCGTTTCAGTTCCCCTTGCCACCCGCGCAAAGTATCCAAATCCACTTTGTCGTAAAAATCGTGCAAAGCGCGGCAAAGCGAAAATTGACGGATGCAGGCGTTAACGTCTTCTTTGAATTTTTCGCGCGCCTTTTCGTCGGATTTCAATTTATCGACATAGGCGTTCACGTCGTTTTTGTCCGCAATGCCTGCAAACGGTTCGCGCAGACTTTCAAAACATTCTTGCAACCGCTTGATTTGACTGTCCGTGTCCATTAAAGCGTTTTCGATGTCGGCGGGATCGAAATTGGAAAACAGCTCCAACGCGCTTTTCAGATTTTTGGCGTTTTTGGAATAATCGACGATCAGTCCCGCCGTTTTGCGCGGCTTTCCCGCGTCGCCGTCAAACACGCGGTTGACGCGCGCGATGGCTTGCAGCAGGTTGTGGTCTTTCAACTGTTTTGCCAGATATAAAACCGTGTCGCGCGGCGCGTCGAAACCTGTCAAAAGCTTGTCCACGACGATCAGCAGTTCGCACCCGTCCGGATTTTTCTTGTAATCGCGGACAATCTGCTTTTCCCGCGATTCCAAAGATCCGTACAGCCGCTTTTGCTCCGCCAGATAATTGGCGACAATCTGCTTGTGATCGGGCTTCAAATCGTCCGCGCCGTCCTCCTCCTGCGTTTCGGAAATGACGACTTCGGAACGGATGTCGCCCAAAAAATCAAGTGCTTGCTTGAACATGACGGCGGCGTATTTGCTGGGGGCGACCAACTGCCCTTTCAACCCCGTGTTTTTGAAATTTTCGACAAAGTGGTCGTGAACGTCCAGCGCGATCATTTCGATGCGTTGCGATGTTTCTTCCAATACGGACGCGGACACGCATTTCCGGTTGAAATCCGCCCGTTCCTTTTCCGACATTTTGGCAAAGACGCGGTCATAGAACTTGTCCGCCAGCGGGTCGATTTTCTGATCGACGAAACGCCCCTGATAAATCAAAGGCAGAACCGCGCCGTCCTTTTCGGCTTCGGAAATCGTGTAATCGTCGATCAATCCGCCGAATTTCGCGATGGATTCCGCTTTGGTCAAAACGCCGTTTTTCGTTTTGGTTTCTTTCATCAGCGGCGTTCCGGTGAACGCGATTTGACACGCGCGGGGCAGAATTTTGTTCATCATCGCGTTGGCTTCCCCGCCTTGGGTGCGGTGGGCTTCGTCGATTAAAACGAACAGATTGGCGTCGTCGTCTGAAAAATCCGTGTTCACATCGAATTTGTGAACCAAAGTCGTTATCACGTCCGTTGTTCCGGATTTGATTTTTTCGATTAAATCCTTGCAGGACGTGGCTTGAACCACGCCTTTTTTAATGTTGCAGGCGGCGAACGTGTCGCGGATTTGAATGTCCAAATCGCGGCGGTCGGTGACGACGATGACGCGCGGATTTTTAACCTGCTCGATTAGATTTTTGACCAGCATGACCATCGTCAGCGATTTGCCCGACCCTTGCGTGTGCCAAATCAGCCCGCCGCGGCGTTTGCCGTTTTCGTCCGTTTCGTGAACGCGGGCAAGCGTCTTTTTAATCGCGAAATATTGCTGGTAGCGCGTGATTTTTTTAACGCCGTTGTCATAGACGATAAAATTTCTGACCAAATCAAGCAGCCGTTCGGGGCGCAGCAGGCTGAAAATCCCTTTGTCCTGTTCCGTGATTGTGCGGGGCGTTTGCGTAAAGCGGGCGCGGAGCAGGTCTTCGCCGATTCGGGCGACGGTTTCGACGCGGACGGGGGCGTTGACGCTTCGGAAAACGGCGGCGTTGAAATCGCCGCCCGCATCGCGCTCTTTCCACACGGAATAGAACTCGAACGGAGTCAGCATCGTGCCGTATTTGACGGATTGCGCGTTCGCCGCGACCAGAATTTGCGGAAACAGGAAAAAACGCGGCGTCTGCCCGCCTTGCTGGTTGCGGATCATTTGATGAACGGCGGCATCGACGGCGACGGACGATTTTTTGTTTTCAATGACAGCGAAAGGAATGCCGTTGACGAATAAAACAATGTCCGGGCGGCGGTTCGCGTCTTCGGAAATTTCAAATTCCGCGGCGACATGAAAAACGTTGTTCGCCGGATTTTCCCAGTCGATGAAACGCATTTGCGGCGATGTTTTCCGGCCGTCGATAAATTCGACGACGGCGCGGCCGCACAACAGGTTGGCATAGATGTTTTCCGACGCTTTGATGACGCCGTCATCCAGTTTCACGCGTTCCAAATCCGCAATCGCTTCGACCAAACTTTGATCGGAAACGCGCGCGTCGTTGATGCGGCGCAAAGCGTCAAAAGCGATGTCGCGCAAAATATATTGGCCGTTGCCCTCCCGATGCTTGGCGATTTCGCGGCGCGGAATGTAATCGTACCCCAAATTCACCAACTGCAAAACCGCGGGAATCTGCGATACGGACGCTTCGTCAAAATCGGGAAGAGTGAAAGACATGGTTAAATTTCCTTGCAAAGATAAAAAGTTCTGCTATTCATATCCTCAATAGTCCTCGGAAAGTGCTATGACGCCTTGGTAGCGTTACCACGCCGAGGTTATTTTTTTCGCATAAAACCAGAATATAATCATATCTTGAAATTTACAAGAAACACATATTTCGGTCATGCGGCATTCCCTTCCTGAAAAATTCCCAAAAGGCATTTGTTTTCTTAACTTGACATACGTATAATGAAAATATGAGTTCATGACCTAGGGTTGTGAACCTGTCAAGGTTTCGGGCACTGAGCCAGCGTAGCAAATCAGTGCCCTTTCTTTTAAACCCGTTTGTTTTAAACGCGTTTGTTTGTCCCATTCAGGCGAATTGATGCAACCGCCATTTCCTTTGATTGAAAAAGCGGTTTTAAACTTTGCGATTTAACATAACCATTCCCCAGCTTCGCTTTCGCTGTTCGAAATACCGTGACGGTCGCTTTCGGGATTAACAACCAATGAATCAATCAGAACTTCTTTATGTTTAATCATCTTACGCCACCTTTACACGGATTTTTCCGGTTAAGAGTTGCTGCATCAATCCTTTTTTCTGTGATTTAAGCAAATCGAGTTTTCGGGTCAGCAGGTCGATTTCTTCGTCCGCTTTGGAAAGAATATCGGCAATCGTCTTTTGTTCTGAAAGTGGAGGAAGTTCAAATTCAATTCCAAAGAAGTCCTCAACACTTAAATTCAACAAACCATTATCACGTACACTGCTTGTAATAACTCTGCGTAGTAGCTTCCCATGAAAATTACCCATAAAAAACTGTTCTAAAAAGGACGGACAAACAAGGTCGTTTATCGTTTTAAATGAGATGAATACATTTGGAACAGCAATTTGATTAAATTGTTTTAGACGATAAGCACAACCTTGCGGATATGTTTTTGAATTCCCTTTGTTGTAGGAGAAATCTCCTTTTTCGATTAGTGTATATTTGCTATATTGTTCGCCAGAAATATCTCTGCCAAATTTTTCCTCTTGTAAAACAAAGCCTGTTTTTGATGAAATACTGGCGGTCGGTATCTTTAAAGTTCCAACGCTTTTTGTAACTTGTACAGTTATCTCTCCCAGTTTTACTTTTTGCCATTCTCCTGTAAAACCGGGCAGGCGGATTTGGGCGGTCAGCAGTTTTTGCATCATCCCCTTTTTTTGCAAACGCTTTGCGGCGATCAAAGCCGTCAGTTTTTCAATCGCCGAATCCCACGTCCCCAAAATCTCCGCAATCTTTTCCTGCTCCGCCAGCGGGGGAACTAAAACTTTATGCCCTTGAACTTGTGGAACAGTTAATTGCGGAACGCCCGTTGTTTCATTAAAAAAGCGGATTTTTGAACAAGCATAACTCATAAATTTAGCATTTATGTTTTCTCTTGGTATTGCCACAATCAGACGCACTATGGGGGTAAAAAAGCCTTTACGGTAAAAAACATTTCCTATATCACCTCTTCCTGTAATGGTAATACATTCATCTTTTATTTTATACTTCGAACTGTACCCATACAAACCTTTATTTGTTAATGCATTTGCATATATAGGGTATGGATGCATATCGTCTTTCGTTTCTGAAAAACACAGCTTATCGACATCACCCCCGACCAAAAAAGTAAAGCATTCTGATAATTTCATCTTTTTGAAGCATTGAATAATATTTTGCATTATGTTTTACCTATTTTTTTGTTGGGATATTGATTTTAGATACGAAGCTACATCATCTTTTTCTTCTAAAAATCTTTTTACTTTTTCAAATGAATTTTCTGTCAGGCAATGCATAATATTATTACCGTGTTTTTCTTGGATATGATCTGTTCCATTGTTATATATTGAAAGTTCATATAAAATGTTTTTTATATGAGTATTTGTAATCTTGGATTTGATTTTCCCAGCTTTCTTAAAAAAATCTGTCAATCTTCGTGAAAATTCAGCCATTGTTAAAGGATGCGTTTTTGAAATATCTTCTGGTATAGCGACTGTTTGAATCGCTGTTGCTTGAGCTTCTCCTTTTAAGACATAAGCTGGAGCAGCACCATTCTCAACAAAATGTCCCTCCCTGATAAGATTTATTTTTGAAAGCATTTCCTCGGGTATAATGATTTTGTTTCCGTCAAACGATGACATTTCTCCAGTTTTTGAGTTTACAATCAATGAATTACTAAGACCATCTTTTAACAACGAACTTATGAGTTTCATAAAATCGTTTTTAATCTTCAATTCCGTTCGTTCTTCGATTATTTTTTCAAGCTCTGATGCAGCAATTTCTTTTGTTTCTGCATTATATCTATAATAGATTCTGCCGGCTACTATTCCTTCATTACTAGCGGATGCTTTGGTAAAGACGGGTTTCCGCTCGGCGGGTAATATATGAAGTATTCCAATTTTTTTGCCGTGTATTTCTTTTTTCTCTTTTTCTATTTTTATTTCGGATGACGCATATACAGATATTTTATTATTAAAATCTTTCAAATCAAAAGCATCAAAGTTTTTTTCTTTCGACATGCCGCATATTTTACGGTTGTCTTCAACCCCGTATAAAATATATCCGCCATCTGCGTTTGAAAATCCTAAAATTGGTCTTACCAATTTTTGAAAATCTGTTCCAAAATCTTTTTTAAATTCAATATATTTTGATTCATATTCTTCTATATAATCGTCTTTCGTTATGTGAATTTGTTCTATAAATACTGTTATAGCAGATTTTTTTTGCGGGACATGTTTGCTATTTATAAATGCGTCTACATCTTCTTTAGAAGCTGGCGCAACATCTGTATGCAATTCTCCTCGTTTGATTTGAGTTGCAACCCTTGGATTAACGTCGTAGCCGGGACGAATAAAATATGATAAAATTTGTTGATTGTTTAATGATGTATATTGAAACATTCCTTTAACAAGTGCCGCTTCTTCTTTTGTTAAAATTTTATTTTGCGTTCTTTTTGTCATTGGCTACCCTTCCATAGCCCAAATCATACATCAACTTTTGATATAAAGTCCATAATTCCTTTGGTCTAAGGTTTGTGTGTCAGCGCGCGTTCCAGATTTTCGACCGCTTGCAATTCCCTTTCGTCCTGCTCGTCGGCTTCGCGTCTGGCGATTTCTTTGCGCCGCGCGTCGAATTTCGCATATTCGTTTGCAACCAATCGCTTCATTTCGTCCGCGCCGATATGTCCCGCGCCTGTCAAAACGGGGTATTCGTTAAACGCGATGAATTTATCGACATTTTCCTTCCAATCGTTCAGCGTGACCGTTTTTCTTTGTTTCGCGCGGTTTTCCGCATAATCCAAAAACATCACGGTCAAACGGTTCAGACTGTCGATTTCGTCTTTGTTCAAGTAGTTTTTAGCGACGTAAATATCCGTTTTCCGAACGACAGATCCGCTGAAACTTTGCAAATTCATATTCGGCTGATCGGCATCGGCGCGGGCAATAACCAATTCCGCCGCCGTATGATTTGTAACGGCGTACAGCAGTTTGTTCTGGACGGTCGCAAAAAAAGTCGCCGTTTCCTCTTCCTTGCCGCGATAATCGTAGGAGAGGGCGAACAGGTCGCGCACCTTTTGATAAAAACGTTTTTCCGACGCGCGAATGTCGCGAATGCGTTCCAGCAATTCGTCAAAGTAATCCGCTCTTTCCGCCCCTTTCAACCGGTCGTCGTCCAAAGCGAAACCTTTAACCAGATATTCGCGCAACACGCCGTTCGCCCATTTTCTGAATTGCGTGCCGCGCGCCGACCGCACCCGCATCCCGACCGCCAAGATCATTTCAAGGGAATAAAAAAGTGTAGAGTATTCCTTGCCGTCAGCGGCAGTTGTCAAGTAATGCTTGACAACTGAATTCGGTTCAAGTTCCCGCTCTTCAAAAATTTTTTTGATGTGCAGACTGATGTTTTGTTTGCCGCAATCAAACAACTCCGCCATTTGGGCTTGAGTCAGCCAAACCGTCCCGTCCATGCCGCGCAAAGTGATTTTCGCTTTGCCGTCGTCGGTCGTGTAGATAATCATTTCCCCTTGCGTCATCTCTTTATCCCTCTGTTTCTGTTTAAAACACTGACGACGATTTGTTTAATCGTTTCCATTTTCTGAACTGAACAGCCCTTTGCGAATCGGTTTTATAACCGACGTACAAAATTGCGTCCAAGTCAAAAAGCTCCACAGGCTTGTCTGAATTTGGAATGTGCATTTTTTGCACATTGCTTTTGTTCAATTCGTTGTTCTTAAACGCTTTAGAAATATGCCGGGACACGCCGGATCGGTCTATCCCGAACAAATGCGCCATTTCGGCTTTTGTCATCCAAACGGTTTCTTGTTCGTAATCGGGGCGGATTTCAAAAGTTTCGTCGGCAATGTTGTATTTTATAACGGCACTTTCCATTACAACCCCAGTTCCTTTAAATACGCGTCCATCTGTTTTTGAACGTCGGACAGTTCGGATTCCAGTTTTGCAATATCGGATTTGACGGCGGACAAATCGACCTCGGCTTCCTCTTCGAACGTATCGACATAGCGCGGAATGTTCAAGTTATAGTCGTTTTCCTCGATTTCTTCGGGCGTTGCCAAGTGCGAATATTTTTCGATTTCCGCGCGGTCTTTGTAAGTATTGAAAATCTTGTCGCTCTGTTCCGCCGACAAAGTGTTTTGGTTCTTGCCCGCGACGAATTCTTTGGACGCGTCGATAAACAAAACGTCTTTGCGGTTTTCGTTCGCGCCGCCCTTTTCCCGCGACTTGTCAAAGATTAAAATGGCGACGGGAATGCCCGTTGTCTGGAACAATCCGGCGGGCAGACCGATCACCGCGTCCAACAGATTTTCCCGCACCAACGCTTGGCGAATACGCCCCTCCGCCGCGCCGCGGAACAAAACGCCGTGCGGAACGATGACGGCGACGCGCCCCGATTTTTCCTTTGCCGTCGCAATCATGTGCGAAATAAAGGCGTAATCCCCTTTGCTCGCCGGCGGCATACCGCGGTCGAAACGCCCGTACACGTCGTTTTCAAGGTGCTTTTCGCCCCACTTGTCCAGCGAAAAAGGCGGATTGGCGACGATCACGTCGAATTGCATCAGCTTGTCGCCGTCTTTCAGCAAAGGATTGTTCAGCGTGTCGCCCCATTCCAAACGGGCGGAATCCTTGTGATGCAAAAACATATTCATGCGGGCGAGGTTGTAGGTCGCCCCCGTTTTTTCCTGTCCGTACAGCGAATAATCGTGCGAACCTTGTTTTTCGACCTCTTCGCCCGCCAGCAGCAGCAAACCGCCCGATCCGCACGTCGGGTCGCAAATGCGGTCGCCCGCTTTGGGCATCGCCAGCCGCGCCAACAGCGAAGCGACGGCTTTCGGCGTATAAAACTCGCCCGCTTTTTTGCCTGCGTCCGACCCGAACCGCTCAATCAGGTACATATAGGCGTTGCCCAGCAAATCGCCGTCCACTTGCGACAAATCGACCTTGTTAAAGTCGTTCAGCATGTCGCGGATCATTTTGTTGCGCTGGGCGGTTTGCCCCAAAATCGACTGGTTGTTGAAATCGACGGTGAAAATGTCGCGCAGTTCGTCGTTCGCCTCTTCGATTTTCCGCAGGGCGATGTTCAGCGTTTCCCCGATGTTGTCGGCGTTTTGGCGTTCGTAAATATCGTAAAAGCTTGTGCCGTCGGGCAAGATGAAGCGGGCGTTTTTCAGCTTCAAAGCGATACGGTCTTTGTCGTCGCCGTAGCGCGCTTTCAGTTTTTCGATTTCGGCTTTTTTGATGTCGCTGATGTATTTGTAAAACAAAAACGCCAGAATGTAGTCTTTGAACACGCCGCCGTCAACAATGCCGCGCGCGGAATCGGCGGCGCTCCACAACAGCTTGTTCAGTTCGTCTTGGGTTAAAGCGGGCATGGTCATTCTCCTGTGATTTTGGTTAAGGCGTATTCTATCATAAGTTCTTTGCGATTCAGCAGCTGTTCCGACAATTCCCGCTTTTTTTTCAGCAGAAAGAACGCTCGCGACAAAGCCGTCTGCGTTTTTAACGGCAGGGGCGGAACGGAAAGCAGTTCGATCTGCGATCGGACGATCGCTTTGACCGTTGCGGTCCCCTGTCGTGAATTCATTTGCGCCTGCCCCTGTTTGGAATTTAAATACATGACGATGTATTCGGGCAAAAAACGCCGGTCGGCAACGGAAACGACGAAAATCGAACTTGACGCGACCGTTTGATGTTTCGACATAAACAAGGACGCTTTGAATTCCCCGCGGCTGGACAGCAAAACATCATTATTTTTCAACAAGTGGGCGGGCTTTAATCTTTCCGCGTTAAACCGCGCGAGCGGCGTTCCGTCCGTTATGGCGGGGGCGGATAAGTTTTTTGGCTGGACAACTGCGCAATTTCCGTTTTGAACCGCCGGAATGCTTCCGCGAAAAGGATAGCCTGCGCGGATTTCGGCAATATCGCAAAGAAAGGTCATGATGATTGCTCCTTGTAATCGTTGCTCTCAATATAACGGATTTAAAAATTTTTCACAATAGGACTATACCGCAAAAAATATTTGAAAATTTTAAAAAGCACGGCCTCTATACCAATGTCGTGACAATCCAGTTGCAAACGGATTTGCGATTGCCGATAATGAAAAAGCCCCGAAATCGGGGCTTGGGTTGGTGCGGATAGCGGGACTTGAACCCGCACGAGGACAAAGCCTCAACAGATTTTAAGTCTGTTGTGTCTACCATTCCACCATATCCGCGCGGAACAATTCTTTGTAGCATAAGGACGGGACAAATGAAAAGACTGTTTTTGATTTTTTGCGGATTTTTTTTCGCGGCATGTTCCGCCCGCGATGTTTCCGAACGCTTTTGTTTGCAAATCGCTCCGAATACCTATGTTTTGAATTTCGGCTACAACAGTGCGCTGATGAATGGTGCCGCCGAACGCGAAATTTCCGATTTGGCCGCGAAGCTGGAGCCAAACCGGCAGATTGAACTGTACGGAAACATCGCTTACACGGGCGTGCCGCGAACGCAGGTCGATTTGGCTTTTGCGCGTTTGCAAACGGTGGCGGGCGTGCTGATGAAAGCGGGAATAAAATCCCGTCAAATTTATCTGAACCTGCAGCCCGAAGTGCAGCGTATCGGATTGGACGCGCCCGTTTCAATCAAAGACGAACGCCACCAAATCTTTTTGGAAATCAAATAGGGGGACTTATGGAAAGCAGAGTTCAAAAGGCGGTCGAATTACGCGAAAAACACGGTTATAACTGCGCGCAGGCGATTTTGTGCGCTTATGCCGACTTGTTCGGGCTGGACGAAAAAACGGCCTATCATATCGCCGAAGGTTTCGGCACGGGCATGGGCGGCATGGGGGACACCTGCGGCGCGGTGTCGGCGGCGTTCATGCTGCTGGGATTGAAAAGCGGCAACGGTTTTGGCGACAAAGCGGGCAGAGCCGCGCTTTACAAAGACATTCGCGAACTGTCCGACGCTTTCAAAGCCGAAGCGGGATCGACAATCTGCCGCGAATTGAAAGGACAAACGGGACGTCCTGTTTATCCGTGTGCCAAGTGCATTGAAACGGCGGCGAAATTGTTTGAATCGGAACTGAAAAAATAACGGCGTTTTACAAAACGCGCATCCTTTTTTCGCGTCCTTCCTTAATCAGCCAAAGGACGAAAAGGGTTGTCGTCAGATAAAACGTGAACAGCAGGCCTTTTTCAAAATCGTTCAAAGTCGGGGCGGAATTGCCGTTCGTGTATACATATCTGTCACGTTCTCCCGTCAAGAAACGGTTCAGCTCGACCTTTTCCTCTTTCGCTCCTTCTTCAAAACCGCCGAAATGCAGCGGCAAAATATGTTCCGCATCGCCCGCGTACAAAATCAATCTGTATTCGTAATAAGAGGAATATTTGCGGTGACGTTTAATCTTTTCAACAATAACACGATTGTTGCCGGCCAGCCTAAAGCTGTCCGCAAACCGCATTTCGGGATTGAAAACCGTCGAACGGTAATAAACACATTCGTTTGTGTCCCTGCGACATTCAAAGTAAGTCGCCTTGTCATCCAAAAAGCAAAACAGTCCCGTTGCGGCGGCAAAAGCAAAAACAAGCCATTTCATTGACGAGATTGCTTTGGCTTTGACTTCGGGCGATTTGTTTTTGGGAATTGAGGCCAGTGCAATCAGCAAAGCGATAACGGAAAGCAGCAAAGGGAATACCCAAAACAGCATGGAAGAAATCCTTTTTATTTATTTGCGCGGGGGTGGGCGTGTTTGTAAACGCTCATCATTTTTGTTTCGTCCAATCCCGTGTAGCGCTGCGTCGTGGACAAGGATTCGTGACCGAGCAATTCCTGTATCGTCCGCAAATCCGCGCCGCCGACCAGCAAATGCGTGGCAAAACTGTGGCGCAAAGCGTGCGGCGTCACCGTTTCGGGCAGCCCCAGTTCTTCGCGAATTCTGCGGATTTGCCTTTGCATGACCCCGGGATTGACCCGTTCCCCGCGCAATCCGATAAACAGCGGAGATTTGGCGGGTGCGCCGTCGGGGCGGACTTTCAAATACGCGTCAATGGTCGCCCGAACCATAGGTAGGACGGGGACGACGCGTTCCTTGCTGCCCTTGCCGAATACGGTCATCATGTCCGCGGTCGGGCGGTCTTTCACATCCATTTGCAGGGCTTCGCCGATACGCAGGCCGCACCCGTACAGCAAAGTCAGAAAAGCGACATCGCGCTGTCCCATCCACGCGACCTTTTCCAGTTTTCGCGCTGTGCGAATCATATCAAAAGCCTGTTCTTTCGTCAGCGGATGCGGCAGCGCTTTGGGCAAAGACGGCGAGCGAATCACGCTCAAAGCCGCATTGGACAGAACGGCGTTGCGTTCCAAAAAACGGTAAAAATTGCGCAGTGTCGACAAATTGCGGGCAAGCGACGTGCGGGTCAGCCCGTTGTGCGTTCTGTCCGCCAGATACGCGCGAAAATCGGTAACTTCCAGCTTTTTCAGCAAATCAAAATCGGGTGTTTGTCCGTGATATTCGTGCAAAAACTTTAAAAAGGCGGACAAATCGCGCCCGTAATTTTCGGCGGTCAAAGCGGAACACCGCCGTTCCGTTCTCAGCCAGCGCTGCCATTCGTCGATTGCCGTCATCAAACGGTCGTCTGCGGCGTAAAAAATATCGGGTTGATCGGGAATATACAGTTTCGGCATATGTTTTCCCCGCACGGGCGGTGCAAAAAAAAAAGAGGATTAGTCGCCCAATCCTCTTTTGTCATTCATTACAGAATGGACTGACCCGTTTTTGCCCAGTCTTCGGCAAACGTTTTCAAGCCCGCATCCGTCAAGGGGTGATGATACAGCTGACGAATCACTTTGGGGGGAGCCGTGATGACGTCGGCGCCAATCTTGCCCGCATTGATGATGTGTTCCGGCGAACGCACGGAAGCGACCAAAATCTGCGTTTTAAAGTTGTCGTAGTTGTCATAGACCATGCGGATGTCGTCAATCAGCTGCATGCCGTTGACGCCCAAGTCGTCCAAACGGCCGACGAACGGGGAAACGAACGTCGCGCCCGCTTTCGCCGCCAAAATCGCCTGACCGCAGGTGAAGCACAGGGTCACGTTGACCATCGTGCCTTCCGACGACAGAGCGCGGCAGACTTTCAAACCGTCCTGAGTCAACGGCACTTTAATCGTGACGTTGCGGGCGATTTTGCGCAGCACTTCAGCTTCTTTCATCATGGTTTCGTAGTCCATGGCGGTGACTTCGGCGGAAACGGGACCGGAAACGACTTTGCAGACTTCCCCGATCAGTTCTTTGAAGTTCATGCCCTGTTTGGCTGCCAGCGACGGGTTCGTGGTAACGCCGTCAACCATGCCTGTGGCTGCCAAATCCTTGATTTCGTTCAAATCAGCGGTATCGATAAAAAATTTCATTTGAGTCTCATCCTAAAGTTAGTAAATTGAAACTAAGATAAGAGTGTAAGGAAATGTCGGACAAGAATCAACCAAATAAACACAGAATCCAAGTTTTACTGCCCGCCCCTCCCGCGGGACCGTTCGACTATGCCTTGCCGCAGGGCGCGGAAATCCCCGCTTCGGGCAGTTTTGTGCGCGTTCCGTTCGGGCGGCGGACTTTGACGGGCGTCGTGTGGGGCGATTCGCAAAACGAATCGAAAATTCCCGACTCCAAGCTCAAAGAAGTCCAGAAGATTTACGCCCTGCCGCCGATGAGCGCCGACAGCCGCCGCTTTGTCGATTGGGTGGCGAATTATACTTTGTCCCCGAACGGCGCGGTTTTGAAAATGGCGATGAGCATGGACGACGTGTTCGCCGGCGTGGGCGAAACGACGGGACTGGTCAAAACGGCTTTGACCGCCGCGCCGAATTTCCGCTGGACGGACGCACGCAAAAAAGCGTACGAAGCGGCAAGCGACGTTCCCTGTTCCGCCGCGGATTTGGCGCAAAAGGCAGGGGTGTCGCCCGCCGTTGTCGCGGGGTTGGCGCAAGCGGGATTTTTGGCGCGCGTGCCGATGAAGCCGATAACTTTTCAACAGCCGAATCCGTATCTGACGGGCGTTGCGCTTTCACCCGAACAAACGGCGGCGGCAAACGCTTTGTCCGAAAAGGTCGGCAAAGGTTTTTCCGCAACCGTGCTGAACGGCGTTACGGGGTCGGGCAAAACGGAAGTGTACTTTGACGCGGTGGCGCAGGCGTTGAAAGACGGCAAACAGGTTTTGGTGCTGCTGCCCGAAATCGGCTTGACGGGACAATGGCTGGACAGGTTTGAACGCCGCTTCGGCGTCAAGCCCGCGCAATGGCATTCGGATTTGCCGCAGCGCGTCCGCCGCGAAACGTGGAAAGGCGTTCTGTCGGGCGAAGTCAAAGTCGTCGCCGGCGCGCGGTCGGCTCTGTTCCTGCCGTATCCCGATTTGGGATTGATTATCGTCGACGAAGAACACGATTCGTCTTACAAGCAGGAGGACGGCGTGATTTATCATGCCCGCGACATGGCGGTCGTGCGCGCGAAAATCGCCGAAATCCCCGTGATTTTGTCATCGGCGACCCCGTCGCTGGAAACCTGCGTCAACGTCAAGCAGGGCAAGTATGCCGAAATCGTGCTGAAAAACCGTTTCGGCGCAGCGGTTCTGCCCGAAATGAACTTGATTGACATGCGCCGCTTTCCGCCGCAAAACACAGACACTTTAAAAAGCTTTCTGTCGCCCGTGCTGGTCGACGAAATCGGCAAAACGTTGGAAAAAGGCGACCAAGCCCTGCTGTTTTTAAACCGTCGGGGATATGCGCCTTTGGTGCTGTGCCGCAAATGCGGCTACCGCTTTCAATGCCCGCATTGCGCGGCGTGGCTGGTCGAGCATCGGTTGGGAAATTCGCTGGTGTGCCACCATTGCGGCTACAGTATTCCGAAACCGTCCGCCTGCCCCGTATGCGGAGAATCCGACAGTTTGACGGCGTGCGGACCGGGGGTCGAGCGCATCAGCGAAGAAGCGGCGCTTCGCTTTCCCGATGCCAAACAGCTGGTTGTGTCGGGCGATTTGAACGTTACGGCGGCGGAAATGGCGGAACTGATGCGGCAAATTCACGACCGCGAGGTCGACTTGATTATCGGCACGCAGATTTTAACCAAAGGTCACCATTTTCCGCATTTGACTCTGGTCGGGGTCGTGGATGCGGATTTAGGGCTTGCGGGCGGGGATTTGCGCGCGGGCGAACGGACATATCAAATGCTTGACCAAGTCGCGGGACGCGCGGGGCGCGCCGACAAAAAGGGCAAAGTGTTTTTGCAGACTTACGAACCCGACAACCAAGTGATTCAAGCGCTTGTGTCCCGCGAACGCGAAGCTTTTCTGGACGCGGAGGCGCAGGGGCGCGAATTGCTGAAAATGCCGCCGTTCGGGCGGCTGGCGGCGCTGATTGTGTCGGCGGCAAAGGAAGAAACGGCACAGGGCGCGGCGGCGTATCTGGGACGGATTGCGCCGACGGGGTCGGGCATTCGCGTTTTGGGTCCCGCACCCGCGCCGCTGGCTCTGCTTCGCGGAAAATACCGCTACCGTCTGCTGCTGCAAACCGCAAAACACATCCGCATCCAAGACGTGCTGAAAGACTGGCTTTCCAAAGCGTCCCTGCCCTCGACCGTCCGCGTGCGCGTCGACATCGACCCGTACAGTTTTTTTTAAAATAGCTTTTTATAAAAAAATCGCTTATAGTGCGGACAGTCAACGAACCAAGGGAGCTTTGCGCATGAAAAAACCGTATAAAAAGCGTTTTTCAAAGCCCTTGGCGTACAAAAAATCCTTTCAAAAACCGAAAGCGCCGACGTTCGCCGCCATTGATTTGGGAACGACGAACTGCCGTTTGCTGATTGCGACGCCGACCCCCGCGGGGTTTGCCGTGCGCGAAACGTTTTCGCGAATCACCCGATTGGGCGAAGGATTGATTTCCACGGGCAGTCTGTCCGAACGCGCGATGAAGCGCACGATTTCCGCGCTGAAGCTCTGCGCCAAAAAACTGGAAAAATACCGTTTGGCAGGAACGCGCTTTGTCGCGACCGAAGCCTGCCGCCGCGCCAAAAACGGGGCGGAATTTGTCAAGCGCGTCAAAAAAGAGACGGGCATCGACCTTGAAATCATTTCTTTCGAGGAGGAATGTCGTCTGGGCGTCGCGGGATGCGTGCCGCTCATCAACCGCAAAATCCGCCACGCTTTGGTGTTCGACATCGGCGGCGGGTCGACCGAAGTGTCGTGGGCGAAAATCGACGACAGCAACACCGTTTGTCTGGAGGGGGCCTTGTCGTTCCCCTTGGGCGTTATCACGGTGTCCGAGGGCTTTACGGGCAAAGGCTTGTCATCCGCCGCCTATCGCGCCGTGGTCGGCAAAGTCGTTTCCTATCTGCAGCCGTTCGAGGATAAATTCGGCATCGCCGACGTCATCGCGCAGGGCGACGTTCAGATGATTGCCATGTCGGGGACGGTGACGACCATCGGGGCGTTCCACTTGGGACTGCCCGAATACAACCGCGCCGTGGTGGACGGGCTGGCGCTCAGCTACGACGATTTGGCGAAAGCGAAACGCAAGCTTGAAAAACTGCCCTTTACGGAAAAAGAATCGCATCCCTGCATCGGCCCCCAGCGCGCGGATTTGACTTTGCCGGGATGCGCGATTTTGCAGGGAATTTGCGAAATGTGGCCCATCGGCGAAGTCACAATCGCCGACCGCGGACTGCGCGAAGGCGTTTTGCTGGATTTGATTCGCTTGCACGGGAAAGAAAAGAAATGAACAAAAATCAGCCTCACATGCTTGCCAAGCACGTCAAAACGGCAAAAAAGCGTTCTTCGTCGTCAACTCAATGGCTGAACAGGCAGTTGAACGATCCGTACGTCGCCATGGCGAAACAGGCGGGATACCGCGCGCGTTCGGCGTTCAAACTGATTGAACTGAACGACAAATTCCACTTCTTAAAGGCGGGCAAGCGTGTCGTCGATTTGGGCGCGGCGCCCGGCGGGTGGACGCAAATCGCGGTGCGCGAAGTCAAATCGACGCCGGAAAATCCGCTGGTCGTCGGGCTTGATTTGTTGGAAATGGCTCCGATTCCCGGGGCGAAAACGACACAGCTTGATTTCTTGGACGACCGCGCGCCCGACGTGCTGAAAGAAATGCTGGGCGGACACAAAGCCGACGTGGTGCTGAGCGATATGGCGCCGAACACTACGGGGATGAGCGAAATCGACCATTTGCGGATTATGGGACTGCTGGAAACGGCGTACGCTTTCGCATGCGAGATTTTAAACGCGGACGGCGTTTTCGTCGCCAAGATTTTCCAAGGCGGCACCGAGCAAAACCTGTTGGCGGAAATGAAACGCCGCTTTACCGTCGTCAAACACGCCAAACCGCCCGCCAGCCGCAAGGAATCGTCCGAATTTTACGTCGTCGCGACAGGATTCAAAGGATAAAAAATGCAAGACGCCGCCCGCATCGCCGCCGTTATCGACGCGTTGGAACAGATTTTCAAATTTGAACAGCCCGCCGACAACACGCTGAATTTGTATTTCCGCACACACCGCTACATCGGCAGCAAAGACCGCCGCTTTGTCTCGGAAACCGTTTGGGCGGTCGTGCGCCGCTTCGGGCGTTATTCCGCCTTGTGTCCGAAACTGACGGCGCGCATCGCCGCCGCTTTGTATTTGCAGGAAATCGGACTTTTCCCCGACGATTACTTCACGGGCGAACAGTACGCGCCCGAACCGTTAAAGGATGACGAACGCGTCAAATACAAAGAGCTTTCGCCGCTGCTGGAATGTCCGGAATGGCTGAAAAACAAGCTGGACATCGCCGACATTTCCGCCATGACCGAACCCGCGGCGACCGATTTGCGCGTCAATACTTTGAAAACAACGCGGGACAAGGTGCTGAAAGAACTGGAAGATTTCGCCCCCGAACCGACGCCCTTTTCCCCGATTGGCATCCGTTTGCAGGGACGCCCGCAAATCACGTCCCTGCCCGCTTTTATTGACGGACGTGTCGAATTGCAGGACGAAGGGTCGCAAATCGCGGCTTTGCTGACGCAAGTCAAAGCGGGCGATTTGATTTTGGACTGGTGCGCGGGCGCGGGCGGCAAAACGCTTGCCATGGCGGCGATGACGCAAAACAGCGGCGTGGTGTACGCGGTCGATTTGAACACGAAACGCCTGCGCGATTTGCCCGACAGAGCCAGACGTTCGGGCGCGCGGAACATTGTCGTTCTGACCGACTACAAAAATTTGAAATCGGGATATGATTTAGTGCTGCTTGACGCGCCCTGCACGGGCACGGGAACATGGCGCAGATCGCCCGATGCGCGCTGGCGCGTCGGTAAAAAACAATCGGCGGAACTGATTAAAACACAGCGCGACATCTTGGAAAAAGCGGCGAAATCCGTCAAATCCGGCGGGCGGCTGTTTTACATTACCTGTTCGCTGGACGCGGCGGAAAACGACGAACAAATCGCGGCTTTTTTGAAAAAACACAAGGATTTCAAGCTGGAAAACCTTGCCCCCGTTTTTGAAAAAATCACGGGAAAAACAGTTTTGACGCCCGTTGTGCACTTAACGCCGTCCGCGTTCGGCACGGACGGATTTTTCGCCGCTTCGATGATTAAAGCTTGATTACTCCGCTTTTCTGTACTGAATACGGTACATCTGGGCGTATACGCCGTCCAAAGCGACCAATTCGGCATGCGTCCCCTGTTCGACGATTTCGCCTTCGTCAAACACATAAATCCTGTCGGCGTTGATAATCGTGGACAATCTGTGCGCGATGACAACCGTCGTGCGGTTTTTCATCAACTGCTCCAACGAGTTTTGAACGACGCTTTCCGATTTGGAATCCAATGCCGCCGTGGCTTCGTCCAACAACAGAATCGGGGCGTTTTTCAACATCGCGCGGGCAATGGAAATCATTTGCCGCTGTCCGCCCGACAATCCCGATCCCTGTTCGCCCAAAACCGTATCGTATCCGTCTTCCATTCCCATGATGAAATCATGAGCGGCGGCGGCTTTGGCGGCGGCGACAATCTGTTCGTCCGTGGCGTCGGGCGTGCCGTAGCGAATATTGTTTTTAATCGTGTCATGGAACAAAATGACGTCTTGGGATACATAGGCCGTCTGTTTGCGCAGGCTTTCCAAAGTAACATCCTTGACATTCTGACCGTCAATCAGAACTTCGCCCGCATCGGGATCGTAAAAACGCGGAATAAAGTTTATCATTGTCGATTTGCCCGATCCCGAATGACCGACAAAAGCAACGGTCTGGTTGGGTTCGCAATGAACGGTTGCGTTCTTCAACACAGGGCGTTCGCCGTCATAGGAAAACGACAGGCGGTTCATGTCGATGCGTCCCGTCGTGATTTCAAGCGGTTTTGCATCGGCTTTGTCGCGAATGGACGGCACGATATCCAGCATGGCGAACAGACGCTGCATGGAAACGACGCCCTGCTGCAGGGTCATGTGCAGCGTCGCCAAATTTTTCATCGGCTTGTACGCCGCGACAATCGCCAGCAAAAACACCATAAAGTTGCCCGCCGTCATCGTTCCCGCCGTGATTTTGTATCCGCCGTATCCCAAAGTCGCCGCCATGCCGACCCCGCCGACGAATTCCATCAGCGGATGCTGCAAAGCGTTGATGACAGCCATTGAAAACTGCAGTTTGTTTTGAACTTCGATTGTTTTTTTGACGCCGTCGAATTCCAGTTGTTCGGTGCAGTAGGATTTGACGATTTTAATGCTTTTGAACGTTTGGGTGATTTGGTCGAAAAACCCTTCGCCGACTTCGCGGCTTTTTTTGAATTTTTTACGCATTTTTTTGCCGAAAATAACAATCGGCCAAATTGCGGCGGGAAACACGAAAAACACGACGCACGCCATTTCAAAAGACTGGAAAAACATCAGCAGAACCAAAAAGAACACCGACGCCGAATCCCGCACAAACGTGGTCAGACTGCCCAAAACCGCCCCCTGCACCGTGGAAACGTCCGATCCGAAGCGGGTCAAAATTTCGCCCAAAGTGTGGGATTGGAAAAATTTGTTGTCCATATAAATCAGTTTTTTAAACACGTCGTACTGCATATCGCGAATGACGCCGATGGACAGCTTTGTCATAACCAAAGACTGGGAATAGCTGAAAACGCCTTTCAAAAAATACAGCGCCAGAATAACCAGTCCGATATGCCCCAGCATTTCGCGGTTTTTGTCAATGAACACCTTGTCAAAGATGGGCTTCAGCTGGCTGACCAGCAAAGCGTCGAAACTGGACGCAATCAGCATTAAAACAATCGACAGCGCCAGCATTTTCCATTTCGGCGCGACGTACGTCATCCAGACGCGTTTGTACATCAGGATGTTTTCTTTGTTCAAAGCGGGCAGATCTTTGTTTTTTTTCTTGAAAAAAGCCATAGTTTCATTCGCAAATTCAGTTGGTTTCGCAAACAATCAATAAAGGATAAAGGTTAAAAAAGCAACCAACAAAAAACCCTGCGCAAGGCAGGGTCGAATATGGGGCGAGAGATGAGACTTGAACTCACGACATCCGGATCCACAATCCGGCGCTCTAACCAACTGAGCTACACTCGCCATCAAAGGAATTTCCTTTTATCTGTTTTTTTGCTCTCTGTCAACCCCTATTTTTAACAAGTTTTCTGTTTATAAATCGCGGATTTTCGTGTATTTTTGGGGGCGGAGGCGTTTGATGAAAAAAATTGAAGCGATTATCAAGCCGTTTAAACTGGACGAGGTCAAGGACGCTTTGCAGGAAATCGACGTGCAGGGCATCACGGTCACCGAAGTCAAAGGTTACGGCCGGCAAAAAGGTCACACCGAATTGTACCGCGGCGCGGAATACGTCGTTGACTTTGTTCCCAAAATCAAACTGGAAACCGTCGTTGAAGACGAACGCGTCGAACAGGTAATCGAAACAATTGTACAGACGGCGCACACCGGAAAAATCGGCGACGGCAAAATCTTTGTTTCGCCGATAGACGACGCGATTCGCATTCGCACGGGCGAAAGAGGCGAAGACGCAATATAAACTTATACCCTCCGCGATGCGGAGACTTTTAAAAGGGAAATAAAATCATGGTTAAAAACGTCAAGGATGCAGAAGGTCTGCTGCAGTTTGCGGCAGATGAATCGGTTTCTTATGTGGACTTTCGTTTCACGGATTACAAGGGCAAGTGGCATCACGTCGCTTTCCACATTTCCGCGCTGGATGAAGATTTGCTGGAAGACGGATTGATGATTGACGGATCTTCGATTGAAGGCTGGTGCACAATCAACGAATCCGACATGCAGCTGAAGCCCGACTACACAACGGTCGGCATCGATCCGTTCGCGGCGCAAAAAACGGCGTTTGTAACCTGCACGGTCGTCGACCCGACAACAGGTCTGCCCTATCGCCGCGACCCGCGTTCCGTCGCCAAAAAAGCCGAAGCGTACTTGGCTTCGACAGGTGTTGCGGATGCTGTTTTCGTCGGCGCGGAATTGGAATTTTTTGTGTTTGACAGCGTGCGTTCGCGCATTTCCCCCGAAAAGATTTCCTTTGAAATATCCACCACCGAAAACGACGCTGCGGCGGACAAGGAATACGCGGGCGGCAATTCGGGTCATCGTCCGGGGATTAAAGGCGGCTATTTCCCTCTGCCTCCCGTCGATTCGGCCAGCGATTTGCGCGCGGAAATGCTGTCCGTGATGGCGGGACTGGGCATGCCCGTCGACAAACACCATCACGAAGTCGCCGCGGCTCAGCACGAACTGGGTTTTGCGTTCGACACGATGATTAAAACCGCCGACAACATCCAGCTGTACAAATACGTCGTGCGCAACGTCGCCGACGCGTACGGCAAAACGGCGACCTTTATGCCCAAACCCGTCATGGGCGACAACGGTTCGGGCATGCACACGCACATGTCGTTCTGGAAAGAAAACAAACCTTTGTTCGCAGGCACGGGATACGCCGATTTGTCCGACAAAGCGCTGTACTTCATCGGCGGCATCATCAAACACGCGCACGCTTTGAACGCGTTCACGAACCCGACGACCAACAGTTACAAACGCTTGGTTCCCGGATTTGAAGCCCCCGTTCTGCTGGCGTATTCAGCGCGCAACCGTTCGGCGTCGTGCCGTATTCCGTTCGGTTCCAGCCCGAAAGCCAAACGCGTCGAAATCCGCTTCCCCGATCCGACCGCGAACCCGTATCTGGCTTTTTCGGCGATGATGATGGCGGGTTTGGACGGCATCGAAAACAAGATTCATCCGGGCGACCCGATGGACAAAAACCTGTACGACCTGCCCCCCGAAGAATTGAAAGACATTCCGTCGGTGGCCGTCGGACTGCGTGAAGCTCTGGACGCTTTGGACGCCGACCGCGCGTTTTTGAAAAAAGGCGACGTGTTCACCGACGAACTGATTGATTCCTACTTGGAAATCAAACGGGCGGAATTGAAGGAATACGACAAGACTCCGCACCCGATTGAATTCAAAATGTATTATTCCCTGTAAGGATGACGCATGAAGCGCCGCGCCGTTTTGTTCTGGCTGTTTTTACTGCTGTGCAAGACGGCGCAGGCGCAAGGATTGTCCCTGATTCGCGATGAAGAGGTTGAACGGGGACTTTCTTTTTATCTGACGCCTTTGTTTGAACAGGCGGGACTGCCGCCCGAAAACATGCAAATCCACTTGGTTCGCGACGACAGCATCAATGCGTTTGCCGTGCAGGGCTTGCATATTTTCGTGCATACGGGACTGCTGACCAAAGCCGACAACGCGCAGGAAGTCGTTGCCGTTTTGGCGCACGAAACGGGACATATTGCGGGCGGACACATTGTCCGTTTGTACGAAAACATGCGTATCGCGCGGCGCAATATGCTGCTGTCCATGGTGCTTGGCGCGGTCGTCGCGGGGGCGAGCGGACGCGGCGACGCGGCAATGGGCGTGATGACGGGCATGATGTCGTCGTCCCAAGGGCTGCTGGCGGGCTACCGCCGTTCCGAAGAAAGCGCGGCGGATGAAACCGCCGTGCGTCTGCTGACCGCGACAGGGCATGATTTAAGCGGCTTTGCCGACATCATGAAAAAGCTTCAAAAGCAGGAAAACCTGTACGACGCCGACAATACGGAACTGTGGCGCACGCATCCGATGGTCAAGGAACGGCTTGCGCTGATTTTGGCGCGGCCGTCCAAAGCCGCAAACGCAAACCGCGTCGCACGGGAAAATGAAATTTTTTCCAGAATGAAAGCCAAGCTGGACGGCTTTTTAAGCTCCCCGCAGAAAGTTCGGGCGGAATACAAGGACGATTCCCTGCCGTCGCGCTACGCCCGCGCTGTTTTGGCGTACCGGACGGGGGATTTTGCAAACGCCGAAAAACAAATCGACGCGCTGATTGCCGCCGAACCCGAAAATCCGTACTTTTACGAACTCAAAGGGCAGCTTTTGTTTGAAACGGCGCGGGGGACGGAAGCGGTTGAACCGTATGAAAAAGCGGTCAAGCTTTTGCCGGATTCGGATTTGTTCAGAATCGGTTTGGCGCAAGCCCTGCTGTCGGACGAAAATCAAACGGACACGGCAAAGGCTTTGGCGGTTTTATCGCCCGTCAAAGAGGAATTGCCGCAAGTATGGCGGCTGAAAGCGACGGCATACGGCCGCGCCGGAAAATCGGGACAGGCGGCGTACGCGCTGGCGGAATACAGTTTGACAACAGGGGATTTGAAACAGGCCGAACGCTTTGCCCGCCAAGCGTCCGACCTGCTGCCCGCGGGCGATCCGGCGGCGTTGAAAGCGCGCGACATTTTGGAAGAATTGCGTGAAAATCGCCCCCGAAAGTGATAAACGTTTGCTTTCGGACGCGATTTTTTCTATAGTGTTAAATCATCTACTTATCTAGAGAGGATAAAATTATGGTTCGTAAATTAAGCACTTTGCTGGTTGCCGCCGCGATTGTTCTGCCGTCGGCCGCACAGGCAAAATTTTTCAATTTCGGATTGGATGAAGCGCAGGTCAAAGACGTCGTCAAAGAATACCTGCTGAACAATCCCGAAATCGTCAAAGAAGCGATGGACAACTACAACATCAGACAGCAGGAACTGGAAAAAAAGAAACAGATTGCCAAGCTGAAAACCAACCGCCGCGCTTTGGAACGCGATCCCGCGACCCCCGTTATCGGCAATCCCGACGGCGACATCACCATCGTCGAATTCTTCGATTACAACTGCGGCTATTGCAAAATGATGTTCCCGAAAGTTCTGGAATACGTCGAAAACGACGGCAACATCCGTTGGGTGCTGAAAGACATGCCGTCTTTGGGCGCAACGTCGCAATCCGCGGCTTTGGCCGGTCTGGCCGCCGCGAAGCAGGACAAATACTTTGAAATGCATCAGGCTCTGATGACCCACAAGGGCGGCTTGACCGACGAAGACATCAAAAAATATGCCAAAGAAATCGGTCTGAACATGAAACAGTTTGAAGCCGACATGAAAGATCCTGAATTTGAAAAACAGCTGAATGCCAACCATGCTTTGGCGCAGAAATTCGGTTTCCGCGGCATTCCGAACTTCATCATCGGCGACTTTATTTCCAACGGCGCGATGATGGGCGACGAACTGGACGAAAACGTCACCGCCATTCGCGAAGGAACGCAGAAATAACCGTTCTTGCACAAATCGAAATCCCCGCCGTCAAAAGCGGGGATTTTTTTATTCCGAAAAAAAACAATATTGCTTATCCTATCCACGCGGGGAACATCGCGCGCAGGGACGTGTAAATGAATTCAATCCCCAAAGCGGACAGCAACATACCGCACAAACGCCCCAGAATATTCAGTCCCGTTTGCCCCAGAACGGCGGCAAGCTTGTCCGCGACGCGCAACAGCAGCCAAGCGACAACCGCCACGGTGATGCCCGCGCAGCAAACGGCAAGGTAATGGGAAACGCTTTTGTCGGACTGGGTGGCGATGACCATGGCGGAAATAGCCCCCGGTCCCGAAATAATGGGAATGGCAAGAGGCATCACGCCAACGGCGTCGCGGGCTTCCGCTTCGGCTTCTTCCTCTTTGGTATGGCGTTTTTCAGACGCGCGCATCATGCCGAACGCAATGGTAATCAGCAGGATTCCGCCCGCGATTCGGAACGAATTGAGGCTGATGCCGAAAATATCCAGCAATGCGCTGCCGAAAAAAGCGGAGCACAGCAAAATACAGGCGACGGCAATGCCCGTTTGACGGGCGACCCCCGATTTTTCGCGGGTACCCATACCTTCGGTCAAATTCATAAAGACGGGAATGGCCGATTGAGGGGCGCAAACCGCCAGCATTGCCAACGAAAAATGCAAAAAATCCAAAAACCACGCTGTCATTTTGTGTTCCCGCCCAATGGATGAAAGTCTTTTTTATTCTTATCATCTTTCGGTGAAATAGAAAAGCCGATAAAATCGTTTTTTCAAAAATTTTCCGCATCTGCAAAAAGCATAATATTTTGTTGACTTTTTCCGCGGGGCTTGCCACTTTTTAAGAGTAAAAACAACAGCCCGAAACAGGGCGCGCAAAACAAAAATCAAACGGACAAAAAACATGAATTTTCTGTATCTTTCCCCCAATTTTCCGACATACGGGTGGAAATTTTGCCGCTATTTAAAGGAAAACGGCGTAACGGTTTTAGGGATAGGCGACACCCCTTACGACAATCTGCAGCCCGAATTAAAAGACGCTTTGACCGAATATTTCTGGCTGCCCGACATGACGGATTACGATGCGGTGTACCGCGCGACGGCGTGTCTGATTCACCACCACGGCAAAATTCAAGAAGTCCGCTCGAACAACGAATTCTGGCTGATTACCGAAGCCAAACTGCGCACCGACTTTAACATGAACGGCATCCGTTATCCCGCGATTATGGACCACAAGCAGAAATCCCGCATGAAAGCTTACTTTAAAAAAGCGGACGTCGATTGCGCGGCCTATTGTCTGCCCGAAACGTTTGCGGACGGCAAAGCGTTCACCGACAAAAACGGATTCCCCGTCGTTGTCAAACCCGACGACGGCGTTGGCGCATGCGACACTTACACTTTGCACAACGAAGCCGAAATGGCGGAATTTTTCGCGCACAAGCCGAATGTGCCGTATATTATGGAAGTCTTCATCGACGGCCATGTCGAAACGTTCGACGGCGTCACCGACCGCAACGGCAACATCGTTTTCTGCGCCAGCCAAATCTATCATCAATCCTTAATGGACACGGTGGTCAACGACGACTGCATCATGTACCATTCCGAACCCGAAATGGCGACGGACATCCGCAAAGCGGGAACGGCGATTGTCAAAGCCTACGACATCCGCGACACGTTCTTTCACTTTGAATTTTTCCGCACGACGGACAAACAGACGGGCAAAACCAAAGTCATGGCTTTGGAGGTCAACATGCGTCCGCCCGGCGGCATGATTACCGAAATTTACGAAGCGTCCCACGACGTCAACATTTACAAAGTCTGGGCGGACGTGCTGGTCAAAGGCAAAACAGACTGCGATTTGACGCCGAAGCGTTACGCCGCTTTCGCCAGCCGCAAAAACCGCTTCAACTATGTGTATTCCCACGATGAAATTCTGGCGAAATACGGCGACCATATCATGGAACACATGCCGATTGAGGGCATTACCGCCCGCGCCATGGGGGATTACATTTACCTGTTGTACGCGGACAGCTTGGAACAGCTGAACGAAATCATCGACGCCATTAACGCCAGAGCCTAACCATGAAAGAAGAATACTTCAAAGAATACTCGAACCGCCTGCAGCGCGACATGGAATTCAAAGTCTACGGTCACGCGGGTAAACCCGTTGTCGTCTTTCCCCCGGGCGACGGGCGGTTTTGGCACTATGAACTGCACGGCATGGTCGAAACATGCCGCCCGTACATCGACGCGGGACGGATTCAGCTGTTTTGCGTCGACGGCATCGACTGGGAAACGTGGACAAGCAAAGGAAATCCGTACGACCGCATCCGCCGCCACGAAGCATGGTACAACTATGTGGTCGAAGAATTCCTGCCCCGCGTCCGCGAAATCAGCCGCGCGTCCAACGGCGGAAAAGAAATCGGCATTATGACGACAGGCTGTTCCATGGGCGCGACGTACGCGGCTTTGTTTTTCTTCCGCCGCCCCGATTTGTTCGACAGCGCGATTGCTTTGTCGGGCGTGTATCAAGCAAGCTTTTTCATGGGCGATTACATGGACGAAGTCGTGTACTACAATTCGACTTTGGACTTTCTGCCCAATGTGCAGGAGGGCGATTATCTGGAACAAATGCGCCGCGCGCGGCTGGTGTTCTGCGTCGGACAGGGCGCGTGGGAAGACCCGATGATTGATGACACCAAACGCTTGAAACAAATTTTGGAGGACAAGCACATCCCCGCCTTTGTCGACATCTGGGGCAAAGACGTCAACCACGATTGGGATTGGTGGCAAATCCAAATGCCGTATTTTCTGGATAAAGTTCTGGATTGACGAAAACGCCCCCTTTCGGGGGTGTTTTTTTTGTTTCCTTTACGGCTATTTTCCGCTATATTCAAAATTCATAGAATCAATCAAAGGAGTATCTCTATGAAGAAATTCTTTGTTTTAACAGCGGCGGCTGTTGCGTTTGGAGCAACGGTTGCAAACGCTTACCCCCCCCCCCAACTTTTAGATGACTCCTCGGCGTTCACAATCGCGCGCGCCGTTAAATTGGGGGACAGCGACGGCGATTACGGCACAGCCCCCACCGTCAGCGCCACCAAAAAAACCAATTTGAAAAAAAACGAATGCAAAGCGGATTCCGATTGTCCGTCGTCGCAGAAATGCGTCGCCGGCAAGTGCGAAAACGTCTGCGCAAGCAGCACCTGTTCGGGTGAAACGCCCGACTGTTCGGCCGACAATCACAAATC
>ERZ808252.602-NODE-602-length-33202-cov-4.415241_pt1 | contig 33202 bp, 30 predicted proteins | sample MGYA00521242_ERZ808252 | MGnify/ENA primary metagenome ERZ808252 (study PRJEB31516, sample SAMN03275581) | gut metagenome | biome: mammalia-associated habitat; material: feces | host: Papio cynocephalus | place: Kenya | collected 2012-08-07 ...
GGAAACGGGCGGGGCCTCCGGCTCCTTTGGGATGTCCGTCGGAGCATCCTTTCCCGGTGTGGAACGCACAGCGGAAAGGTCGATTACCTTTGCGGACGGAGCAGGGCCGCCGCCCACATCAGGGATCTCGGCCTGCTCCATTTCCGGGGCCTTTCCCGGCATTTTAGGCGGGGCTTGTTCCTCCGTGGTAGGGGGATGCTTGTTTTCTTCTGCCATGACACGAATAACCTCCTTGACAAGAATTTAGGCCACGCGCACGGCTGGCCCATATCAGCACACAGAGAAAACGCTGTCTGCATACAAAAACACCGCCTATGTCCTGTTAGGCGGTGCATTGTGTAAGGCTTGGCAGCTCATTTTCAGTTGTTTTTCTCTGTGTGCCCTTGTCAAGCGATGTTTCCAATCAGAAAAACGAATAGAAGGAGCGGCAGAGTCATTTTTGACAGCTCTGCCGCTCTATGCCTTACAGGATAGACATGAACCACTCCACGGTCTTGGGATCATAGTGGGAGAAGAAAAGGCTCTCGCCGCCGTCGAGAGCTTCGATGGCCGCCATATCCTCCGCCGTCAACGTGAAATCAAAGAGATCAAAGTTCTGCTGCATCCGATCCTTGTGGACAGACTTGGGGATGATGACCACATCGCTCTGGAGAAGGAAACGCAGGGCGGTCTGTGCGGCGGTCTTGCCGTACTTTTTGCCGATCTGGGTCAGCACGGGGTTGGTGAACATATCCTTACGCCCCTCTGCGAAGGGGCCCCAGGATTCGATCTGGCAATTATATTTCTTGAGATATTCCTTGTTCAGCTTCTGCTGCTGGAAGACGTGGGTCTCGATCTGATTGATCGCAGGCTTGATCTCCGCAAAGTGCTGAATGTCCAGATAGCGGTCGGGGCCAAAGTTGGAAACGCCGATGGCGCGGAGCTTACCGGCCTTGTACAGCTCCTCCATGGCACGATAGGTGCCGTAGTAATCACCGAAGGGCTGATGGATCAGCAGCAGGTCAAGATAATCGGTGCGCAGCTTACGCATGGACTCCTCGATGGACGCCTTGGCCTTTTCGTAGCCTGCGTTGGTGATCCAGACCTTGGTGGTCAGGAAAAACTCCTCGCGGGGCAGACCGCTTTCTGCCAGTGCCGCGCCCACGCCTTCCTCGTTGCCATAGGCCTGCGCCGTATCAATGCTGCGGTAGCCCACGTCGATGGCATCCAGCACGCAGCGCTTGGTGTCCTCCGGCGGTGTCTGGTACACGCCGTAGCCCAGCTTAGGCATTTTGATGCCGTTGTTCAAAGTTACATATTCCATAATAATACCTTCAATTATCTGAAAAGTGGGTTTCTTTCTGATATATACTTTACAACAGTTTTCAGATATTGTACACTATTTATATCGCAAAGTGCTTTTCAAAATATGAAACGCAAGGAGTGAAGCCATGATCGATCTATATGAACTGCGCCAGCTTGTGGCATTCGCCGATCTGGGCACGCTCAGCCGTGTCTCAGAGGAATTTCATATCTCCACGCCGTCCGTGACCCGATCCATGCAGCATCTGGAGGACGCCTTCGGCGTGCCGCTGTTTACGAGAGGGAAAAACAAAATCGAGTTGAACGATACAGGCATCGTGGCCGTGGAGTATGCCCGCAAGCTGTTGCAGGATGCGGAGCAAACCGTGCAGCAGGTGCGTCTTTTTGACCAGCGGCAGCGAACCGTTGTCGTCAAGTCCTGTGCGCCCGCGCCGCTTTGGGAGCTGCTGCCGAAATTGAATGCCCAAAAGCCCGGTATGATGGTGTCCTCTGCGATCTGTCAGAACGACGAGGCGCTTTCCGCGTGGCAGGACGGCTCCTGCGATATTGCCATTGTGCCGTTTCCAATTGACAGTGCAAGGCCATTTATGCGGGAAAACCTGTTTGTTTGCGTTCCGAAAGCCCACGAGCTTGCTACGCACAAATCCCTGACATTTTCAGACATCAACGGCTTCAATTTTTTGCTGCGCACAGAGCTGGGCTTCTGGGATGCTCTCTGCCGGGAGAAAATGCCCGCTTCCAAATTTCTGGTGCAGACGGATGTATCGGTGTTCGACGAACTGGTGCGGGCGTCATCGCTTCCGTGCTTCACTACGGATTACGGTCAGCTTCAGGGCGGCTATCCGGGACGGGTCAATATTCCGCTGACAGACAATGAGGCCCATGTCACGTTCTATCTTGTCAGGAAATAACAAATGGCGGAGAAGGATGATCCCTTCTCCGCCATTTTGCATCGTCATAGATACCTGCCGGTAATACTGTTTTCGTTTTTTCTGATCTCCTGCGGCGTTCCGCTGGCTACGATCCGTCCACCGGCTTCTCCGCCGCCCGGACCCATATCGATCACATAGTCGGCATTTTGGATGACATCCAGATCGTGTTCGATTACAATTACGGTCGCTCCATTGTCCAGAAGCGCCTGAAAAACGCCGAGCAGTACCCGCACATCCAGCGGATGCAGCCCGATGGATGGCTCGTCAAACACGAATACCGAATCCGTCTGTGTTTTCCCGATTTCGCTGGCCAGCTTCAGCCGCTGCGCTTCGCCGCCAGACAGGCTTGGCGTTTCCTCTCCCAGCGTCAGATAGCCGAGACCGAGCTGTTTCAGAATATTCAGCCTTTGACTGACGGTCTTCATATCCTTACAGAAGTCAATGGCCGTATTCACATCCATGTCCATCAGCTCCGGCAAGGATGCAGATGCGCCTGCCTTGTTTGCGAGCCTTATATCATAGGCGGCTCTTGCATAGCGCGAGCCCCTACAATCCGGGCAGGGAATGTCAACATCCGGCAGGAACTGTACATCCAGACTCACCACGCCCGTTCCGTCGCAGCTGGGGCAACGCAGAGAGCCGGTATTATAGGAAAAGTCGCTGGCCTTATAGCCCTTGTTCTTTGCGTCAGCGGATTTTCCATACAGCTTCCGCAGTTCATCATGAACACCGGCATAGGTGGCTACTGTGGAACGGACATTGATACCAATGGGCGTTGCGTCAATGAGCTTGACGTGTGCAATTCCTTTTGCATCAATCGCATGAATATGTTCGGGCAGGGCCTTCCGTTGATGGCTGCGTCCAGCGCAGGAACAAGGCTTTCCAGCACCATAGTGGTCTTACCGGAGCCCGATACGCCTGTTACAACCGTCAACCGGCCTTTCGGAATATCGACTTCAAGCGGCTTGACCGTGTGGATCTGAGAAGTGGACAGATGAATTTTTCCGTTTGCAAAGAGCGCTTCTTTTTCGGCGCAGGTGCGCCGCCTTGTTTCTGCCTTACCGGAGAGGAACGGGCCGATCTGTGAAGCCGGATCTGCTTCGATCTCGGGAATGTTGCCCTCCGCAATGACATGACCGCCCTTTGCGCCAGCCTCCGGGCCCATTTCGATGATCCAGTCGGCTTCCTTCAGTATCTGCGTGTCGTGATCCACCAGAATGACGGAATTGCCGTCGGCGACCAGGTCGTGCATCACGTCGGTCAGACCCACGATGTTGGACGGGTGCAGACCGATGGACGGCTCGTCCAGCACATAGAGAACGCCTGTTGTACGGTTCCGCACAGCGCGGGCCAGCTGCATCCGCTGGCGTTCGCCTGTGGAGAGCGTGGAGGCTGAGCGGTCAAGCGTCAGGTAGCTCAGCCCCAAGTCCATCAGCCGCTTTGCCGTACTCTGGAACGCCTCGCAGATGCTTTCCGCCAACGGACGCATTTCTTCCGGCAGGCTGCCGGGAACGCCCCGCACCCAGACAACCAGCTCAGAGAGCGTCATGGCGCAGGCCTCATCCAAAGAGATACCCCGCAGCTTCGGCGCACGGGCGGCGCTCGATAAGCGCGTACCGTGACAGTCCGGGCAAATGTCTTCTTTCAAAAACTTCTCCACCCGCTTCATGCCCTTTTCATCTTTGACCTTGGATAGGGCGTTTTCCACGGTGTAAACGGCGTTGAAATAGGTAAAGTCCAGATCTCCGGCCTGACCGGTATTTTTATTGTGATAGAAAATGTGCTTTTTCTCCGCGGGGCCGTGAAATACGATGTCCTTTTCCTGCTCGGTCAGATCGCGGAACGGCACATCCGTCCGCACGCCCATTTCCCGGCAAATATCTGTCATCAGCGACCACATCAGGCTGTTCCACGGGGCGACCGCACCGTCATCAATAGTAAGTGAATCATCCGGCACAAGCGACGACATATCTACGGTATGCACCATTCCTGTGCCGCCGCATTTGGCGCACGCCCCCTGCGAGTTGAAAGCGAGTTCTTCTGCGGATGGCGCATAGAAATGTACGCCGCATTCCGGGCAAACAAGCTTTTTTCCCGCCGCAACGGCTAAGGATGGCTCCAGATAATGCCCATTCGGACAGCGGTGACTGGCAAGGCGCGAGAACATCAGCCGTAAGCTGTTTAACAGTTCCGTCCCTGTACCAAACGTGCTGCGAATTCCCGGTACACCGGGGCGCTGGTGCAGCGCCAGCGCAGCAGGAACATACAGCACCTCGTCCACGCTGGCCTTGGATGCCTGCGTCATACGGCGGCGGGTATAGGTGGAGAGTGCTTCGAGATATCGGCGCGAGCCCTCGGCGTACAATACGCCCAATGCCAGGGAAGATTTGCCGGAGCCGGACACGCCCGCGATGCCGACGATCTTCCCAAGCGGAATATCCACATCAATATTTTTCAGATTGTGGACCTTCGCTCCACGAATCAGCATTTTATCGATCATTTTGTTTCTCCGATCTTATAAGAGACTTCGTCCTCAAATTGCTTTATTTTTCTTCGTGAGAATTTTCATAGGCGCGGCGAATGTCCTCCGGAAGTTTATCAGGAAGCATGGCGGCAATTTTTTCTTCGCTGCCGTCCCGAATGGCCTGTTCGTAGTACCAGCACTTGTATTTGAGCATATCCAGCGTCCGGATCATGCGCCTGATTTCTTCCTCTATGTGCGCTTTCCGCACCTGAAACATCGTTTTGCGCTGCGGATAGGTGGACGGGCCCTTCCACGCACCAGTCCATAAACTGCCTGATGTCCTTGATCTCCATACCGGCCTTTTTTAGGCACTCAATGACCCGGAGCGCCTCGATCTCCGTCTCGCCGAACTTGCGAATACCGGATACCCGCTCCATGTTCGGAAACAGCCCCTGTTTGTCATAATAGCGCAGCGTAGAGATGGGCAAACCGAACATCTCCGCCACCTGCCCGATCAAATACATAAAAATTCCTCCGAAGACTTTCAAAAACATCTTGACCTAAAGTCAAGTTCAGGTTCTATCATTAGAATAACACAAAAGAAATCGGAACGCAAGGAGTGTATACAATGGAAAAATTGAATTTAACGCAGGAATGGGACAAGGTGTTCCCCAAAAGCGACAAGGTGGTCCACAAAAAAGTGACCTTTCACAATCGCTACGGCATCACGCTGGCGGCGGATCTGTACGCGCCGAAGGACGCGGAGGGCAAGCTGCCTGCTATCGCGGTCAGCGGCCCGTTCGGCGCGGTGAAGGAGCAGTCCTCCGGTCTGTACGCGCAGAAGATGGCCGATCTGGGCTTCCTGACCATCGCCTTTGACCCGTCCTATACCGGTGAGAGCAGCGGTACGCCCCGCTATGTGGCATCGCCGGACATCAACACCGAGGATTTCTGCGCAGCAGTAGACTTCCTCTCCGTGCAGGAGAATGTTGACCCGGAGCGCATCGGTATCATCGGTATCTGCGGCTGGGGCGGCATGGCCATCAACGCCGCCGCCATCGATACCTGCATTAAAGCGACCGCCGCCATGACCATGTACGACATGACCCGGGTGACGGCCAACGGCTACTTTGACGCGGACGATTCCGAGCAGGCACGCTTTGAGAAACGAAAAGCGCTGAACACGCAGCGCACCGAGGACTATAAAAACGGCGCCTATGCGCTGGCGGGTGGCGTGGTCGATCCGCTGCCGGAGGACGCACCGCAGTTTGTAAAGGACTATTACGCCTACTATAAGACTCCGCGAGGCTACCATCCCCGCAGCTTGAACTCCAATGGCGGCTGGAATGTGACATCCTCGCTGTCGTTTTTGAACATGCCGATCTTGCAGTACAGCAGCGAAATTCGCTCCGCCGTGCTGCTGGTACACGGAGAGAAAGCACACTCCCGCTATTTCAGCGAAACGGCTTACAGCAAATTGACCGGCGATAATAAGGAATTACTCATCATCCCCGGTGCAAGCCACACCGACCTTTACGATCAGATGGACATTATCCCGTTTGAGAAGCTGAAAGCGTTTTTTGGAGAATATCTGAAATAAGACGTATGCCTGCTGCGCGGCAATGATATATCAGCAGACACATAGCAGTCAAGTGCGAAAACATGAGACAAAAGCCACTTAACACATCGTTTTGCAGCGGGGCGACGCAGCTCGTGGAACGCTATAATCAAAGATTACAGGCGGCATATTCCGCGTCTGTCCCTAAAGAATCGTATTCTGACCTTGCGACAACAATCTTAAGAGAATCCGCAGGCGGTGAGTACCAAAACTCACCGCCTGCGGTTCTCAAAAGTTGGCAGGATTTTCTGCTGTCTGTGGTATGAATGTGGTCAAACGAAAGATCACCGCCGTTTTGGCGGTGATCTTTCTCAAAATGGTGGACCTGAAGGGATTCGAACCCACGACCTCTCGGATGCGAACCGAACGCTCTCCCAACTGAGCTACAGGCCCATAGAACCGGCACGCGCGCGTCGTGCCTTTTTTCAGGCTCTGGGTCAACCGATGCGGATCACAGGACCGCACTGCCGCGCATAAACTGCGTCCCTGCAAGGCCGCATTTACCAGAGCAAATAACATTATATCACTTTTTCAGAAAAAGTAAAGAGGAAAATGCGAAAAAATCAGATATTTTCTTCCGGCGGCGAGAAGTGCGGCTTCCGCCGCCGGAAGCGGGGGATCATTCCATAAAAGGATTGCTCTCGATGGCGCGATGCAGGCGGAAGCGGTTGTGGATGCTGTGGTTATAGACATTGTCCAGCCAGTATTCCGTCAGCTCGCGATAGATCTCATGGAGCAGCTCCGCCAGATAGTTCCGATCCTTTTCAGGCAGCTGGTAGAGGTTGGTGCGGCCGTCCAGCTCCTCCCAGAGCAGATAGATCTTCATGATCATCTCGGTAAAGGCCTCCGATTGGGTCAGGGCCGGGTTTTCCAGCATGCTGCGGTAGTATTCATGCCGCTGGCTCAGGTGGTAGTGCAGACCGAAAAAGTCGATCCGGTCCAGATCCAGCAGGAAGGGATAGCTCTTCAGCTGACGGATGGCCTGGCGGAAATCGGAGGAGCGCCAGTTTTCCGTCACCTGCAGCAGCTCCCGCAGGCGGGCAGCGTCGGGGTCAAAGCTGGTGAGGTAGCGGAGCATGGTGCCGCCGGATTCGTTGAAATACAGGGTCTCGATGATGCTGACCTTGCTGCGGGCCTCCTCCCGGTGGGTCTTTTCCACCAGCTTGTCCAGGCCCAGCGTCACCAGGATCACCTCCAGCGGCACAAAGGCCAGCTCGTGCAGACCAAAAATGGCCAGGTGGTGCAGGTCGCGGAAGATCAGATAATGAATGGCGTAGAGCAGGGCAGAGGTGCAGAGCAGCAGCAGGATCAGCTGCTTGACGGTGAGTTTGGCTTTGACAGGCTTCATGGAAAAGCCCCCTTTCAAATCAGAATTTGGAGATCAGAGGTCCGCCGGCGTCAGAGACGCGGTATAGGTGACGCCCCGGTCCGTAATGACAAAAACATCCAGCCGGGCATCGCTGCCCAGGGGAGAAGTGCGCAGCAGCTGCCGGGCCGGCAGGATCAGGTTGCCGTTGGCGCTGACCTTGCTGTAACAGAAGGGACGGTTGGCGGTGGTGGCATAAAGATAGGCGTCCCGCAGGGTGTAGGCCACGATGCCCCGGGGCAGCTTGCGGGTGCCGCAGAAGTCCGGCGCCAGCGGCAGGGGCTGACCGTCTGCCTCCAGCCGCCATTCATCGCCGCAGTCGGTCTTTTTCAGCTGGGCAGGGATCCGGTGGGGCGCGGCGTAACCGGCGCCGGGCAGGCGGGGCCGCAGGACATACAAAATGCCGTGCCAGCACTGCAGAAACTGATCCAGCGGATAGCGGCGGACGGCCAGACTGTCCGGGCAGCCATAGGAGTCGTGCACCAGCAGCCATTCCCGCCCGTTTTCTACGGTCATGCCCGTGACGCACATCAGGTGGCCATTGGTAAAGCCGGGGGTGTTTTCCACATAAGGGGCGTGGGCGGTGGCACGCTCCGGCGAAGGGGCATAGGCCACATTGCAGCCCACAGGCCAGCCCGCCAGCAGCTCCTGCCGCAGGGTGTCGGCGTCGGCATAGGTGAGCCAGCATTCATAGCCGAAGCTTCCCGCCGCCGCCATGGTAAAGGCCCAGTTGCCGAAGCCCTCGTATTCATGATCCCAGCAGGCCATGGCCGTTTCCTCCGGCAGCAGATCGCCGCTCCGGGCGTTCATCAGAACGGTGGCAGTGGTGGGGCTGCACATGACCGAGCCGATGTTGGGATCCCGCAGCACCTGGGTATAGGCCGGCGCGGGATTGTCCACCGGCGTGGTGGGCAAACGGCGGGTGAGCCGGTCTTCGGAGGAAAGACGGCAGGTGGCCGCCAGCAGACGCAGGGCAGGGACGCCCTGGCCGCTCTCCCGCCGCAGGATGCAGCGCAGCTGCAGCGCCGTCCCGGTGCGGTCCTTGGCCATGGAAAGCGTATCGGTCTCTACCGAGGCGCAGCCGCCCTCGGTCTTTGAAAGGCTGGCCCGGCGGACATAGGGCGACCAGACGCCCCAGCTGAGCCACTGAGACCATTCGCCGGTATCGTCCCGGACCCGGCATTGGGCTTCGGAAATACAGCCCTCCGGCAGATCGGTGTTCCAGCTGAGCACCACGGTGGAAAAGGGACCCATGGGCAGCTCGGGGGAGGTAAAGGAGCCTTCCTGCTGCTCCGGCGGCAGCGTCAGCGCGCCCCGGCCGATGGAGGGCTCCTCCTGCAGGGCGCAGACCGTTCCGGAGCGAAAGGCGGAAAGCTCGGAAAACAAAACCAAATCATTCATTGCGATCACCGTTTTCTATCAGGATAATATCTTGATTATACAGGAAAATTTCCCGGCAGAAAAGAGGAAAACCGCAAGAAAATACGAAAACGATGAATTTTATAAAGAAAAAGTCCTCTTGCGGTTTTTTTCGGAAAAGGGTATAATAGACCTGCTATGATTCAGAAATGAGGTGTCCGCCGTGCGCTGTCCCTATTGTGCCTATCCGGAAAGTAAAGTGATCGATTCCCGTCCCACCGACGAGAGCAGCAGCATCCGCCGCCGCAGAGAATGCCTTTCCTGCGGAAAGCGCTTTACGACCTATGAGATCGTGGAGCGGGTCCCCATGGTAGTGGTGAAAAAGGACGGCTCCCGCCAGACCTTCGACCGGGGCAAGATCCTGGGCGGGCTGATCAAGGCCTGCGAAAAGCGGCCTGTGCCCATGGACACACTGGAGCGGGCGGCCTCCCGCATCGAGCAGAAGCTGGTCAATTCCATGGATCGGGAGATCCCCTCTGTCCGCATCGGCGAGCTGGTGATGGAGGAGCTGAAGGACATCGACCAGGTGGCCTATGTGCGCTTTGCCTCGGTCTACCGGCAGTTCAAGGATCTGGACAGCTTCATGGATGAGCTGAACCGCCTGCTGGAGAAAAAGTGAAGTCCGCCGGCGCGGAAAATTTTGTGCAGACACTATGCAGCCAGCATATTGTTTTTGCTTCTGAAGCCGGTATAATAAAGCTACCGACCTCCGCCGCATCCCCTGCTTTATCTTCCGCTGGGTAAAGCTGCGGTGGGGGCCGGTCTTATTTTTTGCGTTTTGGAAAAAGAAAAGCGGCATGGAGCTCCATGCCGCTTTTGTGCTGTTATGCTTTTGGAAGATTATTTCTTGGCGACCTTGTCGGCCTTGACGCCGGCAAAGTAATCCTTGGTCAGCTTGATGACCACGGGGCTCAGCGCAAGGATCGCGATCAGGTTGGGGATCGCCATCAGGCCGTTCAGGGTATCCGCGATATCCCAGGCCAGCTGCAGCTTGATAACGCCGCCCACGACCATGACCATGCAGAAGAAGACCTGATAGATCTTGGCGACCTTGTAGTTGAACAGATACTCCATGCAGCGGGTGCCGTAGAGACCCCAGGTCAGCACGGTGGAGAAGGCAAACAGTGCCAGGCAGATGGCCACGACCACGCCGGGAGCCTTCTGGCCGAAGACAGAGGTGAAGCCGTCGATGGTCAGCTGCGCACCCTTGTCCACGCCGAACTCGATGTTGTCCACACCGACGCCCAGCAGGACCACCAGAGCGGTCATGGTGCAGACCACGATGGTATCCATGAAGACCTCGAAGACGCCGAACATACCCTGCTTGATGGGATGATCCACGTCAGCGGCAGCATGGGCGATCGGAGCAGAGCCCAGGCCAGCCTCATTGGAGAAGATGCCGCGGCCAACGCCCTTGGTGATGGCAGTCTTGATGCCGACGCCGGCCAGACCGCCAGCCACGGAAGCAGGAGCAAAGGCGCCCTTGAAGATGGCGGAGAAGGCGGCGGGGATGGCGCTGGCATTGACGATGATGACGATGATGGAAGCGATGATGTAGATAACGGCCATGACGGGTACCAGCAGGGCGCACACATCAGCAATAGACTCGATGCCGCCGATGTAGACGATGAAAGCGACCACGGCGCAGATGGCGCCCACGATCCAGGCGACCAGCGTCAGGTTGACATCGGGGACAAAGTTCTTGATGGCGGAACCAACGGTGGAGCAGATGGTGTTGATCTGCGTCATGTTGCCGATACCGAAAGCGGCCAGAGAGCCGAAGATGGCAAAGACAACGCCCAGCCACTGCCAATGCTTGCCCAGGCCGTTCTTGATGTAATACATGGGGCCGCCGACCCAGTCGCCCTTTTCGTTGCGCTCACGGAAGCGGATCGCCAGCGTGACTTCGCAGAACTTGGTGCACATACCCAGCAGAGCGGAGATCCACATCCAGAAGACAGCGCCGGGGCCGCCGATGGCGATAGCGCCGGAAACGCCGGCGATGTTGCCGGTGCCGATGGAAGCGGCCAGCGCGGTGCACATGGCCTTAAAGGGAGAAACAGAGCCTTCCTTGGCCTCAGACTTTTCAAAAGCCTTGCCAAGGGTGTTCTTCATGATGTAGCCGAAGTGGGAGAACTGGGGGAAACCGCAGCGGATACACATGTAGATGCCGGTGCCAAGGATCAGGACCATCATGGGGATGCCCCAGACGACGCCGTTGACCTTGCTGTTAAAATCTGCTAACCAATCCATGAAACCCATAGAAACCCTCCTTAATTTTTACAGGCAGCCATGGGGTGCTCTGCCTGTACCGTATAGCAATATGTTACCACATTGTGAACGCAATTACAAGATTGAACCTTCTATGCAGCATTACTGAAACTTCTATGCGGATTCCGTCATTATGCTCAAAAAAAGAGAGATGGCAAAGAATCGGTAAAAGATCGCCCGGGAGGGAGACTTTTTGAAAAAAACGCTTCCTTTGGGCGGCAAAAAGAAAAAATAAACGCGTTAATGCTTTAACAAAGCAAAAAACGCGTTTGCCGCTTCAAAAATGAAACGGTAAAAAATGGAATCTAAAGCAGACTGCGAACGGCAGGCTTGTCATATTGCCCAAGCAGCGAAAGCTGCCACAAAGCGTCTCGCACCTCCGCCAGCGCCTCGCCGCCGTCCTCCGCCTTCAAAAAGCCCTCCGCCCGAAACAGCGCGCCGCTGATGGCGTCCAGCCGGTCGTGGGCCAGGACGGAGGAAAGATAGGGCAGCCCCCGCTGCCAGGTCTCCATGGCCTGCTGCAGCAGCGCGGCGTCCGCCGGTGCATCCCGCTGCAGTTGGGCCGAAAGCTGCTCCAGCGGCGCGGAGACCCGGGCGCAGAGCGCCGCCGTGTGGCGCAGGGAAAGCAGGCCGCCTGTCAGCAGCGCGGCGATGATGAACGCCGCCAGGATCACACGCCAGTGCATGGCTCATCGCTCCTTTTTGATCAGAAAATGATCGCCCTTTTCATCGGCGCAGAAAAGAAAGACCTCCTTCAGCTGCCGGATGCCGGCGGCCTTCAGGATCCGCTCCAGCCAGTCCCGGCTCAGCCCCAGCTGCCGGAGAGGCTCCTCCCGCAGGGCGCCGTCGGCCACCAGCGTGCGCATGGGCAGCGCCTGAGGGACCCTTTGTCCCAGCTGGGCCGGGGTGGCGGGGGAATCTCCGCTGCGGAGCAGCATGCTGAGCTGACCGTTGGTCTCCAGCTGGGCAAACTGCACCTGCCGCAGGTCGAAAACGCCGCTGAGCCGCAGGTCCTCCAGCAGATCGTCGGTGCTGAGCCGGAGCTTTTTCAGCGCGTTTTGGTCCAGCCTTCCGCCGGAGATCACCGGGACGGGCTTGCCGGAGAGCAGCTGCCGCAGCCGGCTGCTTTTCAGGGTCAGGGCGGAGATCAGCACCTCCGCCGCGATCAGCGTCAGCACGGGGACCAGCCCGTGGGAGAGGGGAATGTCGATGTCCTGCATGGGGACGGAGGCCACCGCCGAGACCAGAATGGTCACCACCAGCTCGCTGGGCTGCATCTCGCCCACCTGCCGCTTGCCCATGAGCCGCAGGGCCAGGATGATGGCCAGATAGAGGATCAGCGTCCGCGCAAAGGGGATCAGCATAAAGGGCCTCCTTCTTTTTTCCTTAGTGTTTCAAAAGCACGGAGGATTATTCCTGCCGGCCTTGCGCCGGGCGCGGCTTTTGTGATAAAATGGCGGCAGTCTGAAGCGGGAGGAAGCGGAAATGGAGCTTGCGGGAATGATGATCCGTCGGGAGCGGCAGCGGCGGGGCTGGAGCCAGGCGGGGCTCTGCCATGGGATCTGCGCCGTTTCCTATCTTTCCAAGCTGGAGCAGGGGAAGGCCCGGCCCTCGCCGGAGGTGCTGGCGCTGCTGTTTGAGCGGCTGGAGCTGGAGTGGGCGCTGGAGCCGGAGGTGGAGACGCTGCTGGCCCGCTGCCGGACGATGCTTTTGGAGGGGGATCAGGCGGGCTTCCGCAGGACCTTTCCGGCGCTGCAGGCCCGGGAGCAGACGCTGACACGCAGCCGGCAGGCGCTGGATTTTCAGCTGCTGCAGGCCTTTTATGCAGACGAGCACCGTCCCCTTCCGGAGGACTGCGAGCCCTTCATGACGCCGCCCCAGCGGGCGCTGCAGCTGGCGCTGAAGCGGGACTATGCCGCAGCCACGGCGCTGGAGCCTGCGCCCTTTTACCGGATGATGGAGGGCGTGGACCGATACCGGCAGGGAAAATATGCCCTGGCCATGGAGGCGCTGCAGCTGGCCTATGACCGGGCGGCGGAGCAGGGACTGGTGCGGCTGATGCTCCTCTCCAGGACCTATCTGGGCAACTGCTGCTCCGATCTGGGCAGCATGGAGCAGCTGCGGCAGCATTATGCCGTGGCCCGGCGGCTGGCGCTGGCGCTGGGAGACGAAGCGCTGCAGACGACCATCGATTATAATCTGGCCTCCAGTCAGCTGGAGCATGGAGACGCCGCCGCGGCCTACGCCTATTTTTCCGGGCTGGAAGCGCCCTCTGTTTTGGCGCTGCACAAGCTGGCCATCTGCTGCGAGAAGCTGGGAAAGCGTCAGGAGGGGCTGGCGGCCCTGGATCGGGCGGAGATCAGCCTTGCGGAGGGAGAGGCCTCGCCGGAGCTGGCGGCGGAAATGCTGGCGCTGGCGCGCTTCCGGCTGGAGCGGCCGGATTTTCTGCAGCAGCCGGAATACGGCGCGCGGCTGTTGGAGACCTTTGCTCACATCCGGGCGGAGCTGCCCATGGGCTATGTCCGGTTCCATCTGCCTTATGTATTGCAATGGTACGAGGCGGCGCGGCAATATCGGCAGGCCTATCTCCTGCGCTGCGAGTTTTCCTGAAAAATAGCATTAAATGCGATTTTACCCCTTGCTTTCGGGCTGATTTTCCCGAAACAAGGGGATTTTTTTGTGCGGAGGCCTGTGGTATCATGAGCCTGAGGTGAGAAGCATGAAAAAAACGCTCTGGACGCGGAACTTTATCCGCATCACCTGCGCCACCGGGCTGGGGGCGGCGGGCGGCATCCTCAGCGGCTTTGCGCTGTCCTTTCTGGTGTTTGACGAGACGGGGAGCACGCTGGCCTCTGCGCTGGTGCTGGCCATCCAGCTGATCCCCAATGTGATCCTGCCGGTCTTTATCGCGCCGCTGATGGACCGGCTGCCCCGCAAGCCCTTTCTGGTGGGCGGCGATGTGGTCAACGGGCTGCTCTACGGGGCGGCGGGGCTTTTGCTGCGGCGCTTTGCCTTTTCCTATGGGGGCTATCTCTGCTTTTCGCTGGCGCTGGCCTGTCTCAGCGCCTTTGACGAGCTGGCCTACAGCAGCTTTTATCCCCAGGTCAAAGGGAATGGAGGATAAGGGCTATACGGTCTCCTCCATGCTCTATCCGGTGCTGAAGGTGGTCATGACGCCGGCGGCGGCCTTTCTCTATGACAAGCTGGGCGTTGCGGAGCTGCTGCTGATCCAGGCGGGGCTTTCCTTTCTGGCGGCGTTCATCGAGAGCCGCATCCGGGTGCGGGAGACACGCCGGCGGGATGCGCCGCTGTTTTCCCTGCGGACCTGGTGGAACGATCTGCGGGAGGCGGCGGCCTATCTCCGGGGGGAGCCGGGTCTGCGGAGTCTGTTTGACTATATGGCCGTTACCAATGGAGTGGCCATGGGCGCATCGCCGCTGCTGGTGGCCTTTTTCCGGACGGCGCCGGGCTTTTCCACCGCCATGTATTCCTTCTTTTCCGTGGCGGAGTTTGCCGGGCGGACGCTGGGCGGGGCCGTGCGCTACCGGCGGAGCGTCCCGCGGGAACGGCGCTTTGCCTTCACCTTTCTGGTCTATCAGGTCTATGAGACCATGGATGCGCTGCTGCTCTGGCTGTCTTATCCGCTGATGCTGGCAAACCGGGCGGTGTGCGGCTTCTTGGGCATCAACAGCGCTGCCATCCGGCAGGCGGCGGTGCAGCGCTATCTGCCGGAGCAGCTGCGGGCCAGGATGCAGGCCTGGCAGGGCGTTTTGATCACGGCGGCAGGCAGTCTGCTTTCGCTGCTGATCGGGGCGCTGGGCGAGGTGCTGCCCTATCGGCTGTGCATGACCGTCTGCGGGCTGTTTGCCATGGGCTTCTGCTGGCTGACGGTATTTCGCCGCAGAAACGCCGTCCGGCAGGTTTTGGAGGGGCCGGCGGAGAATACGGAGGAAGAAGCGTACAACGGGTAAAAAAGTCCCGCCGTCCGGGAGATCCGGGCGGCGGGACCGCATACACGATAAATTATAGCAGCAAGGGATCAGGCTTCGCTCACCAGCAGGCCATAGCCGCCGTCGTTGCGCTTATAAACGACGCAGTGCTTTCCGCCCCGGTCGGTATTGACGAAGAAGAAAAAGCTGTGTCCCAGCAGATTCATCTGCAGGATGGCGTCTTCAATAGACATGGGCTTTACCTCCAGCGTCTTTTCCCGCACCAGCTGGAAGTCCTCCTCGTGGTAATCCGTCATGGCATCCACAGACTTGGTAAAGGCGTCGGTATGCAGGCGCTTGGCCAGGCGGGTCTTGTTTTTCTGGATCTGACGGTCGATGGAAGCCACCGCGCCGTCGATGGAGGCATACATATCAGAGGTGCGCTCCTGTGCGCGGAAAAACAGGTTCTTTACGGAAAAGGAAATTTCCACGGTCTGCATCCCTCTCTCGCTGGAGAAGGTGATCTGCGCCGCAGGCTCGTCGCCGAAATATCTGCCCAGCTTTTCCATCTTGCGGACGGCATAAGCCTCCATTGTGTCGGATACGGTCATTTTTCTGCCATAAACCTCGATCTTCATGTGTGACACTCCTTTGCTCATTGCTCAGATCTTTCTTCCGGCAAGCTCAGTATACCACATATTTCGAAAAAAGGGAAGAACAATTTGTAACTTTTCTCCAAAGCAAAAGAAAACTGTTCGCGGCAAATTGTGAAGATTTCCGATCTCTCCCAGACAAATTTCGACGGATCTCGCCCGCCGACCGTGGTATACTGAGCGTGCTGAAGGGCTGGATCACCCTTCAGACGGACGGGAAACCGTCCGGCACCGTTCATATCTTTATCCCCACAAAGCCGGTCGGAGGACCTCTCTGCCGGCGCTGGCGCCCTGCGGGGCGCCCTTTTTGTTATTTGTTCAGAGCCTCCTGCTCCTGCTGCACGATGGCGATACCGGCGGAAGCGCCGATCCGGGTGGCGCCTGCATCCAGCATGGCCTTTGCCGTGGCATAATCCCGAATGCCGCCGGCAGCCTTGACGCCCATCTCCGGGCCGACGGTCCTGCGCATCAGGGCAACGTCGGCCACGGTGGCGCCGCCGGTGGAAAAGCCGGTGGAGGTCTTGACGAAATCCGCTCCGGCGCGCTTGGCGATCTGGCAGGCCAGGATCTTTTCCTCCTCCGTCAGCAGGCAGGTCTCCAGAATGACCTTCAGAATGGCGTGGCCCTCCACGGCGGCGGCCAGCGCCTGGATCTCCTGCTCGATGGAGCGGGTGTTTCCGGACTTCATGGCGCAGACGTTCATGACCATATCGATCTCCTCTGCGCCGGACCTGACGGCCTGCAGCGTCTCAAAGACCTTGCTCTCGGTGGTGGTGGCGCCCAGGGGAAAGCCGACCACGGTGCAGACCTTCACGCCGGTGCCCTGAAGATTTTTGACGCACCGGGGCACATACCAGGGGTTCACGCAGACAGACGCAAAATGATATTGCGCCGCCTCGGCGCAAAGCCGGTCGATCTGGGGCGCGGCGGCGTCCTGCTTCAGCAGGGTATGGTCGATATAAGCGGCGATAGACATAAAAAGGACTCCCTTTCTTCGCTATATTTATATAGTATCTTTCTCTTATCTTAACGAAGATCCGGGGCTTTGTCAATGCTTGTCCTCGGTTGACGCCGCCGCCGGAATGGTGTATAATAGCAAGGTCTCCATGCGGGTATGGTGAAATTGGTAAACACGCTGGTTTTAGGTACCAGTGCTTTCGCTTGTGGGTTCGAGTCCCACTACCCGTACCAGAAAGAAGCGCAGAGCGGGCTTTTCCGCTCTGCGCTTATGTTATTATGTGATAATGTGTAATGATGGGGCGGGTCACAGGATGGGCGTCCAGGCCAGCTCCAGGACCTCGTCGGCGTCGTCCATGGAGGTGATCAGGCCCAGCCGGATGTAGCGCTGGATGAAATCCTTCAGGGTGCTGCCGGTGAACTCGTCGGAAAGGCCGAACTGCAGAGAATTGTTGATCATGATGTTCATCTCATAGTTGCCGCCGTTCCAGCCCATGTCCATCAGGACCTTGGTGGCCTCCTCGGAATTGTCGCGCATCCAGCTGTGGGCCTTCTGAACGGCCTGGGCCACCTTCTTGGCGATGGTGGGATTCTCCTTGACAAAGGTGCCGTTCATGGCCATGACGCAGCAGACCCGGTCCGCAAAGTCAGTGTCCAGCTGGGAACGGATGCACTTCAGCTTGCCGTCCTTGACCATGGAATAGGCAAAGGTGTCGCTGAGCAGGGCTGCGGCGATCTCGCCGTTTTCCATGGAGGTGACGCAGGCGTCGGCAGAGACCTGGACCAGCTCCACGTCAGAGCTGTAATTGATGCCGTCGGCGTCCAGCAGCAGGGCGGTGATGTTGTAGTCAGACTTGCCGATGCCGTTGGGGACGGAGATCTTCTGGCCCTTCAGGTCGGCGGTGGTGGCATAGTCGCTGTCGGCCAGAACATACAGGGACTTGCAGCCGATATGGGCGCCGCCCACGAAGGTGATGTCCACGCCATTGGTGATGGGGACCAGCATCTTGGCCATCATACCGGTGGCCACGTCCACCTGATCGGTGCCCAGCGCTTCCACATCGGAGCTGCCCTTGACGCCTTCGGCGGTCAGACCGGCTTCTTCATAATAGCCCAGATGATCCGCCATGGTGGGGCCGGAGGTGCAGCCGTCGGACATGAAGTAATGGATGGGGCGGCCGTAAGCAGGCTCGTTCTTCATGGCTTCCAGCTCTTCCGCGGTGGGGGTCAGGTCAAACTCGGCCATATCGATGGCGCGGCCTTCGATATCCACGGGGACGAACAGCGCTTCCCACTTGCCGGAGGCAGAGGCGTCGGCGGCGTCCAGATGCTCGCTCTGCCGGTTGACCTCCACATCGTCCACAGTGCCGACCTCGATCTGGCCATCGTTGTTGGAATCGGCGATCACATTGGATTTCTGGGCTCCGCCCTGCTCATCTTTGTCGTTTGTGTTGGCACAGGCGCACAGAGACAGCGCCATGACCGTGACGAGCAGTAAGGCAATGACTTTTTTCATGATTTTCGTTCTCCTTGATCGTAACTTTTTCTATTTATCGGCAGGATCTGCCGGATAAATCAATCGTGCTTGCCGCCGAAGTGCAGCCTGTTCAGGATCTCGTTGCGGTATTCCACAAAGCTGGCGGAGGAGCGGTCCCGGGGGAAGCGCTCGTCGATGCGGATGTCCGCCACGATCCGGCCGGGGTTGGCCTCCATCACCAGGACGCGGGTGCCCATATAGACCGCTTCGTCGATGCTGTGGGTGACCATCAGCGCCAGCTGCTTCCGCTGGGACCAGACGTTCAGGATCTCATCCTGCATATTCATCCGGGTAAAGGCGTCCAGCGCGCCCAGAGGCTCGTCCAGCAGCAGGATCTCCGGCTGATTGATCAGCGTGCGCACCAGAGCCACCCGCTGGGCCATGCCGCCGGAAAGCTGGGCGGGATAATCGTTTTTGAAGCGCTCCAGACCGGTGATCTCCAGCATATGCCGGACCTTTTCTGCCTTGTCCTGCCGGTCGCCCCGCAGATCCAGACTGAAGGAGATGTTTTTTTCCACCGTCAGCCAGGGGAAAAGCGTGGGATTCTGAAAGACCAGCCCGCGCTGGGGAGAGGGGCCGCTGACCTCCGCGCCGTCCACCGTGACGCGGCCCAGCGTGGGCGTGATCAGCCCGGCCACCAGACGGAGAATGGTGGATTTTCCGCAGCCGGAGGGCCCCACCAGCGAGACGAACTCACCGCTTTTCATGGAAACGCTCACATTCTGCAGCGCGTGGGTGACCTGATCGCTCTCCACCCTGGCAAAGACCTTGCTGACCTTTTCCAGCTGCAGGGAGACGGATCTCATTTCGTCAGACATCATTTTTCAGCTCCGTTCTGCCATCTGAGCAGATAGCGCTTGATCCGCTCCAGACCGTTGGTGACCAGCGTGAAGATCAGACAGATCACAAACAGGGCGGCAAAGGATTTATCATAGCTGGCCCAGCCGGTCTGCCAGGTCATGTACCAGCCCAGACCGGACTTGACGCCCAGCATCTCCGCGATCATGATCGCCACGCAGGAGGAGCTCATGGCCTGGGTGCAGCCCTGCAGGATGGAGGGCATGGCGTGGGGAATGGCCACACGAAACACCAGCTGCCGGTCGGTGGCGCCCAGCGTCCGCGCGGCCTCAAAATATTCCTTGCCCACATTAGAGATGCCCGTCAGCGAGGCCACCGTCACGGCGAACCAGGAGCCCAGCGCGATGATGAACACTGCGCCGCTGAACAGGGAGGAGGCCACCACCATGATGATAGGGATCCAGGTGGAGGTGGGGATGGGGCCGAGAAATTTGATCAGCGGATCCAGCCAGTAGCGGGCCTTTTTGGAATAGCCGCAGGCGATGCCGCAGATCAGGCCCAGGCCCACGCCGATGAAATAGCCCAGAAACAAAAGCTTCAGCGTGTTCAGCGTGCAGTCGGCCAGCAGCTTATAGTCCACCAGAAAGGCGTTGATGATGGAATTCATGCAGGGGACGAAGGGCTGCGTCAGGATGCCGGTCTTCAGCGTCAGGTAATCATACAGGGCCAGAAATACGAACAGCGCGGAAACATGCGGCGCTTTATAGCGCAGCGTTTCGTAAAACGCCTTTTCGCCCCTGCGTTTCCGCAGAAGGGCCGCCAGCAGGCAGAGAAGATAGAGCAGGATCGCCGCGCTCAGCACCCATACATAGCTCCAGGGCCTGGGATTGCGGCTGTGGTTGGGCAGCAGCAGATATTCCGTCAGCGCCAACCCGCCGCAGAGCAGCGGCAGCGCCAGGATGGCTGTCTCCGCGGCCCGTTGGGCCGGCGTTTTCCGCTTTTCCTCCAGCTCCTTCAGCTGGCGGCGGCTGAGGCCGGACAGCAGAGCGGCGTCCGCGCCGGGCGCGATCGTTTTCAGGGGTCCGTCAGACATGGAAGCATGACCTCTTTCCTTTCAGGCTCAAACAGCTTCATTATAAACGAGCCGCCGGAATTGTCCAATTGGACTTTCCGAACATCCGTGAAAAACCATCGGAACAGGCGATAAGCACATCCTTGCCGGCGCAAAAAACAGTGGCGCTTTCGGAAAAAGCGTGATACAATGCAATTATCTTTGATCCTTTCACCGCCGCCCGGCGGAATTTCAACGAGGTGAACACTATGAAGATCATCAAGGCAAAAAGCTATCAGGACCTGAGCCGCAAGGCCGCCAATCTGATCTCCGCGCAGGTGATCCTGAAGCCGGAGTGCGTTTTGGGCCTGGCCACGGGCTCCACGCCCATCGGCACCTACCGGCAGCTGGTGGAATGGTATCGGAAGGACGATATCGATTTTTCCCGGGTCACCACCTTCAATCTGGATGAATATGTGGGCCTTTCGCCGGAGGATCCCCAGAGCTACCATGCCTTCATGCGGGAAAATCTGTTTGACCATGTGAACCTTGCGCCGGAGCGGTGCCATGTGCCCGACGGCTGCGCCGCCGATCTGGCCCGGGCCTGCCGGGAATATGACGCGGCCATCGCGGAGCAGGGCGGCATCGACCTGCAGCTGCTGGGCATCGGCGGCAACGGCCATATCGCCTTCAACGAGCCGGGGGAGGCCTTTGAGAAGGACACGCATATCGTGGCCCTGAAGGAGAGCACCATCCGGGCCAACCAGCGGTTTTTTGCTTCGGCAGACCAGGTCCCCCGGCAGGCCATCACCATGGGCATCCGCCTGATCATGCAGGCCCGGAAGATCCTGCTCATCGCGGAGGGGCCGGCCAAGAAGCAGGCGCTGGAGCAGGCGCTGTTCGGCCCCATCAGCGCCCAGGTGCCCGCTTCCATCCTGCAGCTGCACCCGGATCTGACGGTGATCTGCCATGTGGAGGAATGACGCGCGGATCGCGGTGCTGGACATCGGCGGGACCGCCATCAAATCCGCTCTCTGGACGGAAAATGCGCTGACCGGACAGCAGGAGACCGCCACCCCTGTTGCCTCCGCCCGGGCGCTGCTGGCGCAGGCCTTTGCCCTGCTGGACCGGATGGGACCCTTTGAAGCCGTCGGCGTCTCCACCCGGGGCACCGTGGGACGGGAGGGAGAGATCCTCTTTGACAATGTGCTCTCCGATTATACCGGCACGCCGCTGCGGGCCCTGCTGGAGGAGCGCTACGGCGTTCCGGCGGCGGTGGAAAACGATGTGAACGCCGCGGCCTTCGGCGAGGCGCGGCTGGGCGCGGGCCGGGGCGCGGGAGACTTCCTCATGGTGACCTACGGCACCTGCGTTGGCGGCGCCATCGTTTTGGACGGCAAGGTCTATCGGGGTGCTAGCAGCTCGGCGGGAGAGTTCGGCGGGATGCAGCTGTTCAGCCAGCGGCCGGCGGAGGGGCCCTGGGGCGCTTTTTATGAGAACTTTGCCGCGGCCTCCTCGCTGGTGGCGATGGTGCGCAGGCTGCGGCCGGAGCTGACCGACGGACGGGCCGTCTGCCGGCACCTGGACGATCCGGAGGTCTCCGCGCTGGTGGATCAGTGGGTCCGGCGGGTCGCTTACGGCCTGAGCACCCTGATCCATATCTTCAATCCGCCGCTGATGGTCCTGGGAGGCGGCATATTGCAGAATGAGACGCTGTTCCGGCGCATCGACCGCTGCACCCGCAGCCAGATCATGCCGGGCTTTGAGCCGCTGGAGCTGAAGCCCGCCCTTCTGGGCAATGCCGCCGGTATGGCGGGCGCGGCGCTGCTGGCCGGAGAACGGCTGAACCCATGAGCCTTTGGGGCTGCCTACAGGGGCGGCCCTTTTTTCTGCTTCGGGAAAATGACGGGCAGGCCTTGCGCCGACGCGGCGCTTGTGCTATGATAAACAATTGAACAAATCTTGATACTTTTCATTGCAGGAGCGAGCCATTATGACTGACCGTTCTAAAATTCGCAATTTTTCCATCATCGCCCACATCGATCACGGCAAATCCACCCTGGCCGACCGGCTGCTGGAGCTGACCAATACCGTCTCCCAGCGGGAGCTCCATTCCCAGATGCTGGACAACATGGAGCTGGAGCAGGAGCGCGGCATCACCATCAAGGCCCGGGCCGTCACGCTGAATTATCATGCGGACGACGGCGAGACCTATGAGCTGAATCTGATCGACACGCCGGGCCATGTGGACTTCAACTATGAGGTCTCCCGCAGCCTTGCCGCCTGCGAGGGCGCCGTGCTGGTGGTGGATTCCACCCAGGGCGTGGAGGCCCAGACGCTGGCCAACACTTATCTTGCGCTGGACGCGGATCTGGAGATCCTGCCGGTGTTCAACAAGATCGATCTGCCCGCCGCCGACCCGCAGAAGGCCAAGCAGGAGGTGGAGGACATCATCGGTCTGCCTGCGGCAGACGCGCCGGAGATCTCCGCCAAGATGGGCATCAATATCCCCGCTGTGCTGGAGGACATCGTGAAGCATGTTCCGCCGCCGGAGGGCGACGAAAATGCACCGCTGCAGGCGCTGGTGTTCGACAGCCAGTATGACCCCTATCTGGGCGTCATTGTTTATTTTCGCATCAAGCAGGGGACCATCCGTCCGGGCATGACCATCCGCCTGATGGCCACCGGGGCACAGTATCAGGTGCTGGAATGCGGCTATCTGGAGCCCTTCGGCATGCGCAAGGCGGAGGCGCTCAGCGCCGGCGAGGTGGGCTATTTCACCGCGTCCATCAAGACCGTGAAGGACACGCAGGTGGGCGACACCATCACCGAGGCGGAGCGTCCTGCGGCAGAGGCGCTGCCCGGCTACCGGCCGGCCCAGGCCATGGTCTACTGCGGCATTTATACCGAGGACGGCTCCAAATATCCCGACCTGCGGGACGCGCTGGAAAAGCTCCAGCTCAACGACGCATCCCTGACCTTTGAGCCGGAATCCTCCGTGGCCCTGGGCTTCGGCTTCCGCTGCGGCTTTTTGGGAATGCTCCACATGGAGATCATCCAGGAGCGGCTGGAGCGGGAGTTTGATCTGGATCTGGTGACCACGCTGCCCTCCGTCATTTATCTGGTAGACAAGTCCGACGGCACCACCGTCCGGGTGGACAACCCCCACAATTATCCCGACCCCGGCGTTATCACAGAGGCCCGGGAGCCTTACGCCAAGGTCTCCATCATCTCTCCGCCGGATTATGTGGGCAATATCATGCCCATGTGCCAGGAGCGGCGGGGCATCTTCAAGGATATGCAGTATCTGGACACCCATCTGGTGGAGCTGCATTATGAAATGCCGCTGAACGAGATCATCTACGATTTTTTCGACGCGCTGAAGGCCCGCACCAAGGGCTATGCCTCGCTGGACTACCAGATCTCCGAATACCGCCCCTCCGATCTGGTGAAGGTGGACCTGCTGCTCAACGGCGATCAGGTAGACGCCCTGAGCTTCATCGCCCACCGGGAAAAGGCCTACAGCCGGGCCCGGCGCATCTGCGAGAAGCTCAAGGAAAATATTCCCCGCCAGATGTTTGAGATCCCCGTGCAGGCGGCCATCGGCGGCAAGATCATCGCCCGGGAGACGGTCAAGGCCCTGCGAAAGGACGTTTTGGCCAAGTGCTACGGCGGCGACATCACCCGGAAGAAAAAGCTGCTGGAAAAGCAGAAGGAAGGCAAGAAGAAAATGCGTTCGCTGGGAACGGTGCAGGTGCCCACGGAGGCCTTTATGGCGGTGCTGCGCCTGGACGAGGAATAAGCGGCGCGCCTTCCGGAAAGGAAAGCTTCATTATGGCTGGAAAGCTGGGCGTTTATCTCCATATCCCCTTCTGCAGGAGCAAATGCGCCTACTGCGATTTCTGCTCCACCGCCCAGTGGGACGAGCGGCTGCTGGACGATTACCTGGCGGCGCTGACGCGGCAGCTGGAGGAGTTTTTTCTCCCCGGCGGCGATTATCCGGTGGATACCGTCTACATCGGCGGCGGCACGCCCTCGGTCTTCGGCGGAAAACGGCTGGCGGCGCTGCTGAAGACGCTGGAAAAGCGGGTGCGGCTGGATCGCTATGCGGAGATCACCGTGGAGGTCAACCCGGAGAGCGTGGACAAGCCGCTGCTCCGGACGCTGAAACGGGCCGGCGTCAACCGGATCTCCATGGGCGTTCAGTCGGCAGACGACGGGCAGCTGCGGCGCATCGGCAGAGCCCATGATTTTGCCGCGGCGCAGCGGGCGGCGGAGCTGATCCGGCAATACTGCACGGAGAACCTCTCGGTGGACCTGATGTTCGGCCTGCCGGGGCAGGACCTGGAAAGCTGCCTGCGCAGCGTGGACGCTCTGTGCGCCCTGCAGCCCAGCCATATCTCCTGCTACGCCCTGAAGCTGGAGGAGGGGACGCCCCTCTTTCTGGAGGATCCGCCCCGGGCAGACGACGATCTGCAGGCGGATATGTATCTGGCGCTGACCAAACGGCTGGAGGAGCGGGGCTACCGGCAGTATGAGATCTCCAACTACGCCAGGCCGGGCTTCCGCTCCCGGCACAACAGCAAATACTGGGACCTCAGCGAATATCTGGGCTTCGGCTGCGCGGCCCACAGCTTTTATAACGGAAAACGGTTTTATTACACCCCGGACATCGCGGCCTATCTGAGCGGGATGCAGGGACAGCGGCCCATCGTGGAGGACGCCGACGAGGTCTCCTGCCCTGCGGAGCTGCGGGTAGGGGAATATCTGATGCTGGCGCTGCGCACGGTGGATGGCGTGGACGAGGACACGTTTCAGGCCCGGTTCCGCCGGCCGTTCGCCCCCTTCGCCCAAAGACTGGAGCCTTATGTGGAGAGCGGCCATGTGAAGCGGGAGGCCGGCCGCTGGCATCTGACGCCGGAGGGATTTCTGGTGTCCAATGTGATCATCGGAGACGCGCTGGAAGGGTGCGGCTCCTGCGGAAAGTGAGAAGAACGGCATGAAAACCACCCTCAGTGAGCTGATCAGACCCTATCGCTCGGTGTCGATCATCGGCATGTGTAAAAATGCCGGCAAGACCACCGTGCTCAACAAGATCATTCAGGAGGTCAGCGGCAGCGGCCAGACCATCGCCCTCACCTCCATCGGCCGGGACGGCGAAAGCAAGGACCTGGTCACCGGCACGAAAAAGCCCGGCATCTATGTGCGGGAGGGGACGCTGGTGGCCACGGCCTCGGAGCTGATCCTCCGGCACTGCGATGTGACCCGGGAGATCCTGGACACCACCGGCATCTCCACGCCCATGGGCGACGTGGTGATGCTGCGGGCCAGAAGCGATGGCAGCATCCAGCTGGCGGGCCCCTCCATGACGGCGCAGCTGGCCTGGCTGGGTCGCCGGTTCCGGCAATTTGGCGCAGATCTGGTGATGATCGACGGCGCCCTCAGCCGCAAGACTCTCTGCAGCCGCAGCGTCAGCGATGCCACCATCCTCTGCACTGGCGCCTCCTATCATAAGGATCTCGATACCGTGGTGGAGGACACGGCCCATATCTGCCGGGTGCTCACCCTGCCGGAGACGGAGGACCCCATGATCCGGCGGGGCGTGGAGACGCTGGGAGAGGACTTCCGGGGGATCGTGCTGTTCACGGAGGACGGCCCCTGGCAGCTGCCTCAGGGTCTTTCCGTGGAGGACGGACTGCGCCGCCCGGAGGCGGCGGGGACCCGGGCCATCTTTTTCGGAGGCGCCATGTCCGACGGACTGGCCCGGCCGCTGCTCATGTCCAACGCGCCGCTGAAGGGCCTGACCTTCCTGGTGCGCGACAGCAGCAAGATCCTGCTGAGGCGGTCCAATTATGAAAAGCTGGCCATCCGGGGCATTGGCCTGCGGGTGATGGACAGCGTCAATCTGGTGGCCGTCACCGTCAATCCCTTCTCCGCTTACGGCTTCCATTTTGATAAGGATCAACTTATGGAGAAGATGCAGGCCAGTGTGAATATGCCTGTGATCAATGTGGAGGACTGACCTATGATTGAACTGAAATTCGCCCAGAAGGAAAACATCGGCTTTCAATATGTGATGGACGCCCTGCGGCCCTGCTCTCCCTACGGCGAGGAGGCTGTCCGCCTGCTGCAGCCCTATTCGCCGGAGCAGCGGCCGGAGCTTTTGCGGCAGCTGAACAATATCCGCCGGGTGCTGGAGGGGGAGGACCGCTGCCGGGAACCGCTGAACAAGATGCTCAGCACCTTCATGACCATGAAAAATATCCGCCTGACCGTGAACAAATGCCGGGAGGCGGCGCTGAACGAGATCGAGCTGTTTGAGGTCAAGCGCTTCCTGCTGCAGACCGACGAGATCCTGCCGCAGTTTCAGCGGGTGCAGCAGGTGCTGGCGCTGGAGGGCGTTTCGCTGGAGGACACCCGGGATGCGCTGGAACTGCTGGATCCGGAGCGCAACCGCATCGCGACCTTTTATATCAGCGACAGCTATTCTCCCCGGCTGCGCGCGGCCCGCAAAGCCAAAAAGGATCTGGAGGATCAGATCCGCCGCCTGCCCGGCGGGGAGGAGAAGGAGGCGCTGCTGGCCCGCCGCGTTTTGGCGGCAGCGGAGGAGGAGCACGAGGAAATGGTGGTCCGCGGCCAGCTCTCCGAAAAGCTGCGCCCCTATCTGGACGCCATGCTGCGCAATATGGACGCGGTGGCAGACATCGACCTGACGGTGGAAAAGGCCGGTCTGGCGAAAAAATACGGCGGCGTCATGCCCCGGCTCACGGAAGCCAGCCTGCGGATGGAGGACATGATCAACCCCCAGATCGCGGATGTGCTGGAGGAAAAGGGCAAGCGCTTTACGCCGGTCTCCATCGCGCTGGAAAAGGGCGCTACCGTCATCACCGGCGCCAACATGGGCGGCAAAAGCGTGGCGCTGAAGACCATTGCGCTGAACATCCTGCTGACCCAGTGCGGCTTTTTCCCCTTTGCGGCGGCGGCGGAGGTGCCGCTGTTTGACGGTATGCATATTATTTCGGAGGATCTGGAATCCATCGACCGGGGCCTTTCCAGCTTCGGCGGGGAGATCGTCCGCTTCAATCAGGTGATCCGCCGGCTGCCGGAGGGCTTTGCCTTCATCCTGCTGGACGAGTTTGCCCGGGGCACCAACCCAGACGAGGGCGCGGCCATCGTTCAGGCGGTGACCTCCTATCTGAACAGGGCCAACGCCGTCACCGTGCTGGCCACCCACTATGACAATGTGGCCCAACGGGGCAGCGCCCATTACCAGGTCATCGGCCTGAAGGATCTGGATGTGGACCGGCTCCAGACGGAGATCGCCCAGGCGGGAGACGACGTGGGCGTGGAGCTCATCGCCCGGCACATGAATTACGGTCTTTACCGGGTGGAGGGACGGCAGGACTGTCCGCGGGACGCCCTGAACATCTGCCGTCTGCTGGGGATGCGGCCGGAAATATTGAGAATGGTGGAAGAAAATTACGGGATTTAACAGAAAATCCGTGGAAAAATCTATTGACAGAAAATCGGCAATAACTTATAATCATAAGTAGGGAAGAGGGTTTTCTTCCGCGAAAAAAGAATAGATTTGCAATAGAGGCGCAAAAAATGAGGTATCCTGCCGATGGCAACGAAAAGGCCTTTCGAAGGCGGCGGGGGAATGCGTTTTTTGCCGAAAGCCTGTTCGGAGCCTGCCGGGCCGGCTTGGGCACAACGCTTAGAGCGGTGTGACTGTCATGTTGACATGAAGCGCTATTGGAGGGAAGCCTGTCCTGCTGTTCCGTAGCGCTTTTTCCTTTGCGTGTAATCACAATTTCAAATAAAACTTAGGAGGAAACTATCATGAAATCTATGATCAGACTGAGAATGGGCGCCGAGGATGCACATTACGGCGGACAGCTGGTGGACGGCGCGCATATGCTGCACCTGTTCGGCGATGTGGCCACCGAGCTGCTGATCATGAACGATGGCGATGAGGGTCTGTTCAAGGCCTATGACGAAGTCGAGTTCATGGCTCCCGTTCATGCCGGCGACTATATCGAGGCTACCGGCGAGATCACCAATGTTGGCAATACCTCCCGCAAGATGACCTTCGTTGCCAAGAAAGTCATCACTCCCCGTCCCGACATCAACGATTCTGCCTGCGATGTTCTGGCTGAGCCCGTGGTGGTCTGCCGTGCGTCCGGCACCTGCGTGGTCGTCAAGGATCGTCAGCGCGGCAAGCAGGTCAAGGAATAAGCCCCTTTGAGGTGAGATTATGGAAAAACTGATCATCACCGCTGCCATCTGCGGCGCGGAAGTTACCAAGGAGCATAACCCCGCCGTTCCCTATACCAAGGAAGAAATGATCCGCGAGGCCAAGGCCGCTTACGATGCCGGCGCTGCCGTCATCCATGTCCATGTCCGCGAGGACGATGGCACCCCCACCCAGTCCAAGGTCCGCTTCGCTGAGATCCTGCCCGCCATTCAGGAAGCCTGTCCCGGCGCGATCCTGATCCCCTCTACCGGCGGCGCTACTGGCATGACTCCCGAGGAGCGTCTGCAGCCCACCGAGCTGATGCCTGAAATGGCCACGCTGGACTGCGGCACCTGCAATTTCGGCGACGATATTTTCGTCAACGATATGCCCACCATGCGCGCCTTCGGCAAGCGTATGCTCGAGAACCACATCAAGCCCGAGTATGAGTGCTTCGAGATCGGCCATCTGGATACTGTCCTGAACATGGCCAAGAAGGGCCTGGTCCCCGGCGCTCCCATGCAGTTCAACTTCGTTCTGGGCGTCAACGGCTGCACGCCTGCCACACCTGAGAACCTGGCCTTCCTGGTCAACAAGATCCCCGCCGGCTCTACCTGGACCGTTACCGGCGTGGGCCGCGGCGCGTGGCCTATGGTCGCCACCGGCATCATCATGGGCGGTCATGTCCGCGTTGGCTTCGAAGACAACATCTATATGGAGCGCGGCGTCAAGGCCAAGTCCAACGGCGAGCTGGTGGAGAAGGTCGTGACCTTCGCCAAGCTGCTGGGCCGCGAGATCGCTACCCCCGCTGAGGCCCGTGAGATCCTGGGCCTGAAGAAATAAGATATTTTTATAAATCAATTTTTAGGAGGAAACCACTATGTCCATGAAAGGCAACAAGTACGGCGCACACCGCGTGATCGAGCCCCAGGGCGTTCTGACTCAGGCCGCCTGGAAGGTCGACAACGACATGACCAAGGAATATTCCAACGAGATCATCTGCGATGTTACTTCTCTGAACATCGACTCCGCTTCCTTCACCCAGATCGAGGAAGCCTGCGGCGGCGATGAGAAGAAGATCGGCGAAATGATCATGGGTATCGTCGCGGAGCGCGGCAAGCAGCAGAACCCCGTCACCGGTTCCGGCGGTATGTTCAAGGGCGTTGTCGCCCGCATCGGCGAGGACCTGCTGGCCAAGCCCGGCTTCGACCTGAAGGTCGGCGACAAGATCGTCTCCCTGGTCTCTCTGTCCATGACTCCGCTGAAGATCGATAAGATCCTGGCCATCCACAAGGATATCGACCGCGTTGATATCGTTGGTAAGGCTGTTCTGTTTGAGTCTGCTCTGTATGCCAAGATGCCCGATGATATGTCCGAGGCTCTGGCCCTGGCCGCTCTGGATGTGGCCGGCGCTCCCGCGCAGGCCCGCAAGCTGCCCAAGGAAGGCGACAGCGTCCTGATCCTGGGCGCCAACGGCAAGTCTGGCGTTCTGTGCGGCTACGAGGCCATGCAGAAGGTCGGCCCCAAGGGCAAGGTCGTGGGTGTCGTCCGCAATCCCAAGCAGGTCCCCGATCTGCTGGAGCTGGGCGTCTACACTGATGTGATCGTTGCTGACTGCACCAAGCCCGTTCAGGTCATGGACGAGGCCCTGAAGGTCAACGACGGCAAGGAATACGATCTGTCTATCAGCTGCGTCAACATCGAGTCCTGCGAGATGTCCGCCATTCTACCCGTCCATGACAACGGCCTGGTCTACTTCTTCTCCATGGCCACTAGCTTCACCAAGGCTGCTCTGGGCGCTGAGGGTATCGGCAAGGATGTCACCATGATCATCGGCAATGGGTACACCAAAGACCATGCTCAGATCACGCTGGATATCCTGCGCAAGTCTCCCAAGCTGCGCAAGCTGTTCGACGAGAAATACGTCTAATCGAACCAAATAGAGCTTCAAACCTGCAGGAGCGCCCCTCCTGCAGGTTTCGGCCTAAGAAATGTCAATTTTTTAACAAATAAAGGAGCAAGATTGCTATGAGAAAGAGCAGAGAAAACGGTCTGTTTCTGGACGTTCCTGCGGAACAGTGGAACGACTGGCATTGGCAAGTCGAAAACCGCATCGAGACGCTGGAAGAGCTGAAAAAGTATGTCAACCTGACCGCTGAAGAGGAAGAGGGCGTTGCGACGACGCTGGGCAAGCTGCGCATGGCCATCACCCCCTACTATCTGTCCCTGATCGATCTGAACGATCCCTATGATCCTATCCGCAAGCAGGCGATCCCTACCGGCCACGAGCTGGAGTTTGCGGATTACGAGGATGCCGACCCTCTGCACGAGGATACCGACTCTCCCTGCCCGGGCCTGACCCATCGTTATCCCGACCGCGTCCTGCTGCTGATCACTGACCAGTGCTCCATGTATTGCCGTCACTGCACCCGCCGCCGCTTTGCCGGTCAGCACGACTGCGAGGTCCCCACTGCGCAGATCGACAAGTGCATCGAATATGTGGCTGCCCATCCCGAGGTCCGCGACGTGTTGCTGTCCGGCGGCGACTGTCTGATGGTCTCCGATGAGATGCTGGAATATATCATCAAGAAGCTCCGCGCCATCCCCCATGTGGAGATCATCCGTATGGGCTCCCGCACGCCTGTGGTCATGCCCCAGCGCATCACCCCCGAGCTGTGCAATATGCTGAAGAAGTATCATCCCGTCTGGCTGAACACCCACTTCAACACCCCCAACGAGATCACCGAGGAAGCCGCCAAGGCCACAGCTATGCTGGCTGACGCCGGTATCCCCCTGGGCAACCAGAGCGTTCTGCTGGCCGGCGTGAACGACTGCATCCATGTGATGCTCAAGCTGGTCAATGAGCTGGTGCGCATCCGTGTCCGTCCTTACTACATCTATGCCTGCGATCCCTCTCTGGGTCTGAGTCATTTCCGGACGCCCGTCTCCAAGGGCATTGAGATCATGGAAGCGCTCCGCGGCCATACCTCCGGCTACTGCGTGCCCACCTTCGTGGTCGATGCTCCCGGCGGCGGCGGAAAGACGCCTGTCATGCCCACCTATTTGATCTCTCAGACGCCCCGCAAGGTCATTCTGCGGAACTTCGAAGGCGTTATCACTTCTTATACCGAGCCCGATCACTATGAGCAGAACTGCCATTGCGATGTGTGCACAGGCAAGCGGAAGGCCGAAAAGACCGGTGTGGCCTGGGTCGCACAGGGCACCGAGCAGCGTTATCTGGAGCCTACCAAGCTGCTGAGAAGAGACCGTCACGTCAAATAAGTCACATCAGAAAGGCGAAGTATGGAAAGCAAACTGAATTTGAATCTTGAGCTGGTGACGAAAGCCCGCGCCAGCGCTTCCAAGGTCGCCGACGATGTGCAGCAGTTCATTGACGTTCATACCACCGTCACTGTCGAGCGGGCTGTTTGCCGCCTGCTCGGCATCGACGGCGTGAACGATGTGGAAGTTCCGCTGCCCAACGTCGTTGTCGATCATATGCTGGAAAAAGGCATCCTGCCCGGCGGCGCCGCCTTCTACATCGGCAACGCCATGGCGGAATATCATTGCGATCCCCAGACCGTGGCCGAAAAGGTCAATGCCGGTGAGATCGACCTGAGCCGTGTGCCTGTTCACACCGCCGAGGAGATCCGCGCCGCCATCATGCCCGTGGTCAATGCCACGCTGGAGCGCATCAATCAGAATGTGGCCACCCGCAACGCGTTCCTGAAGGAATTCGGCGACAAGGAAGGCCCCTATCTGTACATCATCGTTGCCACCGGCAATATCTATGAGGATATCATCCAGGCCAAGGCCGGCGCCAAGCAGGGCGCCGATATCATCGCCGTCATCCGCACCACTGGCCAGAGCCTGCTGGACTATGTCCCCTACGGCGCAACCACCGAGGGCTTCGGCGGCACCTACGCCACCCAGGAGAACTTCCGTCTGATGCGCGCCGCGCTGGACGAGGTGGGCCGCGAGCAGAAGCGCTATATCCGTCTGTGCAACTACTGCTCCGGTCTGTGCATGCCGGAGATCGCCGCCATGGGCGCGCTGGAGCGTCTGGATGTCATGCTGAACGACGCCCTTTACGGCATCCTGTTCCGTGACATCAATATGCAGCGCACCATCGTGGACCAGTATTTCTCCCGCGTCATCAACGGCTATGCCGGCGTTATCATCAACACCGGTGAGGACAACTACCTGACCACCGACGACGCCATCACCGCCGCCCACACCGTTCTGGCCTCCCAGTTCCTGAACGAGGCCTTTGCCGTCCGCGCAGGTATGCGCGAGGAGCAGATGGGTCTGGGCCATGCCTTTGAGATGGATCCCTCCGTGGAGGATACCTTCCTTTACGAGCTGGCGCAGGCCCAGATGGCCCGCGAGATCTTCCCCAAGGCTCCCCTGAAGTATATGCCTCCCACGAAGTTCATGACCGGCAACATCTTCCGCGGCCACATCCAGGATGCCCTGTTCAACATGGTCACCATCCTCACCGGCCAGCGGCTGCATCTGCTGGGCATGCTCACCGAGGCCATCCATACCCCCTTCATGTCTGACCGCGCGCTCTCCATCGAGAATGCGCAGTATATCTTCCGCACCATGAAGGACCTGGGCAGCGAGCTGACCTACAAAGAGAACGGCATCATCCGCAACCGCGCCAACG
>ERZ808252.604-NODE-604-length-33177-cov-5.090393_pt1 | contig 33177 bp, 26 predicted proteins | sample MGYA00521242_ERZ808252 | MGnify/ENA primary metagenome ERZ808252 (study PRJEB31516, sample SAMN03275581) | gut metagenome | biome: mammalia-associated habitat; material: feces | host: Papio cynocephalus | place: Kenya | collected 2012-08-07 ...
GTACGGTGGTGTGAGAGGTCGGCTAATCAACTAATGATTAACCTCCTACTCGATTAATATATAGTTGCGTTTTGAGTAGGGGAATGTTACTATAATAGTAATAAAACATGATTGGATTTAAGGAGGAAGATATGAAAGAAAGAAGTCGAATCACCAAATCAGAGGAAAACAAAAAATACAGCAGTTTTCCTTGTTGTATACGGATAGCGGTCTTTTGTATGGTCATGCTGGTGTCTGTAATAACAGTAATTCCGCATGCCGTATGTGCAGAGGAAAGAAACTGTACATTTATTAATAACAATGCCAATGCACAGGATTACAGCTGCTCTTATCATGCACAGTGTGTGAAATCGTATCTTGGAGAAGAACAGGGAGGTTATTACCGTGTTGAAGCGAATACGGATGGAGATATATTAGTAGATCATTATAATAGAGACTGGCGATACGTATCACAGCAGTGGATTCAGAAAGAATTACCAATTTTTGGTGGATTTTATGAAGGGGAAAATGCATTTTTTTGTGTGTTTGGACAGGAAAATATGGAAGAGTCCAATGAAAAAGAAGTAGTGCGTGTGGTGAAATATGATAAGGAGTGGCGAAGAATAGGTGCCGCTTCCCTGTATGGAGCCGATACGGTAGAGCCATTTCGCGCAGGGAGTCTGCGGATGACAGAAGTAAATGACAAGTTATATGTTCATACATGTCATAAAAGGCATAAAACCAAAAGTGATGGTTTGAATCATCAGGAAAATATGTTTTTTGTGGTTGATGAAGTAAAAATGAGTGTAGAGTATGCATCATATAAGGGGTCTGCATCATATAGTGGGTTTAGAGACCGTATAAGTCATTCATTTAATCAATATATTCAATCCGACGGAGAATATATTTATCGCCTGGATCATGGGGATGGATACCCGCGAAAAATGGTATTAACAAAAACCAAGATTGAAGAAATTGGAAAGGGTAGTGTTGAGGAGGCTTCCGTGCTGGATATTGCAGGACAGACGGGGGATAATAGTACGGGGGCTTCTGCCGGAGGATTGGAATCCACATCGGTGGGATGTCTTACGGCCGGAAATTCAATTATTCAGGATGGCAAGCATGCAACAGGAGACACCCGCAATATTTACGTGACATATACTCCCAAAGATGCGATCAAACTGGTTGAGAGAAAAGAACAAAGCGGCAGCTCGACAATAACTTATAAAAGTGCGGCGGGAATTGAAAATACAAAGTTTCAATGGCTGACAGATTATTCTGCATCAAGCAGCGTATCGCCTTCGACGCCTCATCTGGTTAAAATTAATGATAACTCTTTTTTGGTTTTATGGAATCTGATCGTGCAGGATGAAAAGGTGGATAACGATAATGAACCGAATGGTCAATTTTGTTATGTCTTTTTAGATGGATCGGGAAATAGAGTTAGTGATATCCGGACAGAAAAGGGGATGATATCGGACTGCAAACCAATTGTGTCGAATGGCGCTGTTTTGTGGTATGTATCTACAAATGAGAAATTATTGTTTTGTAAGATATCGGCAGATGGTTCTTTTCAGCAAAATGAGGCGGTATTTCCTAAAAATGTTGAGGTTTATCCAAAACATATAAAGCAGTGTAGAGGTATTGCGGCAGGGATAGGCCAGTTTCATTTTGAGGATGAAAAAGACAGTTATCACTTAGTGGATGGGAATAAGGTGTTGAAGCGTGATGTCAACTATAAAACACCAGGTCATCTATTTACAAATGGCAGAGTTTCGTGTGTAAATGCAGAAGGACTGGCGCCATATTATTATGGGGAAGCAGAAATTAATATAGGAGAAATAAGAAAAAAACCGATTGTTCGTGCTGTAAAGAGAACAAAGAAAGGGGTTACCATTTACTGGCAAAAAGAGTCAGGTGCGATGGGGTACATTATCTACAAAAAAACGGCAAACGGAAAACGAAAGCAGATCAAGAAAATAGAAAATGCGGAAACGGTAAGCTGGTCAGATGGATCGGGTATGACGAAGAAGCAGACGGTCTATTATCTGAAAGCATATACTTTAGATAAGAATAATAATGTTATTTATACAGGGCTGTCTTCGCCAAAGGGAGTGTTGAAAAAATCAGGTATTATTTATGCAAAATATAAGGGTGGAATACTGAAGGTAAAATGCAAAAAAATAAAATACAAAGAATATTATCAGGTTCAGTATAGCAGCAAGAGAAAAAAGATAAATAAGGGAAAGAAGTTGTATATGTATTCTAACACTGGACAAGCAAGAATTAAATTAGGAAAGACGTGTTATATCAGAGTTCGTGCTGGTGCAGCATATACGGATGGAAAGAAAACCCGGTATGTATATGGTGAGTGGAGCAGTGTGAAGAAAGTAAAGAGGAAATGATACTGCGTCAATAGGGGGAGTGAAAGGCGATGTAAATACGAATGGTGGAGAAAAGATAAAGATAGCACCAAATGATTTCCGTGTCATTTGGTGTTTGTCGTATCTCTGGTTTATTTCTTAGAATTTATTTGTTGTTATCCGGAATCCAGATCTCGCCGGAGCAAGCCGGGAGTGTGATATTCAACATGCCGTTTTCCGATGTTGCGGTTTTGCCCGACAAGGCACCGGTGTAAGAAGCGGCAGAGGCTCCACGGACGGAAAGCGATGCTTCGTTTTCGTCGTTATTTACCGTTACGATCAAGGAAGCGTCGTCGGTGGTGCGGCTGAATGCGTACTGGCGGTTTGTCAGCAGCAGTTCCTGATAACTGCCGTAAGAAAGTGCTTTGGTTTCCTGACGCACTTTGCCGAGTTTTGAGATGAGTGCGGCACGTTCCTGTGCGTCTGCGGCACCGTCAAAGTCAGAAAGCGTGAGATGTGGACGGAGAGAATCATCCGAACCATTTTCTTTTTTTCCTTCGATTCCAAATTCAGAACCGTAGTACAAAGATGGGATTCCCGGTAATGTATACAACAGGATATGAACCGGGGTGAAATGGTCTTTGTTATTTAATTTTGTATAGATACGTTCCACGTCATGGTTGTCTACAAAGTTGTATAATTTTAACCCATCGGCGCTGTTCGACAGCATCTGGTGCAGATAATTGACCGTATGCGCGATCTCAAAATAATTATGGTCGTTGTGGCCGGAGAACAAGGCTTTGTGCAGCTGGTAGTTGGTGACCGAATGCAGCATATCTCCGCCGACCCAGCGGCCGTAATCTCCGTGGATGACTTCGCCTATAAGCCAGAAGTCCGGTTTTACCTCGTTAGCAGTCTGGCGGAGTGCCTTCATAAAATCAAAGTCCAGTACGTCGGCGGCATCCAGACGTATGCCATCGATATCAAATTCGGACACCCAGAAACGGATCACGTCGCAGATGTAATCTTTTACGGCAGGGTTCCGCTGGTTTAATTTCACGAGCAGATTGTAGCCGCCCCAGTTGTCATAGGAAAATCCGTCATTATATTCGTTGTTGCCGCCGAAATTTACATTGCAGTACCAGTCACGGTATGCGGAGGATTCGCGGTTTTTCAAGATGTCCTGAAAGGCGAAAAAGTCACGTCCGGTGTGGTTAAATACACCATCCAATATAACGTGCACATTTTTGTTATGACAATATTTTACAAAATTTGTCAGATCCTCGTTGGTGCCCAGACGGCAGTCCAGTTTTTTATAATCGGTTGTCTCATAGCCGTGTCCGACCGACTCAAAAAGAGGGCCGATGTACAAGGCATTGCATCCGAGAGAGACAAGATGGTCTACCCAGGGAAGACAGTCATTTAAACGGTGTGAGACACCCTCGTACGTATTTTGTTTTTCTGCACCACATAGTCCGAGGGGATAGATGTGGTAAAAAATTGCTTCTTCATACCAAGCCATAATAAGTCTCCTTTTCCAATAGTAATTCTGGCAGAATATTTTTCCAGATAAATATAGTATACTACATTTTGGGTTAAAAATGGAATTTTAATTTCATTTTAATTTAATTTGTTATAATTTACTTATAAGATTGTGTTTTAAGGTTTATCATGTTATACTTATTAGATAGGAATAACGGTCTGTAAGAATGGAGGAAGACGAGTGAAGAGAAGGTTATTGGTGGCGGCAGGAGTGGCATTGTCGATGTGCCTGACCGGGTGCGGGATTCTGCCAACAGAAGAGGAATTTGATACAGCTCCGGTAGTCAAAGAGTACGAGGGAGCAAGTTTCAATAAAGTGACGGTGACGCGTGGGACATTAGCAAAAACAGAGGAGATTTCCGGTAAATATAAAGGTACGGTAAAAGAAGATATTGAGCCGGATGGCGCGAGCGTGATCAAAAAAATATATGTAAAAAAAGGCGATCGCGTGAAAGCCGGCGATGTGATCATGCAGTATGAACTGCCCGGAAGCGAAAAGACATTGAAGGAGTCCAATGAAAAGATCGCGAAGACGGAGATGCAGATCCGGCAGGCAAAGGAACTGATGGCATTAGAGGTGGAAAAACAGAAAAAGACCGGCGGTGGGGAAACCGGGATCGCAAGTGTGAAAAATCAGTACGAACAGCAGATCAAAGCACTGGAATCCAGTTTGCAGCTTTTGAAAATGGATGCGAAACTTGCGAAAGAAGAGATTGAAGAAGAACAGATCACGGCATCGGTAAACGGCGTGGTTACTTATGTGGATAATAAAGCGGAAGGGACATACGGGACCGAAGGAGAGGCGGCCGTAAAGATCGAAGGAAAGAAAAAGAACCGCTTTGAGGCAAACAGCAAATATGCATCGCATTGTAAAGACGGTGATACGGTTACGATCGAAGTCAAAGGCCAGGAATACAAAGCGACCCTGAAAAAAGACAAAGAATCTACCGATTCGGTTTATTTCTATCCGAAAACAAAACTGAATCTGGAAGATGGCACGATCTGTTCTTATCAGGTTGTGTTAAAGGAACGGAAAGACATTTTGTATCTGCCATCCTCTATTGTATATTCAATGGGCGACAAGCATGTGGTGTATTATGAAGATGACAATGGCTTGAAATCAACAAAAGAAGTTTCCATCGGAGAGACCATTGATAACTTTGTTGAGATTACGGGTGGTCTGGAAGAAAACGAACAGGTAGTAGCAAATTAAGGCGAAGGATTGGAGGTTACGAAAAGTGAAAAACAGCAGACAGATAGGTGCAGTCCTTTTAGCCGTATCAATGATAACCTGCGGCTGTGGAAAATCCGCACAAAATGCCGGAGAGGTGCCGGAACTGATCGAGGCAGTCGGGGTGGATATGGATACTGCCGTAGTAACAAAGATGGATTTGAGCGGTGTGACATCTTTTTCCGCACAAATTGTACCTAAAATTGAAAAAATGGCATTTCTTTCTTCCGGAAGCATCGATCAGATGAAAGTGTCGATCGGAGATAAGGTAAAGAAAGGCCAGCTTCTTGCGACTCTTGCCGGAGGCAGCGGAAAAGTGAAATCTTTAAAAGAAGAGATTGCTTCCCTAAAGGAGACAAATGAGGGGATTAATCAGCAGAGTGAGTACGATATAGAGATGCTGCAGGAGAATCTGGATGGTCTGAAAAAACAGGCTAAGGCAGCAAAAAACGGAAAGCAGAAGACGCTGTTAGAAAGCCAGATGGTGGAAAAAGAGGAAGAGATCAAGATCGCCAAAGAAAAATTAAAACAGCAGAAAGAACTGCAGCAGTTGGAGATCAGCCAGAAAGAAGCGGATATCAATGAGGCACAGAAAAGCACAAAAAATTCCAAATTGTATTCGACGATTGATGGGGAAGTAATCAGTACAAGCGGCGGAAGCGGCTATATGGTACAGGGAGGAAGTGTCGCTATCCAGGTTGCCAATATGAAGGCACCGCGTCTGAAAACGGCGTATGTCTCCGACAGCAAGTTGGCGAAGGCCAGCAGTTATGTAGCGATTGTAGATGGAAAAAAATATAAAGTTGAAGTGGAAGAGCAGGAAGTTTCCCGACAGGATATCGAGATGGGAAATTATCCGAAAAACAGCTGGTTTGATTTTGTGTCAGAGCATGTAGATGCGAAAGTGGGTGGCTCAGCAACCATTGAACTGTACACCGACACGGTAAAAGATGCCCTGGTCGTACCGGCGAATGCGGTATATCGCTCGAAAGAGGAATCGTATGTCTATCTGGTAGACGGAGATGCCAAGACGAAAACAGTGGTAAAAACCGGCACAGAGACAGATGCTTATATACAGATTGAAAGTGGAGTAAAGGAGGGGGATGTAGTCTATGTTGAAGGTTAAGTGGATCGGAATCCTGTGTATGACAGCTGCACTTTTGACTGCGTGCGGTTCGGAAAAAAGTCAGGGAACAGGAGAGGTACTCCTTTATGAAGGCGAAGACGCGGCTTCCGGAAGCGCGGTTTCGGAGGAAGAGTATGAGACGACAAAAGTTCGTCAGGAGACATACAAAGAAGAATATTACGATACGGCAGATCTTGAATATACAGATACAGAAACCATCTACATCGACGATGAAGATGCGGTGCTGGATGCTGTTAAAGTAAAAAAAGATCAAAAAGTCAAAAAAGGCGACGTACTCGCGGTATATCACGTCGAGACGTCAAAGACCAAGCTGCAGAAAGAAAAAGTTCTGGTCCAGCAGGCGCGTGCCAATTATGAATCGGGTCTCAGCAACCTCCAGAATGCATTGTCCCAGGCGCAGAAAGAAGTGGAGACGATAAAAAATGCAGCAGAGAAAAAGATCAAAAACCTGGAGATTAAAAAGCAGAAAGAAGAACTTGTCAATTACAAAAAAGGGGAAAAAGATGTAATTGATCAGGAGAAAAATTATGCACAACTTGTCCGGCGCCAGAACAAGACCAATCTTGTGGCAAAAAAAAGCGGTGTAGTTACTGCGACAGGGAAAGAATACGTAGGCGATGAAATCGATGCTTCCAAAAAGATCGTAGAGATGCGAAGCAACAATAAGTGGGTTTTGAAGGTGAAAGATCCGGAATCCAAACTGCGTTACAATATGGATGTGTCCGTAAGACTTGGAAAAAATATGAAAGATTATAAATACGAAGTAAAAGGAAAAGTCATTACGGCGGCGGATATTACAGGAGTCGGCGAGACGGATGAAGCCGGTGATAATATCGTTTATGTGGAAGTTTCCAAAGCGGACAAAGCCAGATACGATTTCGAAAAGAACAATATCTATGTATATGCGGTATCGTTTGCCGTGAAAGATGCGCTGGTTGTGGATGCGGAAGCGGTCAACCAGGAATCCGTGGAATACGCCAACAAATTATATGTAAATGTGTTGGAAAACGGAAAGATCCACAAACGCTATATTGTAAGCAACTATAATACGGAAACAGAGTATCTGGTGGAGCAGGGTGTAAGCGCCGGTCAGACACTTGCGATCATAAGATAGGAGGTGCAGATAACATGATTCGATTTATTAAACAAAAATTGATGCATAAAAAATGGATGGTTGTCTGCCTCTTGATTGGTAATATTTTACTGTCAGCAATTGCCAGCAGCAATCCGATGTACCGCGACGCGGCATTGGAAAAGACATTGAAGTCCAAATATTCAAACTATATTGAAGAGACCAATAAAGATCCGGGCGTGATCTCATTTACCTCGCTTTTGAATTCCGGTAAAGGAAACGGAGAGGAATTTAAGGGAATGGGAGATACGGCGACAGGAGCCGCCGACGAACTCGGAGTGGAACAGAAATATCTGATCCGTATGTTTGCAACATCAAAAGTCCGCGGTCAGTATGAGCAGTCCCGTGGAAACAAAACGACGACCAAAACCATGCGAATTGCGATGATGTCAGAATTAAAAGACCATGTATCGATCCTTGCGGGAGAATGCTACAGCGATGACCGCCTGGAGGACGGAGCACTGCCTGTCATCCTGAGCCAGCGTGCGATGAGTAAACTGGATGTTGTGCTCGGAGATGAGATTTCATTTGATAAACTGAAAAATGCAGATGGTTCCAATATCAAAGTGAAAGTTGTCGGCGTATTTGATGCCAAAGATTATACAGATAATTACTGGGTAAAGAGTCCGAGTGAATATTATCTGGAAGTTTTTACCAGCCCTAAATTATTTGAAAGCATTTTTGTCAATTATGAAAATCCGGCATTTAATGTGTCCGGCGAGTGGAATCTGGTGTACGATTACGAGAGTGTAAAGCCGGGGCAGGTCAATGCTCTTGTAAAGAATACGGAAACGCTGTGTGAGGAAGGCGCAGCCGGAAGAAATTCAGCCATTGAGGAGCCGGATTATCTTGCCGTTCTCCGGGATTACCAGACAACGGCAAAAAAAGTATCGACAACACTTCTGATCCTGCAGATCCCGGTACTGGCACTTTTGCTTGCGTTTATCTTCATGATTTCCAGACAGATGCTTGACCTGGAGCAAAACGAGATTGCGCTTTTGAAGAGCCGCGGAAGCAGCCGCAATCAGATTTTGTTGATCTACACATTACAGTCGGCGATCCTTTCGATCGGCAGCAGTGTCGTCGGCGTGCCGCTTGGCTTCTTTATGACGAAAGCGCTGGGGTCGACCAATGGATTTTTGGAATTTATCCAAAGAAAAGCCCTGCATGTAAGACTTAGCCCAAGTGTACTTTTGTTTACGCTGGGAGCAATCCTTGTATCGATCGCTGTCATGGTGCTTCCGGTGTTTAAGGATGCCAATGTCACGATCGTAAATGTAAAACACAAAAATATAGGAAACAAACACAATATATTCAGCAGAGTATATCTGGATGTGATTTTCCTTGTCATATCGCTGTACGGATTGTATTCGTTTACGGCAAGAAAGTCGGAATTGATGACGAGTATGCTGGAAGGGGATTCCCTGGATCCATTCCTGTTTATCTGTTCGTCCCTGTTTATCATCAGTGCAAGTCTGGTGGGACTCCGTATCCAGCCGCTGTTGATCAAGATTGTGTACTACATCGGTAGAAAATTCTGGAAGCCGGCATTCTTTGCTTCGTTCCTCCAGATCATCCGTACACGGAAAAAACAGGGCTTTATGATGGTATTTTTGATGTTTACCGTTTCTCTTGGTATTTTTAATTCGACGGTCGCGCGTACGATTTTGTCGAACTCGGAAAAGGGAATTGACTACAGTACCGGTACGGATCTTGTGCTCCAGCAGCCATGGGAGGACAATTCCCTGCTCATGCAGTACTACAAAGATCTTGAACTTACTTATACAGAACCGGATTTTGGTGTATACGAGGGAATGAAAGGAGTTACTGCTGCGACAAAGGTATTTAAAGATGACGAGATAGAAACTTCCTATAAGAGTAAAGAAGGTGGAAACAGTGTCAAGACGACGCTGATGGGAATTGATACGAAGTCTTTTGGAGAGACGGTGTCGAAATTCCAGACCGATCTTCTTCCGGTACATATTAACCGTTATCTGAACTCCATGGCAAAACGCTCGGATGCGGTGCTTCTCAGTATGAATTATCATACCAATTATGGGATGCGTCTTGGCGATACGATCTCCTATACGAACGAAGAGGGCGTGGAAGCGCAGGGCGTAGTATATGGATTTGTGGATTATTTCCCAAGTTACATTGAGACGACGCATTCGCTCAATGAGGAAAATAAACTTGTCTCGACCGAGAATTATCTGATCGTGGCAAACCTTGCGCAGGTTCAACAGAACTTCGGTCTTCGTCCATATCAGGTATGGCTGAAAACGGACGGAAGTTCCCGGTTTATCTATGATTACGCGAAGAAAAACAATATTACGTATACGACATTTGAAGATGCCAATGCGAAAAAAGTGGAAGTGAAAAACGATGCGTTGTTCCAGGGAACCAACGGGATCCTTACTATGAGTTTCATCGTTATATTGATCCTGTGCTGCACCGGATTTTTGATCTACTGGATCCTGTCCATCCGCCAGAGAGAACTTCTCTTTGGTGTATTCCGTGCGATGGGTATGTCGAAGCGGGAGATTATCCAGATGCTGATCAATGAACAGATCTTTAGTTCCGGGGTATCCATTGTGATCGGTACGGTGATCGGACTTCTGGCATCGAAAATGTTTGTTCCGCTGGTACAGATTTTCTACGCTTCAACCGATCAGGCGATTCCGCTCGAAGTGGTCAATGAGACGCTGGATATGGTTCGTCTGTTTAGTATTATCGGTTTGGTAATTGTTGTATGTATGGTTGTGCTTGGAAAACTGATCTCCAGGATCAATATCTCCCAGGCATTGAAACTTGGCGAAGATTAAGGGAGGACAGCGATGGAAAATATATTGACGACACAGGGAGTGAAACAGGCATTTCCAATCGGCTCCGGCCGGGAATTTGTTGCCTTGCATAATATCAATATCCGGATCCCGAAAGGGAAACTTACCATGCTTCGTGGACGTTCCGGTTCCGGAAAGACCACGCTTATGAACATTTTAAGTGCACTGGATTATCCCAAAGAGGGCACGGTTGTTTTTGAAGGCGCGGCGCTGGAACAGATGAACGACCACCAGAGGGAGGAATTCCGTAAAAATAATGTGGGATTCGTATTTCAGTCAGTCGCCCTCATTCCGATGATGACGGCCTATGAAAATGTGGAATTTCTGCTCCGGCTGGCAAAATATCCGGGCAATAAGCGCGCGCGTGCCGAGGAATGTCTGAAACTGGTCGGACTGGGACAGCGTATGTATCATATGCCGCAGGAACTGTCCGGTGGAGAGCAGCAGCGTGTGGCAATTGCCAGAGCGATCGCACATAAACCAAAGATTATCTTTGCCGATGAACCGACCGCGGAATTGGATACGGCGACCGGACTGCAGGTAATGAAGATATTTAAAGAATTGATCGAAAAAGAAGGAGTAACGATTGTCATGACAACCCATGACATGGGACTGCTGGATATTGCAGACTGCATATATCATTTGGAGGATGGTGAGATTGTCGATGAAAAATAAGAAAATAGAAGCCGTAGTAGAAAAGATCAATGAGTTTCGCCACATCAATCGTCAGACCACCAGCGGCGCCAGTGCTGCCGAGCAGATCGACATCCCGGATGATGTTATGATTGAATGCGATGGACTGGTAAAGATTTACAAGACAAAGGACATCGAAGTGCTGGCGCTCCAGGGACTGGATCTGACAGTCAAGCGCGGAGAACTGATGGCGATCATCGGAAACAGCGGAAGTGGTAAATCCACGTTCCTTAACATGATCGGAGGCCTTGACCGCCCGTCGGCGGGGAAACTTTATGTCGATGGAAAAAATCTGTTTCAGATGACAGAAGAGGAACTGGTTGAATACAAGCGGAGCACGGTAGGATTTGTGTGGCAGAACAATGCAAGAAACCTGCTTCCGTATCTGACTGCATGGGAAAATGTCATGACGCCGATGCTCTTTATGAAAGACGGGAAAAGCGAGGCGGAAAAGAAGAAGCGTGCGGAAGAACTTCTGGAACTGGTCGGCCTGGCGGAACGAAAGGACAATACTCTCAGCCAGCTCTCCGGTGGAGAGCAGCAGCGTGTAGCGATCGCGATCGCCCTTGCCAATGAACCGAAACTTCTGCTTGCCGATGAACCGACCGGAGCGGTAGACCGTAAGACGGCGGATGATATCCTGGATATGTTTCGCAAACTCAATGAACAGCTGGGGATCACGATCGTCATCGTAACGCATGATAACGAGCTGGCATCCAAAGTAAACCGTGTGATCTCAATTCGCGATGGAAAGACGAGCAGCGAGCGTATCATGAAAAATGAATACAAAAACAGATTGGAAGATATTTCCATTGAATGGCAGCAGGAAGAGGCGCAGGAAGAATTTGTCGTGTTAGACCGTGCCGGAAGAATACAAATTCCGTCGGAATTGCTCAAAGAAATGGGAATGAACGGAAATAAAGTAAAAGTCGAATTTGTGGATGGTAAAATTGTTATTGAAAAACCCGAAGAATAATGCTACACTAGTACTGTTAAAAGAAGAACAGGAAAATGAAGTGAATGGAGACGGTTTTTTATGAGTGGAAGACGAGAATACAGAAAGAGACAGCGGCAGCGCAGGCAGTCGGAAAAATTAACGATGCTGTTGAAAGGATCGGTTGCGGTGGCAGTTGTGCTGGTTTTAGTGTTGACCGGAGTAAAGATTGTATCCACTGTGCGAAACCACAAAGAACAGAAACAGATAGAAGAAGCTCTTTTACAAAAGCAGAAAGCGGCGGCGGAGACGCCCACGATAGAGGCGACGCCGGCACCGACACCCGCACCAAAGGACAAGGCAGTAGCACTTACGTTTGATGACGGACCATCGCGTGACAACGATGGAACCATCCTTGAGACACTGCAGGCAAACGGAGCACACGCGACATTTTTCGTACTGGGAAACCGCGCGCGGGTGGATGGAGATATTATGCAGATGATTACCGGAGCCGGTTGTGAGATTGCGAGCCATTCGTGGGATCATCCACAGCTTAGCAAGTTAAAATGGAAAAAGGTCAAAAGCCAGATCGACCGAACCGATAAAATTGTAGCAAAACTTTTGAATGGATATGAGATATCCTTACTGCGTCCGCCTTATGGTTCCATCAGTAAGACGATGCGGAAAAAGATAAAAAAACCGATGATATTGTGGAGTCTTGACACGGAGGACTGGAAGAGCCGGAATGCAAAAAAAGTATTCAACCGGGTTAAGAAGGAAGTGAAAGACGGGGATATCATATTGATGCATGACATACATCCGGAGACGGCGCAGGCGGTAAAGAAGATTGTTCCGTGGCTTTCGGAGCAGGGGTATGACATGCTGACGGTTTCTGAACTGATGGCGCGCAAAGGAAAAAATCTGGAAGAGGGAAAAGCCTATCTGGATGCAAATTAATATGGAAAAATATGTGGAGTTCTCCGGATTTTTCGGGAACTCCGCTTGTAGTGAAACAAAAAATAACAAGTAGGAACAAAACAACGAAGCGAGGTAAGAAATGATGAAACAATTTATGGATGAAGATTTTATTCTTTCGACAGAGACAGCAAAAAAACTTTTTCACGACTATGCAGAAAAGACACCGGTTTTGGATTATCACTGCCATCTGGAACCAAAAGAGATCGCAGAAGACCGGATGTTTAAGAATATAACAGAATTGTGGCTGGGAGGCGATCACTATAAGTGGCGCATTATGCGTTCGAATGGAGTTCCGGAAAAATACATTACCGGGGATGCCGGCGATGAAGAAAAATTTCACGCGTTTGCCAAAGCGCTTCCAAAAGCAATTGGAAATCCAATGTATCACTGGTGTCATCTGGAACTGCAGAGATATTTTGATATTCATGAGACACTCAGCGAGAAAAACTGGAAAGAGATTTACGATGCCTGCAATAAAAAACTGCAGTCACCGGAGATGTCTGCCAAAAATCTGATCCGCATGTCCAACGTAACGCTCGTTTGTACGACAGACGATCCGGTGGATGACCTTCATTATCATCAGCAGATTAAAGCAGATAAAGATTTTACCGTACAGGTACTTCCAGCATGGCGTCCGGACATTATCATGAGTCCGGAAAAAGAGGGATTTCTTGCGTATGTACAGAAACTGGCAGAAGTAAGTGATATTGACATCACTGGATTTGCGTCTCTCAAAGAAGCACTGGTGAAACGCCTTGACTATTTTGTGGAAAATGGCTGTCTCGTAACGGATCATGGACTGGATTATCCGCAGTACCGTCCGACAACCGAGGAAGAGATGGACATCCTTGTACGTCGTGTGTTGTCCGGGGAAGCTCTGGAATTTGAAGAAATGCTTCAATATAAGACGATGCTCATGCTCTTCTTAGGCCGTGAATATGCAAAGAGAAATCTGGCAATGCAGCTTCACTACGGCGCAAAGCGAGAAAACAACGAACTGGTATATCAGAGTGCCGGCGCCAATGCCGGGATTGACTGCATCAATGAAAAGGGATTCAGTGCGGAAGTGGCAGACCTTCTCAATGCCCTTGCCAAGACAGGGGAACTGCCAAAGACAATTCTGTATTCTTTGAATCCGGTTGACAATGCCGTGATCGGTACGATGATCGGCTGCTTCCAGAATGAAGATGCGGTAGGCAAGATCCAGCAGGGTTCCGCATGGTGGTTTAACGATCATAAATACGGCATGACACAGCAGATCACATCACTTGCAAGTCTCGGACTTTTGGGTAACTTTATCGGCATGCTGACCGATTCGAGAAGTTTTGTATCCTATCCTCGTCACGAGTATTTCCGCCGTATCTTATGCGATTTTATCGGAAAACTGGTAGAAAACGGAGAATATCCACAGGATTATGAAGTACTTGGTGAGATGGTGAAAAACATTTCCTATTATAACGCAGTAAATTATTTTGGATTTGATTTATAAAATTTACAGAATTTGGAAGGAGAGCATAAATGACATTTACGTTAGTAAAAGAAAACGCAGCACAGATTTGTATTGATAACCATGCGGCAGATTATAAGGGACTGCTGCATGTGGCAAAGATTCTTGCCGGAGATATTTTGACAGTAACGGGAAAAGAGCCGGAGATCGTAGAGCAGCTTCAGAATGTGCCACAGATCGTGGCAGCGACAAAGGGAACTTCGGACATTCTTGCAAAATGGGAAGAGGAAAAGAAGATTGACCTTTCCGCACTGGAAGGAAAACGCGAAGTTTTTACGGTGCAGCTGATCGAAGAAGACGGCGCGGAAAAACTGGTGATCGCCGGCACGGAGACGATTGCCACCCTGTATGGACTGTATTATATCTCTGAAAAAATCGGAGTATCCCCATGGGTGTACTGGGCAGACGTGGTTCCCGCAAAAAAAGAAGAAATTGTATTTGACGAGAGTATCTGCACGGTATCCAAAGAGCCGTCGGTGCGTTATCGTGGCTTCTTCATGAACGACGAATGGCCGTCACTGGGAAATTTTGTCATGAATACATTTGGAGACTTCAACGAGTTCTTTTACGAAAAAGTATTTGACCTTCTGCTTCGCCTGAAAGGAAATTATTTCTGGCCGGCGATGTGGTCTGCCTCCCTTCCGCTGGATGGATCGGAAGATCCGCTGGCAATCCTCAAACTGGGAACGGAACTTGGTATCACGATCGGACAGTCGCATCATGAACCATTGACCCGTGCCAGTGAAGAGTGGGACAAAGTAAAAACCGATACCAACAATGTCGGATATGGAAAAGATTGGAATTATTACACCAATAAAGAGGGACTTTACCGTTACTGGGAAGACGGTATGAAACGCGACAAAGACTTTAAGCATATGATTACGATCGGAATGCGTGGAGAGCGTGATACGATGATGCTCGGAGAAAATTCGACCATTCAGGAAAATGTGGAACTTCTGCGCGAGATCATTACCGATCAGAATAAGATCATCAAAGAGACGGGCTGTGAACATATGCCGAAGATGCTCGCTCTGTATAAAGAAGTGGAAGGCTTTTATTATGGTGGAAACGGTGTCAAAGGACTGCGTTCCTGGGATGGCCTGGATGATACGATCCTTCTGCTCTCCGACGATAATTTCGGAAATGTACGAACCCTTCCGACGAAGGATCTGAAAGACCGTAAACCGGGCTGGGGACTGTACTATCACTTTGATTATCATGGTTCCCCGATTTCCTACGAGTGGGTCAATTCGACACCGCTTCCAAAAGTGTGGGAGCAGGTTACGATGGCATATGAATACGGCATCCGCGACCTCTGGATCGTAAATGTCGGTGACATCCGCCCGGATGAACTTCCGTTGTCTTACTTTATGGCACTTGCTTATGATTTTGAGAGCATGGGAACCGGACATGCCAACCAGACAGACCGTTTTCTCGCTTCCTGGGTAGAACAGCAGTTTGGCGCGCATATCAAGGACGAGACGACCAAAAAAGAGATTGCAGACGTACTGCGTGAATATGCGAGAATTCATGGCATGAGACGACCGGAGGCAATGAATCCGGACGTATATCATGTGTCTCATTTTAATGAAACAAAACGCATGATCCAACGATGTACCGCGCTGATGCAGAAGACGGAGAACCTGCAGACAAAGATTCCGGAAGCGTCGAAAGATGCCTTTTACGGACTGGTATATTATCCGGCCGTAGCAGGAATGAATCTGCAGCTGATGAGCCTTCATGCGGCACTTTCAAACTGGTATGCCGGATTTGAACTTTCCGCGGCCAACACATATGATGCGCTGGTAAAAGAAGAGATCGAACGAGATCAAAAATTGACAGATTATTACAATAAAGAGATGGCAGGAGGCAAATGGGACGGAATGATGCTTTCGCCGCATGCCTGCTTTGTAACCTGGAATGATGAGGGATGGCACTATCCGCAGACGGAGGCAATCTGCATCAATACCAAGAGCCGGATGATGGTTCATGCGGAGAATGAGGAAGGATTTGTCTCCGAGGGAACGACAGCACTGCCGGAATTTACAGAAATTGGGGGCGAGACGTATGAAATCGACCTTGCCAATGCGGGCGCAGTTTCCTATGACTTCGCGGTGCTGGAAGAAGAGGGAATCTGTGTAAGCTGTAAAGAAGGTACGGTGGCAAGTGACATCGTAACTTTGCAGGTCAGCATCGGACGGAAAGAGCACGAATCCTTTGAGCGTACCCTTACGATCACGGGCGCCGGACAGAAAGTCAATGTGACCGTTCGGTTTACGGCAGCCGTTGATGCGCCGGAGGGCACCTTTATCGAACGGGATGGTGTCGTATCGATCGAAGCCGGACATTTTGCTGAAAAAGAGAATTTTGAAGGATATGAATTTGAAGAACTGAAAGAATATGGAAAAACCCTGTCTTCGATGAAAGTGTATCCATCCGACCGCAATTTTGACGAAATCGGAAAAGCGCCATGTCTTACCTACCGTGTATATGTAAAAGAGGCCGGCGTGTACATGCTCAAATCCATTACGGCGCCTACCAACAACCTGGAAGACGGACGCACCATGCGTTATGCCGTGCAGGTCAATGATGGCGAGATCAAAGTCGGAGATACGATCCCGAAAGAAAATTATAATATTGGCGGCGGCCCATGGGAAAAGAAATCCTGGTCAATGGGTGTGTTAAACAACAGCCATTATGGAATCACGGGACACGATCTGAAAGCCGGATATAATGAGATCCATGTCTATGGCGTGGATGCCGGACTTGTTTTACAAAAATTGGTATTGTACCGCAGCGGACTGCCGGAGTCTTATCTTGGACCACAGGAAAGTCCGCAGGCGTAGGTTATTTCCAAAAGGAGAAGAAGATGAGAAGAAATATAGTGAAATGTACTGCTGTGGCACTTGTGGCCGTGGCCATATTAAATGGGGCAGTGCCGGTGGAAACACAGGCGGCAAAGAAACCGAAGATCAGCAGCAGACAATGGAAGGTGACCGTGGGTCAGACAAAAAAAGTCGCAGTAAAAAATGTGGCAAAACGTACCAAAGTTACGTTCCGATATGGAAAAAATGCGAAAAAGACAGCTTCGGTAAAATGGAATAAAAGCAAAAAATGTATTGTTGTCCGCGGGAAAAAGGCTGGCAGGGCGACCGTTCAGGTGAAGTTTAAAACAGCCTCCCGGAAAACAACATACAATTGTAAAATATTGGTAAATAAGAAGAGCGCGAAAGTGCCGGCAGGGACATCAAAGCCGGCGGTCACACCGACAGCCGTACCTTCGACCACACCGGTGGTGACACCAACAGCCGTACCTACGACCACACCGGCGGTGACACCAACCGCCGTACCTTCGGTCACACCAGAAGTGACACCGGCTGCAACCGAAGGCCCGTACAAGACATATGAAGCCGAGTACGAGGATGACAATATGCCGGTCAAAGATATTTACAAAGACTGCTTTCTCGTGGGAGCGGCGCTCAACGGTACATCCAGTCAGACGATGGCGCTCAACCACAAAGGAATGGCAGGAATTTTAAAGAAACATTTTAATTCCACGGTGCTTTCCAATTTGATGAAGCCAGAGCATCTGCTGGATAAGACGGCGACGCTCAACAGTGCAGATGGAATGCCGGTGTGCAAATTTGACACCTGCGATTCCGCGTTGAATTTCTGCAAAAAAAATGGCATTAAAATGCGCGGCCACACCCTTCTTTGGCACAATCAGACGCCGGAGTGGTTTTTCCATGTGGACTACGATGTAAACAAAGAGCTGGTGGATGCGGCGACGATGGAAGCCCGCATGGAAAGTTATATCCGACAGGTGCTTACACACTGCCAGACGGAATTTCCGGGGGTGGTTTATACCTGGGACGTTGTCAACGAATGTATCTGTGTGGACGCAAACAGTTTTGTAGTGACGAGCGGCGGCTGGAAACTCCGTACGCAGACAAAGAGCGACAACGATTTTGAACACGACGGTTATGTGCCAAACTACTGGTATGCAACCATGGGCGAAACGTATGTGGAAAAAGCATTTATGTATGCAAGAAAATATGCCGATCCGGGTGTGGCATTGGTTTATAATGATTATAATGTATTCCAGACAACTAAAATGGAAAATATTTACAAAATGGTAGAAGAACTGAAAGGCAAAGGACTGATCGACGGCATCGGATTGCAGCCAACTGTCGGAATGCGCTGGCCGGATCTGAATTCCGATAAGAAAGACAGTTTTAAAAACTGCCTGGAAACCTATGCGAAATTGGGTCTGGAACTGCAGGTCACGGAGCTTTCCTTCAAATTGCAGATGGATCCGGAAGATATTGATGACGAAGAACTGCAAAAGCAGGCAGACCGCTATGAAGAGTTTATGCAGCTTCTGGTAGACGAGGATTCTGACAATGGCGGCCCGTGCAATATCACGAGTGTAACCGTATTTGGTATCTGTGACGATTATCCTTTGTATACGGACAATCACCAGAACCTGTATCTGTGGGACAAAAACTGTGTGCCAAAACCTTGTTTTTATTCCTATATTAAGCCGGGCTTAGACCTTCTGGCTTCGAAAGAGCAGCAGGCCGCAGCCGGCGCGCAGAGATAGAAAGGCAGAAATGAAATGAAAGAAAAGAAAGGTATTATAATAACGATCGTAGTAGCGCTGGTCGTACTGGGTGTGCTGGCGTATGCACTTGCGTCGCGGCACAAGGCGAATGAACCAAAGTTCGCTGATGATCCGAAAACGACGGAAAGCCGGCAGAACGCTGTCTCAGAGAGCGCGGTCAGCCCGGCAGCGGTTGTCACGGAAGAGACACCGGCAAAGGACATTTATAAGGATTATTTCCTTGTCGGAGCGGCCATCAATGGAAGCAGTCTGGATACGATGGCGCTCAACCACAAAGGAATGACGGAGATTTTAAAAGAAAACTTCAATTCCACGACATTGTCCAATCTGATGAAACCGGAGTATCTGCTGGACGAAAAGGCGACGAAAAAGAGCAAAGACGGGATGCCGGTCTGTACTTTTGAAAATTGTGATCCGGCGCTCAAATTCTGTCAGGAAAACGGAATCAAGATGCGCGGCCACACATTGATCTGGCACAATCAGACACCAAGCTGGCTCTTTTACAAAAACTATGATGTGAAATCCGGAAAACTTGCCGATGCAAAGACCATGGCAAAGCGTATGGAAAGTTATATCAAGCAGGTGATCACACACTGCCAGAAAAAATATCCGGGTGTTGTCTACGCCTGGGATGTCGTCAATGAATGCGTCTGCACCGATGCGGGAAGTTTTGTTGTGACGAAGGGCGGCTGGAAACTCCGCGCGGACACGAAAAAGGATAACGACTTTACGCATGAGCAGGCAGTCCAGAACTACTGGTATACGACGATGGGCGAGGAGTATGTGGAAAAAGCATTTGCCTTTGCCCGCAAATATGCAGAGAAAGACGTCAAATTGTTCTATAATGACTACAATGTCTTTATGGATATAAAAATGGAAAATATTTACAAAATGGTCGAGCAGTTAAAAGAAAAGGGACTGATCGACGGAATCGGTCTTCAGCCGACGGTAGGTATCGACTGGCCGGAGCTTGACAGCGAAAATGACGGAAGTTTCCGCAAATGTCTGGAAACGTATGCAAAACTCGGTCTGGAACTGCAGGTGACCGAACTGAATTTCCGTATTGAAGACGGCACGACCGACGAAGAACTGTTACAGAGACAGTCTGACCGCTACGAGGAAATGATGCGCCTTCTCGTTGAAGAAGATACCGAGAGCGGCGGACCATGTAATATTACGAGTGTAACCGTATTTGGAATCTGCGACGATTACCCGCTGTATGGAGAGGATTTCCAGCAGAATCTGTATCTGTATGACAAAAACTGCCAGCCAAAACCGTGCTATTACGGATTTATCAAGCCGGGAATTGAGGCAGCAAACAATAAAAAATAAAGAGAACCGGGAGGATTTGTTATGGCTGAAAAATGTATTGAGCTAAAAGGGATCACAAAAGCATTTGACGGACAAATCGTTCTAGATCATATGAATCTTGATATTCATGAGAATGAATTTGTGACATTGCTTGGACCAAGTGGTTGTGGAAAGACCACGACACTACGGATCATGGGAGGATTTGAAACGGCAGATGAGGGACAGGTTCTGCTCAATGGAACCGATATCGCCCGCGTGCCGGCAAACAAACGCCCGATCAATACCGTGTTCCAAAAGTATGCGCTGTTTTCACACATGAATATTGAGGAAAATATTGCGTTTGGTTTAAAAATCAAGAAAAAATCAAAAGATTATATCCGGGACAAGATCAAATATGCCCTGAAACTGGTAAATCTCGATGGTTACGAGAAACGTATGCCGGATTCCCTGAGCGGCGGACAGCAGCAGCGTATCGCGATCGCGCGTGCGATTGTAAACGAACCGAAAATCCTGCTTTTGGACGAACCGCTCGGCGCCCTGGATCTGAAACTGCGCCAGGGGATGCAGTACGAACTCATGCGTTTGAAAGAAGAACTCGGCATTACGTTTGTCTATGTCACACACGATCAGGAAGAGGCACTTACGATGTCCGATACCATCGTCGTGATGAATCAGGGATACATCCAGCAGATCGGCACGCCGGAAGACATTTACAATGAGCCGCAGAATGCGTTTGTCGCGGACTTTATCGGCGAGAGCAATATCCTTTCGGCGACGATGGTGCACGACCGTCTTGTCAATATTCAGGGACAGGATTTTGAATGTGTCGATGTCGGATTCGGCGAAAATAAACCGGTGGATGTCGTGATAAGACCGGAGGATATGATCCTTGTACCTCCGGAAAAAGGTACGATGCGTGCAAAAGTGAAATCCCTGGTATTCAAAGGGGTTCACTATGAAATGGAGATGGAAGCACTCGGATTTACGTGGCTGGTACACAGTACAAGCCTTGCGGAAGTCGGAAGTGAAGTCGGATTGTTTATCGATCCATTTAACATCCAGATCATGCACAAGCCGGAAAATGAGGCAGAGGAGGCGTTTGCCGGTGAATGAGAAAAAGATGACGAGACGCCTTGCGTATCCGTATATTGTGTGGATGGCAATTTTTGTCATTGTGCCGCTGATCATCGTATGCATATATGGACTGACGGATAAAACCGGTGCTTTTACCCTTGAAAATGTAAAGAGTATTGCGTCGCCGGTGCATATAAAAGCCTTAATTTTGTCACTAAAATTATCTATTATAAGTACTGTGCTATGTTTTGTCCTTGCATTGCCACTGGCACTGGTGATCCGGGGACTGCATTTAAAAAGCAGCGGATTTATCATATTTGTATTCATCCTTCCGATGTGGATGAACTTTTTGCTGCGTACGATCGCCTGGCAGTCATTGTTGGAAAAAACGGGCGTGATCAATATGATCTTACAGTCGCTTGGACTGCCAAAGCAGAATCTGATCAATACCGAGGGAGCGATCATTCTCGGTATGATCTACAATTTTCTGCCATTTATGGTATTGCCGATCTACAATTCGCTCATCAAGATCCCACAGGATACCTTTGATGCGGCAAAAGATCTGGGAGCAAACTGGATACAGACGTTGTGGCGTATCACCCTGCCACAGGTATTTCCGGGAATTGTCAGCGGCGTTACGATGGTGTTTGTGCCGGCGATGACGACGTTCGTTATCTCTAACCTGCTCGGAGGAGCGAAGATCAATCTGATCGGAAATGTGATCGAGCAGGAGTTTACAACCGCCAACAACTGGTACGGCGGAGCCGGACTGTCCATCGTTTTGATGATACTGATCCTCGGAAGTATGGCGGTTATGTCACACTTTGATAAGGATGGAGAGGGGGCAGCGATATGGTAGGAAAAAAACTCGCAAAGATCGGCGGAAAGATTTATCTTGCCCTGATTTTTATCTTTTTGTATGCCCCGATCGCGACACTCATTGTATTGTCGTTTAATGAATCAAAATTCCGCGGAAAATGGGGCAGTTTCAGCTTAAAATGGTACGAGAGCCTGTTTGCCTCCCGTGAGATCATGGAGGCGCTGTGGACGACGCTTTTACTGGCGTTTTTGTCTGCGCTGATCGCGACGATCCTCGGAACGATGGTTTCTTTTGCCATGAACCGCATGAAAAAACTGCCGCGTATGATCTTGATGACGGTAACCAATATCCCGATGCTCAATGCCGATATTGTAACCGGAATCTCGCTGATGCTTTTATTTATCGCGCTGCGTTACCAGATGGGATTTGGCAGTGTGCTGATCGCGCATATTACCTTTAACCTGCCTTACGTGGTGTTAAGTGTCCTGCCAAAATTAAAGCAGATGAATAAAAGTGTATTTGAGGCGGCGCTGGACCTTGGTGCAAGCCGTCAGTATGCGTTTGTCAAAGTTGTATTTCCGGATATTTTACCGGGAATTTTAACCGGATTTTTGTTGTCATTTACGATGTCACTCGATGACTTTATCATTACCCATTTTACCAAAGGAGTGGGGATGGATACGCTGTCAACAAAAATCTATGCGGAGGTGCGAAAAGGCATAAAACCGGAGATTTACGCACTTTCTACCATATTATTTGCAGCCATATTTATCGTGTTGATCGTTGTCAACCGCAGACAGAAAGCAGAGGAAAAATAGATGAAAAAAAGTTTAAAAAAATTAGTGGCACTGACACTTGCGACCGCTCTTTTTACGACGGGACTTACGGCGTGTTCTTCCGGCGGAAGCAAGACGGGAGATGCCGGCGAATTGTATGTTTATAACTGGGGAGAATATTTTGACCCGGATGCGTTAGCGATGTTTGAAGATGAGACAGGCATCAAAGTGACGTACGATGAGTATGAGACAAATGAGGTAATGTACCCGATCATATCCAATGGTGCCGCTTCATATGACCTTGTATGTCCTTCGGATTATATGGTGCAGCGTATGATCTCGGAAGATCTTGTCGAAGAAATTAATTTTGACAATGTGCCAAATATAAAATATGTGGACAGTCAATATATGGATGCCAGCAAAGAATTTGATCCGGAAAATAAATACAGTGTTCCGTATCTTTGGGGAACGGTTGGCATATTATACAATAAAACGATGGTAAAAGAACCGGTGGACAGCTGGGGAATCCTGTGGGATACCAAATACAAGGATAACATTCTGATGCAGAAAAGTGTCCGCGATGCGTTGGGTATTACTTTAAAATACCTTGGTTATTCACTCAACAGCACAGATGAAAAACAGTTAGAAGAAGCCAAACAGAAACTGATCGAACAGAAGAAATCCGGTGTCGTACAGGCGTATGTCGTCGATGAAGTACGTGATAAAATGATCGGAAATGAGGCAGCGATCGGTGTGATCTATTCGGGTGAGGCATTGACCTGCCAGAAGGAAAATCCGGATCTGGAGTATGTCATTCCGAAGGAAGGAAGCAACTTGTGGATCGATTCCTGGGTGATCCCGAAGGGAGCGAAGAACAAAGAAAATGCGGAGAAGTTTTTGAATTTCCTCTGTAAGCCGGAAATCGCAAAAATGAACTTTGATTATATCACGTATTCGATTCCAAATGAAGAGGGACGCAAATTGATCGAAGATGCGTCAGAACGTGACAGCAAGATTGCATTCCCGGACTGGGATTCTTTGACAAATTGTGAGACGTTGAAATATCTTGGCGATGATGTCGATAAGATTTATAATGAGAAATGGAAGGAGATCATGGCACAATGAGAGTATTACTGATCAATGGAAGCGCAAAAGAAAAGGGCTGTACATTTACGGCACTCAGTGAGGTGGCGCGCGGACTCAATGAAAGCGGTGTAGAGACGGAGATTATCTCACTTGGTACAAAGCCGATTGCGGACTGTACGGGCTGCGGAAAATGCCGTGAAACCGGCGCGTGTGTATTTGGAGATATCGTAAATGAGATCGTCGAAAAAGCGAAGACCGCCGATGGCTTTGTCTTTGGTTCCCCGGTCTATTATGCGCATGCGAGCGGACGGCTTTTGTCTGTCCTTGACCGCGCGTTTTACTCCGGCGGAAAAGAATTTGCGTTTAAGCCGGGAGCGGCTGTGGTAAGCGCCAGACGAGGCGGCACGACGGCATCTCTGGAAGTGATCAATAAGCATTTTTCCATCAATCAGATGCCGATTGTAACTTCCAATTATTGGAATATGGTGCATGGAAATACACCGGATGAAGTCCGTCAGGACAAAGAGGGAATGCGTACGATGTACAATCTCGGCCGCAATATGGCATGGATGATAAACTGCATTCAGGCAGGCCCGGAACATCCGCAAAATGAGAAGGAGAGCACAAACTTTATCCGCTAAAGGAGGACGTACTATGTATACAGTAGATTTACAGGACTGCATTGATAAGATGGATCTCGAATGTCTGACACCGGATGTAGATATCTCACAGATCAAGATCACGCAGTCGGATATCAACCGCCCGGCGCTTCAGCTGGCAGGATTTTTTGACTATTTTGACCACCACCGTGTGCAGATCATCGGTCATGTGGAAAATACGTACATGGAAAAACAGGGCTTGGAGTACAGCGTAGAGATGATGGGGCGTATCATGTCCTATAAAGTGCCTTGTATCGTGTACTGCCGCGATATGGCAGTGCCGGATGCTGTCCTTGAAATAGCCAATAAAGCCGGTGTGCCGATCCTGCGTACGAAGCAGACGACATCGTCATTTTCTTCGGAACTGAACCGCTGGCTGAAAGTCGAACTGGCACCGCGTATCAGCATTCACGGTGTACTTGTCGATATTTACGGCGAAGGTGTGCTGATCACCGGAGAAAGTGGAATCGGTAAAAGTGAAGTAGCATTGGAACTGATCCACCGAGGACACCGTCTCGTATCGGACGACGTCGTGGAGATCAAGAAAGTCAGTGACGCGACGCTGATCGGTACAGCACCGGATATCACGAGACATTTTATCGAACTCCGCGGAATCGGAATCATCGATGCCAAAGCGCTGTTTGGTGTGGAAAGTGTAAAAAATACCCAGTCGATCGATCTTGTCATCAAACTCGAAGAGTGGAACAAAGAGCAGGATTATGACCGCATGGGACTGGAAGAAAAATACATCGAGTATCTCGGAAATAAAGTCGTATGCCATTCGATCCCGATTCGTCCGGGTCGAAATCTCGCGATCATCTGTGAGTCGGCAGCCGTCAACTTCCGTCAGAAAAAGATGGGATATAATGCAGCAAAGGAATTGTACAATCGTGTAACCGCTAGATTGCCGGAATAACATACGCAGTCACAAGGAGGAAAGTCATGGAAAAGTTTTACGTAGGTGTCGATGTCGGAGGCACATCGATCAAGATGGGAATGTTTTCACATACCGGGGAATTGCTTGAAAAATGGGAAATTCCGACGCGTGTGGATGAAGACGAAGAAACAGACCGGATCCTTCCGGATATCGCCGCAAGCATCGAAGAAAAGCGTGCGGAAAAAAATGGAAATATTGTCGGCATCGGACTCGGTATACCGGGACCGGTGACAGACGACGGAACCGTATTAAAATGCGCCAATATTCATTGGCCGGTATTTAACGTCAAAGAAAAATTGTTTGATCTGACCGGCGTAGCCAATATCCGCGTCGGAAACGATGCCAATGTCGCAGCGCTCGGAGAGATGTGGAAGGGCGGCGGACGAGGCTTTGACAGTATCGTCATGGTGACACTTGGAACCGGTGTCGGCGGAGGAGTTATCCTTGGCGGCAAGATTTTGACCGGAGCCAAGGGAGCAGCCGGAGAGATCGGTCATATGACCGTGGAATACGACGAAGAGGAGACGTGTAACTGTGGGACAAAAGGCTGTCTGGAGCAGTATGCTTCCGCGACAGGAATTGTCCGTCTGGCGAAAAAGCAGATGGTTTCCACCTCTTCTCTGGCAAAATTTGACAATTTAACAGCGAAAGATGTGTTTGATGAAGCAAAAGCCGGAGATGTGTATGCCCTTCAGATCGTAGACCGGTTTGCCCGTTATCTTGGCGTGGCACTTGGCAATGTAGCCCAGATCATTGATCCGGAAGCATTCGTGATCGGCGGCGGAGTGGCGAGAGCCGGCAGCATCATCACGGAAAGCATTGAAAAATATTATAATGACAGTGTAATGTTTGCCCTGCGCGGCAAGCAATTTAATCTGGCAGAACTTGGAAATGACGCGGGCATTTACGGTGCCGTGCGTATGGTCCTGTAAGAAAGGAATCAGAGAGCGTGATACAGTTAAAAGAAGGAGAACTTCTGAGCAGTCATACGACATTTCGTATCGGCGGAGCGGCAAAGTATTTTGCTGTGCCAAAAAACGAAGAGGAGATCATGGAAGCGGTGGATTTTGCCATCGTGAAGGACTTACCCTACTATATTCTCGGAAAAGGCAGCAATGTGCTGTTTGCGGACGAAGGATACCCCGGTGTAGTCATTGAGATCGGGGCAGGCATGGAAAAGGTGGAACGTACCGGAGACACCGGAATCCGTGCACAGGCTGGCGTGTCACTGAGTGCGCTGGCGGTATTTGCAGCGAGAGAAGGACTGAGCGGACTGGAATTTGCCGGCGGGATCCCAGGGACGCTCGGAGGCGCCGTGACGATGAATGCCGGCGCGTATGGCGGCGAGATGAAAGATGTCATCGTAAGCGCGAAAGTGATGGACGAAGAAGGGGTGGTTCAGGAACTTTCCTGTGAGGAACTGCAGCTTGGCTATCGTACAAGCATCGTCCAAAAGAAACAGCTTGTCGTGCTGGAAGCAGAATTTTTATTAAAACCGGGAACAACGGAAGAAATTCAGAACACGATGAAGGAATTAAACGCAAAAAGAAGGGAAAAACAGCCGTTGGAATATCCGAGTGCCGGAAGTACATTTAAGCGGCCGGAAGGGTATTTTGCCGGAAAACTGATTGAAGATGCCGGGCTGCGCGGTTACCGCGTCGGAGACGCCCAGGTGTCGGAAAAACATTGTGGATTTGTGGTAAACCGCGGAAAAGCGACCTGTGCGGAGGTGCTTCAACTGATCAAAGACGTGCAGAAAGAGGTCAAAGAGCAGTTTGGCGTACAGCTTGAGCCGGAAGTGCGGATCATACGTTAGAACAGCTGTTTTAGGAACGGTAGAGAAGGAGGGCAAAGATGAGATTTGTAATAGTGACGGGCATGAGTGGTGCAGGACGTTCTTCTGCCATGCGGATTTTGGAAGATGATGGGTATTTCTGTGTAGATAATCTGCCGGTGTCACTTTTGCCAACCTTTATGGAATTGACAAAAAATTCCAGTGAACAGATTGAAAAAGTGGCACTGGGACTGGATATCCGTGTCGGAGCAGAAGCGCTGCGGGAGACGGCAAGTGTACTCCGTTCGCTCAAATCCAAAGGCTATGAGTTTGAGATTCTGTTTTTTGAGGCGAGTACACCGGTTTTGGTAAAACGATACAAGGAGACAAGGCGGCTTCATCCCCTTGCCAAGGGAGGACGGATCGACTCCGGTATCGAAGCGGAGCGGGAACTTCTGATCGAGTTAAAGAGCAGTGCGGATTACATCATTGATACGAGCACGCTTTTGATCCGAGATCTGAAGCAGGAGATTGAGCGGATCTTTGAAGAGGATCAAAGCTGCAATTTCTATCTGACGTTTGTTTCCTTTGGATTCAAATACGGCATTCCGACCGATGCCGACCTTGTCTTTGATGTGCGTTTTCTGCCGAATCCGTTTTACATTGACGATCTGAAACCGCTTACCGGCAACGATAAGCCTGTGTTTGATTATGTCATGAGCAGCGACACGGCAAAGACATTTTTATGTAAATTAAAAGATATGCTTGATTTTTTGATTCCGAATTATATTACGGAGGGAAAAAATCAGCTTGTGATCGCAATCGGCTGTACGGGCGGCAAACACCGCTCTGTTACATTGACCAACGCGATCTACAGTGAATTTGAAAATTCAAATTATGGATGCAAGAAAGAACACCGAGATATTGAGAAGGACAGGTTAAGAAATTTATGTCGTTTTCCAGAAAAGTAAAAGAAGAGCTTGGCGGACAGATAAGCCGGGCGAGACATTGCCAGATAGCAGAGCTGGCGGCGCTTTTTTCCTGCTGTGGACATGTGGTTTCGCAGGACGAGCGAAACTTTTTCGTAAAATTTGCTACAGAAAACTTGACAGTTGCGAAAAAATATTCTATCTTAATTAAGAAGGCATTTCATTTTGATATCGAGATGTCGGTGAGGGGTCACCAATATCTGCTCTACATATTAAATCCGGAGGACGCGTTTATTTTCCTGCAGGCACTTAAGGTTCTGGAGGGAAAAGCACTCGTTCACGAACTGGTCATTCAGCGGAACTGCTGCAAGCGTGCATTTATCCGCGGCATTTTTCTGGCATGCGGTTCGATCACAGATCCGGAGAGGGGCTATCATCTTGAAATGGCGGTCGGAACGACGCGGAAAGCAGAAGAACTGGTAGAGATCTTGGCAGATTTTCACATTCCGGCGAAAATAGTGGAACGCAAAAAAAACTATATTGTGTATATTAAAGAGGGGGCACTGATCGTAGATCTTCTTAATGTCATGGAAGCCCATGTGGCATTGATGGATTTTGAAAATGTCCGGATTTTGAAAGAAATGCGGAATTCCGTCAACCGGCAGGTGAACTGTGAGACGGCAAATATCAAAAAGACCGTCACGGCAGCGACCCGGCAGATTGAAGATATACGTTATATAAAAGAAACAATTGGTTTTGGAACCCTTCCGAAGGGATTGGCAGAAATTGCCAGACTTCGGCTGGAGTATGCCGAAGTACCGCTAAAGGAACTCGGAGAAATGTTAGATCCACCGATCGGAAAGTCCGGTGTCAACCACCGGCTTCGCAAATTGAGCGGGATCGCAGAAGATTTAAGACAACGTCAATAAGACAGCCAGGAGGATAAAGTTAAAATGATTGTGAAAGACATCGAAGTTCAGGTATCGGATAATGGGGCACATTTGATCGCCATGCTGGTGCAGTTAGCCAGTCAGTTTAAGAGCAAGATCAATATTAAAAAAGAGGACAAAATGGTAAATGCCAAGAGCATCATGGGAATGATGGCGATTGGTTTGACACCGGGACAGAACATCGAAGTGAATATTGAAGGTGAAGATGAGACGGCAGCAGCCGAAAGCATAGAAAATTATCTTCACGGAAGTAAATAGAGACGAAAGCAGCCTCTTCCCCGATCGGAGAAGGGGCTATTACTATTATTGAGGAGAATGGAGGGAAAGCATGTCAAAGGTTCCATTTACACATTTGCATGTTCATACGGAATACAGTCTGCTTGACGGTGCCAGTAAGATCGATGAGCTTGTGGCGCGGACAAAAGAGTTAGGGATGGACAGTATCGCGATCACCGACCACGGTGTCATGTACGGCGTGGTGGACTTTTACCGTGCTGCCCTGAAAGCCGGGATCAAACCGATCATCGGCTGTGAAGTGTATGTCGCACCCGGTTCCCGGTTTGACCGCGAGATCGGACAGGGAGAGGAACGCTACAACCATCTGGTGCTTCTTGCCGAAAACGACAAGGGATATCATAATCTGATGAAAATTGTTTCCCGCGGTTTTACCGAAGGATTTTATTATAAACCCCGCGTGGACTACGAAGTGCTTGAACGCTACCATGAGGGGATCATTGCGCTCAGCGCGTGTCTTGCCGGTGCGGTGGCGACCCGGCTTGTAAAGGGATTGTATGAAGAGGCAAAAGAAGAGGCACTTCGGTTACAGGAAATATTTGGAAAAGGAAATTTCTTTCTCGAATTACAGGATCATGGACTGCAGCCACAGCAGATCGTCAATCAGGGGCTTTTGCGTATGCACGATGAGACAGGCATTGACCTCGTGGCGACCAACGATCTTCATTATATCTATGACACCGACCAGGAGGCGCATGATATCCTTTTGTGCATCCAGACCGGGAAAAAGGTGACGGACGAGAACCGTATGCGGTATGACGGCGGACAGTATTATCTGAAATCGCCCGAAGAGATGGCGGAATTGTTCCCGTATGCGCCGGAAGCGATCACCAATACACATAAGATCGCGGAACGCTGCAATGTGACGATTGAATTTGGACATTACAAACTGCCTCATTTTCAGGTGCCGGAAGGCTATACGTCGGAGAGTTACCTGCGGAAGTTGTGCCAGGAGGGACTGGAACGCAAATACCATGACAGCGGGTACGATATGCAGATGCTTCAGGAGCGCCTGGATTATGAACTGGATACCATTTCCAGTATGGGATTTGTCGATTACTTCCTGATCGTATGGGATTTTATTAAATATGCCAAAGACCACGGGATTCCGGTGGGGCCGGGACGTGGATCCGCCGCCGGAAGTATTGTGGCATATACGCTTCAGATCACGGATATCGTCGATCCGATCAAGTATAATCTGATCTTTGAACGATTTTTGAATAAAGAACGTGTTACGATGCCCGATATCGATATTGACTTTTGTGTTGAACGCCGGCAGGAAGTCATTGATTATGTAACGGAAAAATATGGAAAAGAAAAAGTGGTGCAGATCGTTACGTTTGGTACGATGGCGGCGCGCATGGTTATCCGCGATGTCGGACGCGTGCTGGATCTTCCGTATGCCCTTGTGGACTCGGTCGCAAAAGCGGTGCCGATGGAACTTGGCATCACGATCCAAAAAGGGCTGGAGATGAATCCGGAACTAAAGAAAATGTACGAGATGGACGAGGACATCAAAAAACTTATTGATATGTCGATGCGTCTCGAAGGACTTCCGCGCCATACGTCAATTCATGCTGCGGGTGTAGTCATCAGTCCGGAGGAAGTGGACGAATTTGTACCCCTTTCCCGCGCGGCTGACGGTACGATCACGACGCAGTACACGATGGTAACACTGGAAGAACTCGGTCTTTTGAAAATGGACTTTCTGGGACTGCGAAACCTTACGGTCATCAAAAATGCGACAGAGGGCAAACTGTCTCTGCAGGACATCAATTACGACGATCCGAACGTTTACGAGATGATCTCTGCCGGAAAGACGGAGGGCGTTTTCCAGCTGGAGAGCGAGGGGATGAAAAACTTCATGAAGGAGTTAAAGCCGGAATGTCTCGAAGATATCATCGCCGGCATCTCCCTTTACCGTCCGGGGCCGATGGATTTTATTCCCAAATACATCGCCGGAAAAAATGACAGACACAATATTGTCTACGACTGCCCGCAGTTAGAGCCGATCCTGAAAAATACCTACGGCTGTATCGTATACCAGGAGCAGGTTATGCAGATCGTGCGCGATCTCGCCGGTTACAGCTATGGACAAAGTGACAATGTGCGGCGTGCCATGTCAAAGAAAAAGGCCAAAGAAATGGAGCGCAACCGAAACATCTTTATCTATGGCGATGAAAGCGAAAATATTGAAGGATGTATCAAACGCGGTATCCCGGAGGAGACGGCGAGCAAAATTTATGCGGATATGACAGATTTTGCCAAATACGCATTTAACAAATCGCACGCTGCCGCGTATGCCGTTGTATCCTATCAGACGGCGTATCTGAAATATTACTATCCGAAGGAGTTTATGGCAGCGCTTCTTACTTCAGTGATGGACAACACCGGAAAAATCACGGAATACACCATGAGCTGCCGCCAGATGGGCATTGAGATCCTGCCACCGGACATCAATGAAGGAGAGGCGAATTTTACGCCAACCGAAAAAGGAATCCGCTATGGTCTGGCTGCGATTAAGAGTGTCGGCAGACCGGTCATTGAGGAAATTGTGACAGAACGCCGTGCCGCAGGCCAGTATGCTTCGCTGAAGGATCTGTGCAGCCGTTTATCCGGAAAATCAATGAACAAACGTACGCTGGAGAGTTTTATCAAGGCGGGGGCGCTGGACTGCCTCGACGGTACGCGCAAGCAGAAGATGAGTGCCTATGCTTCGATTCTGGAAGGCATCAGCCATGAAAAGAAGGCGACGATGACAGGGCAGCTGTCGCTGTTTGACTTTGCGAGCGACGAGGACAAGGAAGAACTGGAGACAAAATTCCCGGATGTCGGCGAATACGACAAAGAGATGATCCTTGCTTTTGAAAAAGAGGTGCTTGGCCTGTATATCAGCGGTCATCCGCTCGAAGATTACGTCGATGTGATGAAGCGCAATATTACGCGCCAGACGATCGATTTTGCGGTTGCCGACGGAGAACGTGTACCGCGGGTCAAAGACAATGAGACGGCAGTGATCGGCGGACTCATTGAAAATAAGGTTGTTAAAACAACGAAAACAAACAATATGATGGCATTTATCACGATCGAAGATCTTCTCGGAACGGTGGAAGTGATCGTATTCCCGCGGGATTACGAAAATTACCGCTCACTTTTGGAAAATGACCGTAAGGTGTTTGTCAAAGGCCGTGTTACCGTGGAAGAGGACAAACCGGCGAAGATGATCTGCCAGAAGATCGTGCCGTTTGATGAGGTGCCAAAACAGCTCTGGATCCAGTTTACGGACAAGCAGAGTTATCTTGCGGCAGAGCAGTCGCTATTTGATTCTCTGGCAAAATACGACGGCCAGGATACCGTTATTGTCTACCTGTCCACGGAACGCGCGAAAAAGCAGCTTCCGAACAGCCGTATGACAAAGGTATGCCCGGAATTGCTTGACGAACTTTATAAAAAGTTTACAAAAGAAAATGTGAAAGTAGTACAAATGAGTATTGAAAAAGTTCTGTAAATATCGTACAATGGAAGAGGATTGGAGGTAAATAAGTAATGTCAGAAAAAGCAGTGAAAACGATAGGAGTATTGACAAGTGGTGGGGAC
>ERZ808252.606-NODE-606-length-32954-cov-5.172802_pt1 | contig 32954 bp, 24 predicted proteins | sample MGYA00521242_ERZ808252 | MGnify/ENA primary metagenome ERZ808252 (study PRJEB31516, sample SAMN03275581) | gut metagenome | biome: mammalia-associated habitat; material: feces | host: Papio cynocephalus | place: Kenya | collected 2012-08-07 ...
TTTGTCGGCTTACGCCTCGCTCCCGCTACCGGATAGAAATGGTTCAAGTTAGTTGAAGGAAGGGCTATAGAAAAAGGTCCCCTCGAGCGCTGAAGCGCCGAGGGGGTAAGAGATTGTCAGCCTTGATATTTTTTCAGTTGGTCCTCATAGATTTTTCCGTGGTCGGGGAGCTTATCGCCCTGCGGGGTATAGGGGAAGTGCAATTCCGCAACGCCCGCGCCTGCGACCAAGATCTTTTTCACGCAGGACATTTCATATGCGACATGGTAATTTGCATACGCATAATTCCCGTTTGGCTTCATGCCGACCCAGAACGCGAACACGTTAATCAAGCCGCCGTAGGATTCCTGATTGCTCAGGATATTGAGCGGCCAGAGGACGGTATGCGCGCCGATTGCGTCATAAAGCTCGACGGTTCCGCCCTCGTAGCCGTGGTGTGCGAGCTGGACGACATCGGCGGAAAGCGTTTCCTGCGTCTGATTGCGGAGCAACCACTCCGACACGGTTTTCTGCGCGTCACCGAGAAACAGGACCCTTTGACCGTTCACCGTAACCCGCAGGACCGTGCTTTGGTCGTTCGGGTTGGAGGCGCGGTCGGGCAGGATGTCCTCATGCGTATAGAGGACCGATGCGGTGAAGCCGGGCAAATTCCACTCCATGCCCGTATGCAGGCGGGTATACCGCGTTGCGCGCTTCCATGTCCGCATGGAATCCAGCAGATCGTCGGGTGGGTCAAAATGGCAATAGAACGCCCGCACGTCCACATCGGCGGCGTGGTATTTTGCAAACGCCATCAGCGCGCCGTAATGGTCCCAATGCAGATGCGAGACGAACCAGCCCGAAATGACCGTTTCCATGCCCTCGGGGGTTTTGGAGACCAAAAACTCATAAAGTCTGTCCGCCTCCGCTTGGGTGTTGTAGCTGCCGTCGATGAGGAAGAAGGTCCCGTCCCCGAGGCGGAAGACATAGGACATTCCGCCGTTTTCCCGCGTGCCGAGGTTATCGACAGGCAATTGCCAGAGCACGGTTTCATAGGGGTTGTTCTCCCCCGTTTCTCCGACCTCGGGATAGCGGCAGGTCCCCGCCTTTTCGAGGTACACCCGCAGAATGCCCGATGCGGCAAGGTACTCAACCCATGCCGTGGTTTTCTCGCCCTCCGCCAGCGCGTAGCGGTTCTCGCCCTGCGTTGTCTCGGAGCGAACCGTCAGCCCTGCCTCCGCGAGGTCCGCAAGGTATGCCGTGAAATCGGCGGCTTCCGCGCGGGTTGCCTGCGTCATGCAGGCGGTACGGTCGGCGTAGGTGGAAAGGACGGTTGCCCCTGCGGGCTTGGGTGCCGCGAGGTACCATTCCTCCGCCAAAACGCCTGTGAGCTTATCGGTTGCGTAATCGTTTTCCAGCATAGGTACGCCCACAACGGCTCCTTTCGCAAGATCGGTAAATTTTTCGGTCAATGCCGCAAGCCCCGCGCGGTATTCCGCCGCACTGCTTGCAACCAGAACCAGCTTTTTGCCGCTTCGGAGCAAGCGGTAGCCCTCCAGACCCGAGATGGAAGCCATCGCCTCGGTGCTGGCGGCTCGGTTGGTGGGACCGACAAGAATTTCGCATTCCGCATCGCTGTCCTCCGCCTCCGCGTCCGTGACCACCGTTAAGGTACGGCATCCGAGCGCCCGTTTGAAGTCGGTTGCCGCGCTTTTGACCATCGCAATCAGCGACAGCTCCGCATCGGCAGAATAGACCACGCGGAACACGCAACGGTTCTCCCCGTCAAGCAGGGGGAGGCAATCGGCGGCGTATCGGTCGGTTGCCACAGAGAGTGACGCGGGAACGGTCACCCTGCCGTCCTCGGCGCTCCAGAGCGTTGGAAGCAGGCGGACCGCAACGCCGAGCAGCCAATCGTTGGCGGCAAGGACCACCAGCTTGGTATCGCGGAACGCAATGCGGACCTCGCCCGCGCCGAGCTCCTCCCGCACCGCCGCCGTTTGCGCGCGGTTCGTGTTTCCGATCAGAATTTCCCGCGCCGTTTCGGTGTAGGTTGCATCATTATCATACACCCGCGCGGGGGCTTTTGCGCCCGCATCGCGGAAGGCATCGGTCAGCGCGGTGGTTGCGGAGAGCGCATTGGAGGAAAGTCCGTTTGCCAGCACACAGGTCCACTCGGTGCTGTCCGAGGCGGAGAGCGTAACCCGTTCCGCGTTGGGAGCCTCCGTGCGGGCTTCCGTTGCACCGCTCCCCTGCGGCGTGCCGCCGAACGCACACGCCGCAAGGGTCAGAGTGAAGAGAACCGTTAAGGTGAGCGCAATTGCCCGTTTCATGCGCTTATCCGAGACCGCCGATTTCAAAATCCGCAAAGCTCCACGTTGCATTCGGCGCCTCTCCCTTTGCTTGGGTGGAAAGCGTCAGGATATCGGGGAGCGAAAGCGTAACCAACACCGACATGGGCTGTTCATACTGTTTTTTCATATCGTTCCTCCTTACTGAAGCACACCGTTTGTAACGGTTACGGTAATCGGCGTGGGAAACGGCTGAATTTCGTTTCCGCTTGCATCCTCATAAATCGGGGTGACGGTAAAGGTCACGGTGCCGCTTGCGGGAATGCCGTTGATGACCAGCGCATAGAGCACATCGCCGCCAAGCGCGGAGGCGTTGACCTGCTCCCCTGCGGCATAGACCGAATTATAAACCACGCCCGTGCGCATCTCGCGGACCGCACTGACCCCCTCCGCCGTTTCAGCGGTGACATTGTAGCCAACCTTCTCCAGCACATCGGTTGTATAGGTCAGGTTCTTGCCGTTGAGCACACCAACCAGACGGAGGCTGATTGAGCCGTCCTCCTGCACATAGGTCTGGCAATAGTTGCCGCCGATGAAGGATGCGGTGTTTTTCAGCTTATATCGATACAGTCTGACCGATTCCGTGCCCGTGTAGCGGCAGTTGAGGAAACGTCCGACAGTCTTATTTGCCTCGTCCGAATCCACCGCAATGGCGGCAACCAATTCGTTGTTGTTTGCACTGTTGGCAACCGTTCCGCCGAACGCGCAGTTCTCCAGCGTTGCAATCATGCCTTCTGCGCCGCCCGTGATGACGGGAACGATCCCCGCAACCTTTTCGCTCGCGTTTCGTCCGATAACGTTCAGCGTGCAGGTCACATTGGAGATTGTGATTCCGTCGGTCTTTCCTTCTCCGCTGATACCACCCGCAACGCCACCCGTTTGGGTTGTATTGTCTATCTTGGTCTGAACGGTTCCGTTCTCCAGCGTCAGATTCCTGACACTGCTGCCCGCAGACAGATAGCTGAAAAAGCCGTGATACGCAACATAGCGCAGATTTTCGATGGTGCTGATGCCTCGGATGCTGTGTCCCTGACCGTCAAAGGTCGCGTTCCAAAGCCCAATCGGTGCCCACTCGTTTGCAAGCGCCTTTCCGCTTCCGTCCGCAAGCCAGCCGACATTCAGGTCCATATCCTTTGCAAGCTTTACCGTTCTGCCGTTCAGCAGAACATTGCTTCTTCCACCCCAGTGCCCCTGCGTGCAGAGCGGATACAGCTCCTTGAGATGGTTGTTGCTGTTCGTTACCTTTTTGTGCTTTTCTTCGATTCCGTAGGACATCATGACATTCAGTCCCATCAGGTCCGCCTCGTCCTCCAGAACGAATTCGGTTTTGTCACCGGAAGCATCGTCATACCAGCTGAAATCCGGCTCGATGTAAGCCGCTGTCGGGTTCTCCTCGGTCAGCTTCAGCGGGCGGAAATTCGTCACTTCACTTGCACCCGCAAAATCGTCACAGTTTGCGTTGTTGGCATTGATGTTCAGCCCAATCCCCATCGTTTTGCCGCTTTCGGCAACGAAGTCTGCCTGATCGAAATCATCCAGAATGCTCCACGGGATTGCGGTCTCGGTATAGAAGCCGTGCGCAGTGCGGGTGGTCTTGGACTGCACCGCTGAAAATTTCCCGAGATAATCGGAATAGTTCTCCTTGGTTTGCTTCGTTCCGGTTCCGTCAAACTTTGCAACGTTGCCTTCCACAACGGAAGCCTTAACCGTTTCCGCCGCGTCGGTTTCCTGAACGCCCGTTCCGACGAAAACCAGATTATCCGCGCCGTATTTGTTGTTCTCCGCATCCACCTCGGTCGGGAGCACCAGACGGAAGCAGGTCATATCGATTCCGCCGCCATTCCAGTTTCCCCAGTTGTAGTTTCCGGCAGGATTTTCAACATACTGAATCGTATCATACGGACGGTTTTCCAAAATGTAAAGATTGCTTTCGTCCCACATCACATAGTATACAATGTAGGTATAATACAGCTTGTAGGCGGTACCGCCGATTTTGACGTCCATGCCGTTGTCATCGGACCCGCCCGCTTTGTAAAGCGTTCTGACGGTGAAGGAATACGCATCCTTCCAGCCCTCCATGCTCCCCGTGCCGAGCGTGGGGGTTCCTTTGGTTGCGTAAACGGTTCCAAGCTCGGGGTTGAACAGCTCGGAGGTGTTCGTATACCCCGCGGTTGGTGCTTCCCACGCGATAACGCCGCCAATGGGCATTGCGAGCAGGAGCAGAAGGGTTGCGATTGCGAAGGACAGGATTCGTTTCTTCATGTTTTCAAGCTCTCCTTTTTGTAATTTTTAGGACTTTATAGCTTTGCGGAGGGATACCCGCAAGGTTATCTGAGGTCATGCCGCCTTTTTCGCCGCGAGTGCATCGAGCTTTTCATAGAGGTTGGTCAACCCCGCAACGTATTCGGGACGCAGGCGTTGATACTCGGTGGCGAACTGTAGCTTTTTGCCGTTCTGCACCACGTTGCCCAAGAGGGACGCGGGATAGTTCAGCACCGAGTTATAGATGGTGTAAAAGGTCGGGTTCATGGATTCGAGAATCAGGTCCAGCATTCCGCGGCACTTGGGGTCGTTGAATGCCCGCGTTTTCAGTGCCGATTCGTAGTAGGTATCGGTAACAAGGAAGCGACTTTCCATGCACATCAGCTCCAGCACGGTCCCCGCCATTTCCCGATCCGCCACGTTTGCGGGAATCATCGCAACCGACATCGTATCCCGTCCGCAGGAGCGATAGGACAGCTGGTCCACCGAATATTTCGGGAACGGCAGAACGCCGTAATCATCGGTCATGATTGACTTGATGTTGATTGCCTCGCCCAGACGGTTGGCATAAAACAGCGTCCTGCGCGATGCAAACATCTTGTTTGTGTCCGCCACCTTTTCGTTTCCGTAGGTTTCGGCGGTATCCTTGAACCAGTCGATATAGCCCTGTAGCTTCTTTTCCTCCGATTCGGGGACCGCCCGCAGGCAGGTCCGCTTGCCGTCCTCCCCGACAGGGAGCAGATTCACGTCAAACGCCGTTGCAATGGCGCGGTGGCAATGCCCGTTGGAAAGAAAGCCGTAAATTGCATCGTCCTCGCCCGCAGTCGGGTCGGTGGTCACAAGCGCGGTGTAGCGCTTCAGCTCCTCAAAGGTCCATTTCCCGTTGTCCACCATGGTGTAAAGGTCAAGGCTGTCGTCAAGGTCTCTCAGCCAGTCCTCGTTGAAGAAGATGACCTGAATGAATTCGTACAGCGTCAGGCAGATATCTCCCACCATGAAATACGCCGCGCCGTTGTAGTTGCTCTCCCGATAGAAGCCGTTCGACCACCACTTTTTGGAGAGGTCGACGTTCGGTGCCTCCGAAAGGTCCATTCCGATGCCCTCCAGCGCCATTTCCGAGAGGTAGACCGAGTGCGCGGCAATCAGGTCGTAGGCGCTCTTGTTGGCGTTGAAGTTGTTGCGGAGCAGGGTTGCAACCGAGCCATCGGTCCAGTCCTTCCAGTCCCCGTTGAAAGTTTCCAGCAGAACCGAAACATTGGCGCGCTGTTCCACCGCCTTGTTGCGGGAATAGATCGCGCTCTCAACCGCAGTTCCGCCCAATTCGTTGCTGTCGTCAAACTCGTATTTGTAGACCTCGCGTACCAGAATCCGATAGTCCGCATCAAAGTTGTAGCTTGGCGCCAGCGTATCCGCTATCGTGGGGTCCCCCGTGACCTCTGCGGTCGTGGCGGGCGGCTCGGTTCCGCTATCCTCGTTGGCGGGGGTCTTGTTCCCGCACCCAACCAAGCCGCCGAGGAGCATCGCAAACGCCAGCAAAAGACAGATCAAACCCGTTTTCTTCATAGCTTCTCTCCTTTTTCATTTATCAGATCGACTGCGAACAGCCTGATCTCCTCGTTTCCGTGCGTGCCGACCAATTCCACCGACACGCGCTTTGCCCTGCGGCGGACGGGCAGACGGACCAGTGCGTGGAAATTCTCCCGCACACGCGCCACCTCCTCGCCGTCCGCATAGACCGCCAGCTCACGCGGGAGCGTTGCCGCAACCCGCACGGGGCGGAAATCCAACCCCGTATGCAGCTTCATGCAAAAGACCCGCATTTTTCGGTTGACCGAAATGCTCGCGCGGCTGTAGTCGGGGTCAAACCGCAGGCGCAGGTCGCCCAAGTCCTGCGGTTCGTCCCACTCAAGGGTCAGCCGCTCGCCCGTGCGCCACGGGATGCTGTTCTCGTCCGCCGCCGTGCGCGGGCGCTCCCAACCGTTCAGGAGTATCTCCCGCTCCGCGTCCGTCCGATTCAGCCTTGCCGCCCGCACGGTGTCCCCAACCCTGTTCGGAATATGCGGGAGGAACACGCCATCGGTCAGGAGCATTTCCTGCACCTCTCCGATGTAGCTTGCCGACACCTCCGCAGGCAGGCACCCGTGTCGGACCGCCACCGCCGCCGCAGTCCCGCACGCCTGCCCGAGCAGGGCGCAGGTTGCCATCACGCGCGTGGAGGAAAGGCAGACGTGCGTCACGCTGATATTCCGCCCCGCAAAGGTCAGGTTCTCGATATTCCGCGAGTAAAGGGTGCGGTACGGGATGCCGTAAATCTCCTTGACGGGAATCATATGTGAGGCGGTATTGCTCGCGCCGTTCCGCTTCATGCCGTAGGGGTTATGGTCGTCCAGCGCCCAGCCGCCATAGGCGATTTCGTCCGCAAAATGTCCGCCCGACAGCACATCCTGCTCGGTCATGACATACGGACCGACATAGCGGCGCGATTCGCGCTTCCCGGGCAGGCAACCGACCCATTCCAGCTCCCAGTTCTCCATGCCGTGGTCACCGCGGTTCTTCACATGGTCCCAGACCCCGTAAATGCAGGGCAGTAATTCTTCGCGGATGCGGTCCGCGTCGGCAACGGTATCCAGATCGCCGCCCAACTCGACCCACCAGAGGTTACAGCCGCTCGTGCCGACCCGATGGTCGCGTATCTGGGCATGGAGGCTCTCGCCCGCGTCCATATCAAACGCCTCATCGGTCTCGTAAACGTTTGCAAACGGCGGCGGAGTGAACGGGACCGCGTGGTCGGTCTCCCTTGCCGCCAGAATAAGCGACATTCCCATGGTGCGGCTGTCTGCGGTCTCCTGCGCGAGGCTTTCGCCGTATTCGGCTTTCGCTTCCCTGCCGTGGCGGTACTCCGCGCCCGTGAGCGGGGCGAGGATGCTGTCGCCCGAGCAATCGGCAAAGAGGGCTGCGCGGACGGTAATCCATGTATAGGTGGTCAGCTGCCACGCCGTAACGCTCCGAATGCGTTTGCCGTCGCACTCCGCGTCCACGCAGGTGGTATTGAGCAGGAGCGTGAGGTTTTTTTCCCTCGTTGCCATATCATAGAGGATGGCATCGCTGACGCACGGGGAAAGGTCGGGGTTGCCGTGGATGATTGCTTCCTCATATTCCGAGATCAGTCCCGATTCGCGGTCGAACGGACCCGTTGCGCCGCGCACCCACATCCGAATTTCGGAGGATGCGTTGCCGCCGAGCATGGGGCGGTCCTGAAGCAGGACAACGCTTGCGCCGTGGCGCGCCGCCGAGATTGCGGCAAAAGTCCCCGCCAATCCGCCGCCGACCACGCAGAGGTCGCAGGACAGCGTGCGGCAGTTCTCTGATTTTGGTTTCATCTTCTCCTCCCGTCTCTCGGAGCGCCTCGTTCGGGCTCCGATTCCGTCTGCCCTCATTATACCACAGCGCGACTTTTCTGTACATACACATATTTACAGAATCTTTATAATATTTTTCAGTATTTCAACGGAGTCTGAAGCGATGCCCGTCCGATTTTCATAAAAAAAGGAATCGGATTCTGATCCGATTGCCCAAAAGTAGGAAATTTCACGCTTTTTTTCGGTCGACATTGACAAAAGCGTCTTTTCATGCTATAATAGAGGGTGAAATGCGCACTTACATTTTTTAACAGGAGCGAAGCGGTGTATACGGATGTCATTTTTTACAACACGTCGCGGAACTGCACGTCGTTTGAATTGCGGCACGGTTCGCGGAAATGGAGCACGGTTCTGATTCTGAAAAAGGGCTCCTTCCGTTGCCAAATCGAGGATTCGGAGTTCGTTGCGCGGGAGGACGAGATTGTTCTGTTCCCGGGCAATCTGATTTTCCACCGCGAGGTTCTGGAGCCGCTCTCCTTCCACCAGCTGGGCTTCTTTGTTTCGGCGGAGTGTCCGTGGCTTTCTGCGGCGGTGGCGGGGGTGTTGAATCTTCCGCACGACCACGTTCGGCACATCATTGAGGAGTTGGACCTGTTGCAGTTCACGCCCGAGGAGGAGGTTGGCGAGGTATACCGTCGGATTCTGGAGCAGATTCTATTGGAAAACTGGCTTTACCGACCGCACGACGCGCCGTTTGGAAAGAAGGCGGACCCGATCATTTCCAAAGCGCTCCGCTACATCAACGCGCATCTCTCCGAGGTAATCCGCATCCCCGACATTGCCGATGCGGTTCACCTTTCCAACACGGGTTTGATATGGAAGTTTCGGAACGAGCTACACTGCACGCCCTCCGAGATGGTTTTCACGCTTCGGATGCAGCACGCGAAGTATTTACTTCTCGAAACAAACGAATCCATTCAGGAAATTGCGACCCGTTGCGGTTACGCGAACCAATTCTACTTCTCCAACGCCTTCCGCAAGCGCTTCCACATGGCGCCCGGGCAATTCCGTGTGACGATTGGGCGGAGGTAGGAAGACCTCGGGGCTTTGCCCCAAGCCCCACTTAGGGGACTTCTTAAGGAGAAGTCCCCTAAGGACCTTCAAGACCTTCAACTAAGGGGATTTTTGCCCCTTTCTTTTGGTTGTGCGGATTCTGATGTAGCCATGTTCCGTGCTACGAATTCCGGCTGCTGCGAGCCAAATCCCGTCAAGCGGGATTTGTGCGGCTGTCGCCTCTCTCCGCTACCGGATAGAAATGGTAGGGATGTTACAAGATATAAAAATAAACGGAACGAACTTACGTCGTTCCGTTACAGCGTTCCGTTTATTTTGATTTCCATTCGTCGGCTAAGATGGAGCAGATGCCAACGGTTACATAGGTGCCTTTTACCAGCATGGACTCGCGGAGGTAGCCTTCAAAGGTCATGCCGCAACGCTCCATCACGCGGAGGGATGCGTCGTTGCCCTTGATGAACTTTGCCTCGATGCGATGGAGGTGGAGGTCCGAGAAGCCGAAGCGCAGGACGCGTTCGAGGGCTTCGGCGGCGATTCCTTTGCCCCAATAGTCGGGATTGAGGACGTAGCCGACCTCTGCGCTGTCCGAGGGGCAATTGAAGGAGGTAAACCCGCAGGTTCCCACCATTTTGCAATCGGGCTCATAGACGATTGCCCAATCGTAAAACATCCCTGCGGCGTATCGGCTTCCGAGGTATTGCAGATACTCTCTGGTATACGCCTTATCGGGGTGCGGATGCCACGTCAGATACCTTGTCACGTCGCTCCGACAGGCATATTCATACATATCCTGCGTATCCGTGACCAGCATTTTCCGCAGGGTCAGCCGTTCGGTCAACAGCTCGGGCAGATGCGAAAACACGCGGTAGAGCTTTTCCTTTTTCATGCGTCCCCTCCTCACGTTTTGTCAGCCTCTCTATTATATACGAAAACGGCGCGGATTGCAAGTCTTTTTCCGAAATTTTGCCGTTTTGAATTTCCGAGAGAAAAATTTTTGCCTCCCCTATGGCTTTTCCGCGCGGTTTGTGGTATAATATGAGGTAGCACGGAGAAAAGGAGGTACGCGGTTTTGCAATTCATCGAATCGGAAATTCTTGCGGGCGAATTGGTTCCCGTTCTGCTTGGGCAATCGGTTGAAACCAACGAGACCGCAAAGCGCATTTTCCGCAGGTACCGTCTGATTTCTCACGTTTTCTGCGAGAAGAAGCCCCGCGTATTCGGGCTGACCTTTTGCACCAAGTATCACATCATCCGTCACGCGGCGGGAGAGGGCTTGATGCTGACCGCGCTGTTGGATTTTGCCAAGCGGCTGGCGAACGCCGATGTGATTTACTACCTCATTCCCTGCACGGTCGATTACGCGAATTTCGTCTGGCGCTACCATGACGAATTGGAGCCCTACTATGTGATTGCGGACTGGCAGGAGATGCAACGGGTTTGGTACGGAGAGGAGGAGTCATGATGCAGACACGGCTTTTGGGGGTGCTGGGCGGTCTGGGTCCCATGTCGACCTTCCGTTTTTGCGAGCTTCTGACCGCGCACACCGCGGCAGAGTGTGACGCGGACCACATCGACATGATTATCAGCAGTCGCGCATCGACCCCCGACCGCACGGCGTTCATTCTCGGCAAATCCGACCGCTCCCCTCTGCCCGCCATGCGGGAGGAGGCGGCACGGCTGGTTGCGGCGGGCGCGGGGCTGATTGTCATTCCCTGCAACACGGCGCACTACTTCTATGATGCGCTTGCCGCCGACTGTCCCGTTCCGATGTTGAACATCATCCGCGAGACCGTAACGCTTCTGCACCGCGCGGGCATCGGGCGGTTCGGGCTTCTGGCAACCGAGGGGACCGTGCGCTCCCGCTCCTATCACCGCTACACCGAGGGGACAGGGACCGAATGTCTGGTTCCCACCGAGGCGGAGCAGGCAATCATTTCGGACATCATTTACGGTGCGGTCAAGCGCGGCGAAGCGCCCGACATGGAAGCCTTCCGCAGAGTTGCGGACGCACTGCTTTCGCGCGGGTGCGAGGCGCTGGTGCTGGGCTGTACCGAGCTTTCCCTGCTCCCGAAGGACAGGCTTGACCCATCGGTCTTTATCGATTCGCTCGATGTTCTGGCATACCGCACGATAGCGGAATGCGGCAAGGAGCCAATCGGCTTTCCCGCATTCTTCTCCGCCGCAGGGGAGGCTTGCCATGACCTTTGACGCGCTTCTCGCACAGGCGGACCGCTACCGCATTACCGAGCAGGCATTGAAGGCGGACGCGGATTCCGTATTCGTCTGCATCCGCGGCGCACACGCGGACGGGCACGACTTTGCGCCCGAGGCTTACGCGCGCGGCTGCCGCCTGTTCGTTGCGGAGCATCCGCTCCCCCTCCCCGCCGATGCGGAAATAGTCACGGTTCCCGACACGCACGCGGCGCTGGCGGCGCTTGCCTGTGCGCACGCGGGAAATCCGTCACGGGAGCTGGCGGTCATCGGCATCACGGGGACCAAAGGAAAGACGACAACGGCGCTTCTGCTTGCGCACATTCTGAATTCCGCAGGGGTGCGGTGCGGGTATATCGGAACCAACGGCATGGACACGGGGGACGGCAGGCAAGCCCTCACCGCCAACACCACGCCCGATGCGGTAACCCTGCAAAACGCTCTGCGGGAGATGGTGACGGCAGGCTGTCGCGTGGTTGCGCTGGAGGTCTCGTCACAGGCGCTGAAGCTGGGGCGCGTCTCGGGAACCGTCTTTGACACCTGCATCTTCACCAACCTTTCCCCCGACCATATCGGACCCTCGGAGCATCCCGATTTTGCCGATTACGCCGCCTGCAAACGGAAGCTGTTTACCGACTACCCAACCCGCGCGGTGCTTTGCAATACGGATGACCCGTTTTCGGCAACCCTGCTTGCCGATACGCACGCGCCGCTTTGTCTGCGTTGTGCAACAGCCTCCCCCGCCGATTGGACGGTGCGGGAGATTGAGCCCTACCGCCTCGGAACCGAGCTGGGCAGTCGGTTTTCGGTGCTCCGCGCGGGCGGAGAGCCGATTTCCTGCCGTCTGCCGCTCATCGGGAGCGGGAATGTTTCCAATGCGTTGCTTGCAATCACCTGCGCGACGGAGCGGTTCGGGGTTTCCCCCGAGACTGCGGCGCGGGCGCTTGCTGAGGTCCGCATAGCGGGGCGCTCGGAGGTCATGGGACTTCCGAACGGGGCGCTTGCGGTGATTGACTACGCGCACAACGGGGTCAGCCTGCGGCGGTTGCTTTGCGACCTGCGCGAATACCGACCAAGCCGCCTGATTGTGCTCTTCGGCTCGGTCGGCGAGCGGACACGCCTGCGGCGACGGGAGCTTGGCGAGGTTGCCGAGGAATGCGCCGACCTTGCGATTCTGACCTCGGACAACCCCGGCTTTGAGGACCCGACAGCAATCATCCGCGACATTGCGCTGGGGATGTCGCGCACGCCGCACATGGAGATCCCCGACCGCCGCGAGGCAATTCTGACCGCGCTCTCACTCCTCCGTCCTGCCGACATTCTGGTCCTCGCGGGCAAGGGGCACGAGCGCTACCAGCTGGTCGGCTCGCAAAAGCTCCCCTTTTGCGAGCGGGAGATTCTGAAGGTCGCGGGGCTTTGCCCCGCACCTCACTCAGAACCTTCTTGAAAGAAGGTTCTGAGAACTCCAAGAACTTTCATCCCCCGCAGGAGCCTTTTTGCAGGCTCCTGCGGGGGATGAAAGCTTTGATTTTTTCAAAGGCTTTTTCAGGAAGCCTCTGAGTGGGGTGTGGGCAAAGCCCCGCGACCTTCTCTTCAGGCGCGCCCTTTGGTGCGTCCTTTTTTCATGCCCTGAACGGCTTTTTCGATGATGAGAACCAGCATCATTCCCGTTGCGATTCCGAGAATTTCGGCAAGCGTGGAAACCGCTTTGGAGAAGCAGGCATCCCAAGCCCCGTCCACAGCGTAGCGCATGGTCTGGTACAAGCCCTTCCCCGGGACCAAAGAAATCATAACCGCCAGAAGAAAAACGGTTTTCGGGACCTTCAGAATGCGGGAAAGAAGCGCGGAATAGCCGCTCCCGACAAAGGAAGCGAGCAGGATGGCAAAGAAGGGCGCCATACCCGCCTTGCCGCAAAGCAACCATAGCAAGCAGGTCAGCGCGCCGCCCGCCGTAGTCACGGGTAACTGCCGCCCATGCAGGCAAAACAGAAGGGAGAAGCCGAGCGTTCCGACCGTCCCCGTCAGCAATACAATCCAATCCTGTCCCGTCATAAGAAGCCTCCCAGAAGCATCAGCGAGAGCGCGCCCCCCCCGCAAGCGCAAGGGATTTGATAATCGCCTCCGCAATTCCCATCAACCCCGAAAGCGTGTCCCCTACCATCAGATTTTCAATAGCCCCCGTCAGCGAAGCCCCCGGGATCAGGAGCATGATGACACCGAACATGATGTGGTCCACCGAATTACCGATTCCGAGCAGAACGGTCAGAATCGCCAAAAGCCCTGCCACAAAGGAGGCGTTGAAATTGTAAAGCACACGGTTGACCGAAAGATGGGCAGAGAGCATCTCCATACCAAACACCCCCGCACCGACCAGAAGCGCCGCCAGACAGTCCCCGATTCCGCCGCCGAAAAACGCGGTGAACGAGAAGCATACAATCAGCGCACCGAGCGCACGCGCCCATGTTTTCGGAGCACTCCGTGCCATCGCCTCGTCAAACAGCCGCTTCGCCTCCGCAGGCGGAACGGGGTCCCCGCAAAGCCGACGTGAGAGCGAGTTCATCTCCTCCACGCGGCGCATATTCTTCCGATTCCCGTAAATACGACGGCTCAACGTAAACGGATTGCCGTTCCCGTCCGCCACACTGACAATAATCAGCGAGGTAATCGCAAATACATCAACCCGCGTGGCACCGTAAGCCTTGCTGATGCGCGTGACCGTGTCCTCCACGCGGCTGATCTCTCCCTCGGAATAGAGAATCTGCTCGCCGATGTCAAGCGCAACCCCTACCCCATCCCGTAACCGCTCGGGTCCCGTTTCCAATTCTTTCGCAGTCATTGCCGTTCCTTTCAAGCCAAAAATCACAATGAAGATTATACCACAATCCCCCCACTTTTGCAATAGGAACCGACAAAAAATTCCCCCATTATTTTTTACATTTTCCCCTTTGTAACTTCCTACCATTTCTATCCGGTAGCGGGAGCGAGGCGACAGCCGACAAAATCCCGCTCGACGGGATTTTGCGCGGGAGCAGCCGGAATGCGTAGCACGGAATACGGCTTCACTCAAAATCTGTACAACGTAAAGACAGAATCAAAAATCCAAATGAGTTGAAGGTCTTGAAGGTCCTTAGGGGACTTCTCCTAAAGAAGTCCCCTAAGCAGGGCTTGGGACAGAGTCCCAAGGTCTTCAGTCTTACACCCAGTATACCACCACTGCCGCCGCATACGCAAACAAAAGCGGGAGCAGGAGACGGCGCGGGCGGGGCTGTACTACCAGAGTCGCCGCACAGGGGAAATAGAAAAGGTAGAATACCATGAGGGAGAGCGCCGAACGAGCACTTAGAATGCCCGATGCGGATAGCGCTGCCCCAATGCCCGTCGGAGTCCCCTCCCCAAGCAGAACACCCAAGACCGAGAGCGTTGCCTCCTTTGCCCCAATCCCGCAGAGAAGCGCCGAAACAATCCGCCAGTCCCCGCAGCCGAACGGACGGAAAAGAGGCGCAAGAAACCCACCAAGCACCGCAAGCATACTTTGGTCAACCGATACCATCCCCACCTGCCCGAAACGAAAATGCGACAGTCCCCATACCCCAACCGAGGTCAGCAGAATCGGTCCCCCCGCACGCGAGAAAAAATGCGCCAGCTGCTCGAAAACCGCACCGAGAAGATCGGATACCGAAGGAAGCCGCAGAAGCGGGAGCGCGTCGGAATGGGAACGCGGAACCGCTTTTACGCGCGACAAACGGGCATCCAACGCACAAAAGAGCAGAAATATAACCCCGCTCAGAACCCAGAGCAACGCGCAAACCCACCAGCCGTTTTGCCCGAAAAATGCCTCCGCAACCGTCAGGCAAAGCGGAATCCGCGCCGAGCACGCAACCGCCGGAAGATAACAGGCGCAACGGCGGCGCGCGCAACCGTCCCGCATCCCGCGCGTGCAGAGGACAGCGGGAACCGAGCACCCGAACCCCAGCAAAAGCGGCGTTACCGCATCCCCGCGCAGACCAAAGCGGCGGAAGAGTGGGTCAAATAACCGCGCCGCGCGTGAAAGATACCCCGATTGCTCCAGAAAGGTCTGTATCAGAAACAAAAGCAACAGACGCGGGAAAAAGCCGAGAATCGCCCCCACCCCGCCGAGTATCCCGTCCGTCAACAGCGAGCGGACCCACGCCGCGGCGGGAATCCGCCCGAACAGCGCGGACAGCGGCACAAGGCAGAGCGCCGAAAAGCCGTCGGACAACAGCGTGCCGAGCGGTCCGAACACCAGCCAAAGCACCGCCGCCATCAGAAGGAAAAACAGCGGAAACCCAACGGCGGGACGCAAAAGCGCGCGGTCCCATGCGGCAACCGTCCTGCTCCGCCGACCTCTGATTGGTCCGACCGCCTCCGACAGCGGTGCAAGCAGGGCGCGGGACAGATTTTCAGCCTTCGGCGGCTCCGCCTCGGCATCAAACAGCGTGCGCACCCGCTCAATCCCCGCCCCCGACCGCGCGGAGAGTGGCAGAAACGGGACGCGGGACAGCGCCGACAACCTCTCGACGGACGGCACCCGCTCCAGCTCGTCGCAGAAATTCAGCACCAAAACAGTGGGAACTGCGGGAAACAGCGCCCGATTCATTTCGCACAACAGCGGGTACTGCGCGGCAAAGCAGGTGGCATCGCAAACGGCAAGCACAAGGTCGGGGCGGTTTGCGTGCAGGAAGTCGACCGTAACCCGCTCGTCCTCCGACTGCGGCGTAAGTGTGCGGAGCCCGGGCAAATCGGTCAGGAGCCAATCGCTCCCCGCCACGCGCGCCGTAAGTGCCTCCACCGTAACCCCCGCGCGGTTTCCCACTCTGACGTGCTTTCCCGTCAGAAGCCGAAACAGCGAGCTCTTCCCGCAGTTCGGCGCGCCCACCAGCACAGCCTGTCTCATATCCGACCCTCCCGCAAAAACACTTCCTTTGAGAATATGCCGAACGGACACGAAAAATTCCCCCGATTCCGTTCGGAATCGGGGATGATAGAACATGACTTAAAGTTCTGTACCGAAGAGAGCACAGATTTCTTTCACGCTTTTTCTTTGACCATGTAGGCGCAAAGAAAAAGCTTTGCAAAAAGAAAGCGCCGAAAAAGAGTTTCGCGCTCTGCGGAGCGCGACAAGGGCTCCGCGCCCTTGACCGCGCCGCCTTTTGAAAAAGGCGGGCGAAAACTTTTACTCCACGACATAAGCCTGTCGGTCGGCGTTCAGCGGATAGACCACCCTTGGCTACTCGTTTGCAGGTCGACCATATGGGTATAAATACCGTTTTGACGATAGAGCGCTTCGGGCGTTCCCTGCTCGGCAACCACGCCGTCCGAGAGGACCACGATCTTATCCGCGCCCGCGACTGTCCGCATCCGATGCGCGATGACCAGCACGGTCTTATTGCGAATCAGGCGCGAAAGTGCGGTCTGAATCAGCGTTTCATTCTCAACGTCAAGGCTTGCGGTTGCTTCATCCAGCAGGATAATCGGCGCGTCCTTCAGGAAGGCTCTGGCAATGGAGATGCGTTGCCGCTCGCCGCCCGAGAGCGCACAGCCGTTTTCGCCGATGTTGGTATTCCAGCCGTCGGGCAGCTTTTCGGCAAACTCATCGCAGTTGGCAAGCCGCGCCGCGCGGAGGACCTCCTCATCGGTCGCGCCCTTCTTTCCCAGTCGGATATTCTCCATGATGGTATTATCAAACAGCGTCACATCCTGAAACACGATGGAATAGAGGCTCATCAGCTTTTCGGGGTCGATGTCCGAGACCTTCATGCCGCCAACCGTAACGCTTCCGCTCTGATAGTCCCAGAACCGCACTGCCAGACGGGAAACCGTGGTTTTGCCGCCGCCCGAGGGTCCGACCAGCGCGGTCACCTCGCCCTGCTTGGCGGTAAACGACACGTCCCGCAGGACCGTCTCGCCGCCCTCGTAGGAGAAGCCGACATGGTCAAACACGATGTCACAGCCCTTGTTGGTCAGCTCCTCGCTTCCGTGCTGAATCGGATGCTCGAGAATCTCGTTCATGCGCGCCACATTCGTCCGCATGGCAATGATTGCCGCGAGGTTCTGAAGCGCGCTCTGCATCGGGTCATAGAGCCGCGATGTCACCAGCAGGAACATGAAGAAGGTCAGGACCGTGATGCTCCCACGAATCAGCAGAATCGAGCCGACCAGCGCGACCGATGCAATCCCGAGCTTGAGGACCATACCCGCAGAGGTCACGAACACGGCGGTTGTCAATTCCGCGTTGATGCTCTGCTTCTCCACGCCGCGAATCTTGCGGGAAAGCCCTTTCAGATAGCCGCTCTCGGCGTTGTTTGCCTTGAGGTCGCGGACAGTTTCGATGTACTCCTGAATGCCGTCCGCACACGCCATTTTCGCCGCCATGTTCTTCGCCTGCACGCGGTCCTGCACACGGTAGCTGAGCAAAACAATCAGCACCGAGACGGGAACCACCCACAGGGCGGCAAGCGCCATGCGTGCGTCAAAGACGAACAGCCCAACCGAAATCAGCACCGTGGAAATCAGCGACCCGAACAGCCCCGGGACAAAGTGGGAGCAGGTCTTTTCCAGCACCTCGCAGTCCGCCATGATGGTGGCGGTCAGGTCGGCAAGGTCCCGCTTTCCGAAGAAGGACAGCGGCAGCTTGCGGAGCCGCTCGGCAAGGCTCAGGCGGCGCTTTCCGCTCTCCTCGTAGGTTGTAAAATAGGTGTTGTTGTACTGGAACCATGTGGTCACCAGAATCGCCGCAAAGCAGACCACACAGCCAACGATGTAAAACGCAACCCGATTTCTCCTGACACCGCCGTCCATGAGGTCGGAGACCAGCAGATACAACAGCGATGCGGAAAGCATAAACGCGATATTCTGGAACGCGCAGGCAATCACGCCGCGAACCAAGCCCGTAGCACCCGCTCTCGACGAGGCGGTTTTCTTTTGAATCCATTCAATCATGGCTCTTTCCCTCCTTTGCAACCTTCCATTCAACCGATGCACAGTAATCCTTCCACATCCGCGCGAACAGACCGCCCGCCTCGCACAGCGCATCGCGCGTGCCGCTTTCGGCGACCTTGCCGTCCTCAATGACGTAAATGCAGTCCGCATTCGCAACCGTGGAGAGCCTGTGCGCAATCATGATAACCGTTTTCCCCTTCGCCAGCTCGCCGAATGCCGCCTGCACCTTTGCCTCGTTGTCGGGGTCGGCAAATGCAGTTGCCTCATCCAGCACGATAATCGGTGCATTCTTCAGCATCGCGCGGGCAATGGCAAGCCGCTGCTGCTCGCCGCCTGAGAGATACACGCCGTTCGTGCCGATAACCGTGTTCACGCCGTTCGGCAGCTTCTCGATAATGTCCGTGCACTGCGCCGCGCGAAGCGCCGCCAGAACCTCTTCCTCGCTCGCGTCGGGCTTGCCCATCCGCACGTTCTCCGGCACCGAGGCTTTAATCAGCTTGGAATTCTGGAACACGAACGACACCGTGTTCATCAGCTCCGTCTTGGCAATCTCCCGCACATCAACGCCGCCAATCCGAATCGCGCCGCTCTGCACGTCAAAGAAACGCGAAATCAGGCTTGCCAGCGTGGATTTTCCGCCGCCCGAGGAACCGACAAACGCCACGGTCTGCCCCGCGCCGATTTGCATCGACACGCCGCGGATAACCTCGTTCTTCCCGTCGTAGCTGAAATGCACGTCATCCAATTCCACCGAGGCATCGGCGGGATGCTTCGGCGCGTCGCTTTCGCTCATCGGTGCGGCATCCAGCACGCTGTCAATCCGCGTGAGCGCATCGGCAACAATCATGTTGTTCTCGCTCATGTACATGATTTTGGTCAGCGTCAGCGCAATTACGGGGGTAATGATGATGTAGAACAGCAGATTCAAAAGGAAGGTATTCGTCACGCCGTCCCGCGTGAACCACAGCGCGCCCGCAATCAGGAAGGCAAACACGCCGTTGATGGCGGCGGTGTAGAACATCATGGGACCGCGCAATTGCTTGGTGTATGCCACCACCCATTTCTCGTATTCGTCAATCGTCCCCTTGAATTTGCGGAAGGAAAAGACCGACTGCCCAAAGGTTTTCACCACGGGAATGCCGCGCACGTACTCCACCGCTTCGTTCGACATGGCGGCAAGCGCGTTGTTGTACTGCCGCATCTGCTCCGCCATCCGCTTCCCCGTCATCGTTGCCATAATCAGGAAGCCGAGGAATACGGGAATCAGGCTCAACAGCCCCAGCCGCCAGTCAAACACAAACAGCAGGACCAGCAGTCCGATTGGCGTGGCAATCGCGGCGTACTTGTCGGGCAGTTGGTGCGCAAGATAGGTTTCGGTTGCGCCCGTGCTGTCGCTGATAATCTTGCGCAATCTGCCGCTCCCGAAGCTGTCGGTAAACCCGAGCGGCAGCTTTGCGATATGCTCGCTGACGGCAAGCCGCATATTGGTTGCCACGCGGAATGCCGCCAGATGCGAGCACATCAGCGCGCAGATGTAGATCAGGAAGGATACAACGGCAAAGACCATTGCCAACACGCCGTTGCGCACCAAGCCCTTCGCCGCCGAAAAATCGGGGGCTACCTCCAGAACCTCGCGGATGATGTTCCAGATGTACCAAAACGGCAGGAGCGCCACCAGCGCGCTGACGGCGGAAAGGACCCACGAGGCATAGGTCAGGTACCGATGCCTGCCCGCGTAGCCCATCAGCCGTGAGAGATTGGATTGTTTTTTCATAAAAAACCTCCGTGAAAATGAAATTTATGATACGGGAAGGAGCTTATCCCTCCGAATATCCTGTTCAAAGAGTTAGTTTCAACTAACCTGCGCCGCAAAAAGGGGCTTTCGCCGTCTGCCGACAGCGAAAGCGGTCAGAACCCCATAATCCGTTTCCACCCTGCGGTGTAAAATTCCCGAAGCTCCCGCAGATAATCGGTCGCCTTCTCATACGGGATGTCATGAATAATCATTTCAAAGAACGCGGAGAACAAGCCGCTGACCAGAATGTGCTCCAGCGTCGGGTCCAATTCGTACCCCGCGTGCCCGAGCCGCTTCATGACTTCGGCGAATGCGTGTGTGGCATCCACCTCAATCTCCACCATCTCGTGAATCATGTTCTCGTAACGCGTCCCCTCCGAACAGCAAAGCAGCAAGCGGAAGCTGTCCCGATTGGCGTAGGCGTACTCCATCATGCGCCGCAGGCAGTCTCCCGACTGCACCCCCATTTGCGCCATCTGCTCCTCGGGAGAAAGACGGGTAAAGGCTTCCTGCGTTTCGCGGTACATCCCCATGAGCGTGTCGTATTGCTCGCGGACCAGTGCGTCGAACAATTCTTCCTTACTCTTAAAGTAGCCGTAGAAAGCCCCCGTTGTCACGCCCGCTTTTTTCACAATGCTACGCAGGGATGCCGCGGGAAAGCCCTTTTCAAGGAATTCCGCCTTCGCAATGCCGAGTAGCTTCTCCAGCGTGTTGTTGTCTGCGTCGCGCATAATTCCCTCCGATATAGCAGCGTTATATAGCACTGTTATATTATAGCACCGTCCAAACGGTTTGTCAATAGGAAAACGAATTTTTTTTGATTTCTTTTTTGCGGACCGCTCCCACACGCAAATATTTTTGCAAAGCGGAGATTTTTTTCAAAAAAGGTATTGACAAACGGGAGAAAATCTGGTATAATATACGCTGTTAATGCGGCATCGCCAAGCGGTAAGGCAACGGACTCTGACTCCGTCATTACCTAGGTTCGAATCCTAGTGCCGCAGCCAAAAACCTTCCCGAACCCGGTTCGGGAAGGTTTTACTTTTCCACTCTTCACTTCTCGCTCTTCGCTCTTTCCCTTTTTATCCAATTCATCCGAAACGCTTCGGGAGGCTTTTATGTCGGTCCGTTTCTTCCACACGAAAAAATCACAGGGCGAAATTCAGATGACGCACGGGTCCCTGTGGAAAAATATGCTCCTGTTCAGCATTCCGCTGATGCTCTCCCAGCTGTTGCAGGTGCTCTTCAACATGGCGGACGTGGCGGTTGTCGGCAAGTTCTCAAGCGCGGAGGCGCTGGGCGCGGTCGGCTCAACCACCATCCTCGTTTCCCTGTTCACGGGCTTTCTCATCGGAATGGGCAGCGCCGTCAACGTCCGCGTGGCACAGCACCTCGGCGCCCGCGAAAAGGCGCGTACATCGGCTACCATCCGCACCTCGTTCGTCATCTGCCTTGCAACGGGCTGTATCATCACGGTGCTCTGCCTGCTCTCCGCGCGGTTCATGCTGGAGCTGCTCGGCACGAAGGAGGACCTCATCGAGGGGGCTGTCCTCTATTTCCGCATTTATGCGCTCGGTATGCCCGCGCTCGGAATTTTCAACTTCGGCAACGGCGTGCTCAGCGCAAACGGAGACACGAAGCGTCCGCTTGCCTACCTGATGATTGCGGGACTTCTGAACGTTGTGTTCAACCTGTTTTTCGTCATCGTCTGCGGCATGGCGGAGGACGGCGTTGCGCTCGCCAGCATCATCACGCAATATGTGTCCGCAGTGCTGATTCTGATTCACATGGGACGGCAGACCGACGATTGCGCCTTCCGCCTCCGCGACCTGAAGGGTGGAATTGACGGAACGGAAGGAAAGCGCATCCTCGGGCTCGGCATTCCCGCAGGGCTTCAGAACGCCATTTTTGCCGTTGCAAACCTCTTCATTCAAGGCGCGGTCAACTCCTTTGAATCGGTCATGGTGGAGGGAAATTCCGCCGCCGCAAACGCCGATTCCATCATTTATAACGTCATGGCGGCGTTCTATACCGCCTGCTCGACCTTCATGGGTCAGAATCTCGGCGCGGGCAAGCGGGACCGCGTGCTGAAAAGCTATTTCATCGGCATTGCGTATTCCTTTGTGGCGGGCGCAATCCTCGGCGGCGCGCTGTTCCTGTTCGGCAAAGAGTTTTTGTCCCTGTTCACCAACGAGGAAGCGGTTGTGGAGGCGGGACTGCTGCGGACGCGAATCATGTGCTTCTCCTATGCGGTCAGCGCTTTCATGGATTGCACCATCGCCGCCAACCGCGGAATCGGCAAAAGCCTTGTGCCGACAATCATCGTGATTATGGGCTCCTGCGCGTTCCGTATCGTGTGGATTTATACCGTGTTCGCCCATTTCCGCACCATCCCGTCCCTGTATCTGCTGTACATCTTCTCGTGGACGATTACAGCAATTGCGGAGATTACTTGCTTTACCGTTAATTACAGGAAGCTGGTAACAAATCGAATCTGAATTCCGGAGCCTTCCGTGCCAAACGCGAGAGGCTCCTTTCTCTCGCCTTGCTTTTCCAAAAACATCCCCGTTTCTTCTCTCCCCCGCTTGCAATCCGCGCAAAAATATGCTATAATGTAGGAAGAAGTATTCCAAATCACGAGAAGCCGCATTTGCTATAAGGAGACCTTCATGAAACTGATTCACTGTGCCGATATCCATCTGGACGCTCCGCTGGAATCGGTCTTTCCGCCCGAGGGCGCGCGGGAATACCGTCGGGCTGTCCTTTCCGATTTTTCCGCGCTGGTTGAAAACGCCGATCGGGGCGGCGCGGACGCGCTTCTGATTGCGGGCGACCTGTTCGATTCCGACAACACCTCCGAGCGCACCGTGCGCTATGTGCTGGACCTCTTCCGCGCGCATCCGAATCTCACGGTGTTCTACCTTGCGGGGAACCACGATGGCGGCGGGCTTGCCGCGCGCACCGACCTGCCCGACAACCTGCACACCTTCGGGCGGGACTGGACCTATTTTGACTTTGGCGAGGTCATGCTTGCGGGTGGGACCGCCCCCGACCCTGCCGCGCTCTCCCTGCCGCCCGAGCGCATCAACATCGTCCTGCTTCACGGGCAGGTGCGCGGCGGCGGAAAGGGTGGAGAGTATTCCATCTCCTTTTCCAAGCTGAAGAACAAGAACATCGACTACCTTGCGCTGGGGCATCTGCACACCTATCGGGAAGCCAAGCTCGATGCGCGCGGCACGGCTTGCTACTCGGGATGCCTGATGGGGCGCGGCTTTGACGAATGCGGCAAAAAGGGCTATGTGCTTCTGGAAACGGTCAACAGCCGCGTGAACCACACCTTTGTCCCCTTCGCCTCCCGCACCTTCCACGAGGTCCCCTTCGATGTCGGCGGCTACACCTCCCTGCCCGAATTGGAGGGAGAATTGCGGCGGACGCTTGCGGACATTCCGAAAACGGATTTCTGCCGTCTGGTCCTGACGGGGCAGGTTGACCCCGAATGCCCGCCCGACACCGCGCAATTGCGGACCGATCTTGCGGGCAATTTTGCCCTGCTCCGCATCCGTGACGAAACCACCCTGCGGATTGACCCGAGGGACTATGAAAACGACATTTCCCTCAAGGGCGAATTCATCCGCCGTGTCCTTGCCTCCGAGCACGACCCCGCCGAGCAGGAGCGGATTATCACCTGCGGCTTGCGCGCCCTGCGCGGAGAGGAGCCTGAAATATGAAGCTGTTGCGATTGGAAATTCAGAATTTCGGAAAATTCAGCGGGTACACCCAAGACCTCACGGACGGGCTGAACACGCTCTGCGAGGAGAACGGCTGGGGCAAAAGCACGCTGGCGGTCTTTATCAAGGCGATGCTTTACGGGCTTCCCGCCACGCGCAAGACCGACCTTGACCTCAACGAACGCCGCAAGTACGCACCGTGGGGCGGCGGAACCTTTGGCGGCAGTCTCACCTTTGAGAGTGTCAAGGGGCGCTTCCGCATCGAGCGGGTATTCGGAACCAAGGAGGCGCAGGACGAGTTCCGCCTATATGACGTGGAGACGAACAAGCCCTCGGACGCTTACGGGTCGGACGTTGGGACCGAGCTGTTCGGCATTGACGCGGACGGCTTTGAGCGGAGCGCCTATCTTTCGGAGCGCTCGCTGGACACCAAGAGCGAAAACGCATCGGTCCTCTCCAAGCTGACAGGACTGATTGAGGACCCCGACGACATCGGCTGTTACGATGACGCGCAAGAGCTGATTGACAAGCGCCGCCGCCGTTACGAGGTCAAGGGCGGACGCGGCTACATCAACGATCTGGAAACCGAATGCGCAGAGAAGAAGCAACAGCTTGCCGACCTGCGAGAAAAGGCGGTCACGGAAGCCGAGACCGCCGCCGCGCTTCGGGAAGCGGAGAAAAAGACCGCCGCGGCGGAAACCGCGCTGAACAACTGCCGCGCGGTCAAAAGCGCCGCTGAGCGGAATCGGCTTTTGCGGTCGCAATACAGCGCCCTACAGAACGCCGTGCGCAACAAGGAGCGGCGCGAAACGGAGCTTTCGGGCGCATTCGGAGGAAAAATCCCAACGGATGCGGAGGTCAGCGCAAACCGTGTGCGGCTTTCGGAATGCCGCAGTACGCAACGGATGCTTGCCGATGCCAAGCTTTCCGAGGAGGAGCAAAGGCGGCTTTCCGACCTGTCCGCCCGTTTCCCGAAGCGGATTCCGACCCCTGCCGACTTTGACCGTGCCGATGCCTCGGAGCGGTCGCTCCGCGATGCCGAATCTGCCCTGCGCGGGATGACCGAGCCGAACGCCTCCCCCGCCGTCACGCGGTTGCTCCGCGCGGGCATTCCCTCCGAGGAAACGCTGAGTCGCGCGGGACGGGTGCTTGACGAAGCGGACCGTCTTGCCGCCGAGGAACGTGCGCCGCACATCTCCGAGCGGCAAGGGCGGCGGATTCCGCTGTTCCTCCCCCTGCTTGCTCTGCTTTGCGGCATTGCGCTGTTCGTCCTGCTTGCCGTTCCTTCCCTGCCGCTTCAGCCGCTCCCGCTGGTGCTGGGGGGCGGTGTGTTGGTGCTTGTGGCAATCATTCTGTTCGCCTCGGGCGGTGCGCCGAAGAAGCGCGCGCGCCCCGAGCCGAAAAAGCCCACCTCTGCCGAGGTAGCGGCACCGATTATTTCCATGCTGGACAGCTACGGCTTGCACCGTGCGGGCGGCAACTGTCGGGACGAGCTGGCACAGCTTTCGATGCTCTGTGCACAGGCGCGCTCGCTGGAGGGGCTCAACCGTCAGCTTGCCCCCAAGCGGCGGGAGCTGAACGAACAGGTTGCCAAGTACACGGCGGAGCTGAATGCCTTTTTCGCAGAGTTCGGTCTGCCCGTCCCCCCGCAAAAGGAGACCGCCCGCGCGCTTGCCCGTTTGCGGAGCGATGCGGACACACTGGCGGGTCTGCGCCGCCGCGACACCGCCACGCGTGAAAAGCGGGTCGGTCTGGAGGAAAAGATGAATGCGGAAAGAGCCGCAGTACAGACCCTCTTTGACCGCCTGACCGTTGCCCGCGCGGGGACTGCCCCCGAGGACTGCCAGACGCAGATTGAGCGGCTCTGCTTGGAATACCGCCAGCTGCAACGGGATTTAGCCGAGGCGCGGCAGTCCGCCGCCGAGTTTTACACGACCAATCGGGCAATTCTGGATGCGCCCGAACAGCCCGCCGCCGACACTGCGGCAGAGGAGGCATCGCTCCGCGCGGCGCTTGAGAACACCCGCAAGGAGGAAAACGTTCTGCGCGTGTCCCTGAACCGTTTGAGCGATGCAACTGCGGGCATTCCCGAGCTGAACGACCGCATTGCCGCCCTTTCCGATGAAGCGGCAACGGCGCGCGCCAATCTCGCCACCCTGCGCAAGACTGCCAATCTGTCGGACGCAAAAGAGGCGCTTTCCACGCGCTATCTGGGCGGGATGCAGGCGGCGTTTGAGCGGCGGCTTGCCCTGCTTGGGAAGTCCACCGCCCTGCAAGCGGTCATTGACCCTCAGCTTTCCCTGACGGTCCGCGATGGCGGCATCAGCCGCAGTCTTGCCACCGCGAGCCGCGGGACCCGCGACCTGTTGCAGTTCTGCGCCCGCTTAGCGCTGACTGAGGTCCTCTCCGCCGAAGGAGAGAAGCCCTTCCTGCTTCTGGATGACCCGTTCGTCAACTTTGACGCGCCCCATTTGGAGGCGGCGCTCGCCTACCTCCGCGCCCTCGGCAAGGACACGCAGATTCTCTATCTGGTCTGCCACGAAAGCAGGGCAACAAAGGAGCGGCGCGCATGATTCGCAATCTGTTTTTCGATTTGGACGACACACTGCTCGATTTTCGGAAATCGGAGCATGATGCGTTGGCGGAAACGCTCCGCGCGGCGGGCATTCCCGTCACCGAGGCACTTCTCGCCCGCTACGCCGAAATCAATGCGGGCTACTGGAGGCGTTTGGAGCGGCGGGAGGTCACGCGCGACGAGCTGAAGGTCCTCCGCTTCCGCGACCTGTTTGTGGAAATCGGTGCCGGCGGTGCAGACCCCACCGCAATCTGTGCCGCATACGAAATGCAGCTCGGTCAACAGCATCATCTGATTGCGGGAGCATCGGAGGCGCTTCGGGAGCTTCACAAGCAGTATCGTCTTTTCGCGGCATCCAACGGAACAGGCTCCATTCAGCGCGCCCGTCTCGCAGGCGCGGGGATTGCGGATTTGTTTGACGGCTTATTCATCTCCGAGGAGCTTGGCGCGGAAAAGCCGTCGGCGGCGTTCTTTGACGCTTGCTTTGCGCGGTTTCCCGAGCTGAAGCGCTCCGAGACCGCCATGATCGGCGACAGTCTGACCTCCGACATTGCGGGCGGTCAAGCGGCAGGACTTCTGACCGTTTGGTTCAACCCCACCCACGCGCCCACCCCCACCTCCATCCGCCCCGACCGCGAGGTGGAGAGGCTGTGCGAGGTAGGGGGATAAGACCTTGGGGCGTTGCCCCAAACCCCATTTAAGAGACTTTTTGAAAAAAGTCTCTTAAAAATCTCCAAAAACTTTCACCCAAGGGCGGGATTCGTTACGGAATCCCGCCCTTGGGTGAAATTCTTGAGGGTTCTTAGGGAACTTCTTTTAAGAAGTTCCCTAAGTAGGGTTTGGGGCAACGCCCCAAGGTCTTACCTCCCCGCCTCGTACAGCCTCCCCTGCCAGCGGGACTCGCGGTATAGGAGCTTGTCGAGGTCGTTGATGACGGCGGTCTTGCGGAGTGTCCAGAGCGGGGCTAATAAGTCGTCGCGCGAGCCGTCACCGGTTAAGCGGCAAATGACCGTTTCGGGTGGGAGAAGCTCCAGCGCGGACGCGAGCAAGCGAATGTAGTGCGGCTCCTCGAGCGGTTGGTAGGAGCCCGCGCGCCATTGCTTTTCCAGCTCGGTCCCGCGCAGAACGTGAAGCAGATGTAGCTTGACCTGCTCGGGGCGGAGCGCCGCAACATCGCGCACGGTCTGTAGCATCGTTTCGTCATCCTCTTCCGGTAGCCCGAAGATCAGATGCACGCAGATTGCAATGTTTTTGCTCGCTGACCGCAGGCGATTGTAGCCGTCCAGAAACTGCGCCCATGTGTGCCCGCGATGAATCCGCTCCGCCGTCGCGTCCGATGAGGACTGAAGCCCCAACTCCACCGTCAAGTCGGTCCGCTCCGCGAGGTCGGCAAGATACGCCACCACATCGGGCGGCAGACAGTCCGCGCGGGTCGCAATGCTCAGCCCCACAATGCCGTCCACCGCCAGCGCCGCCTCGAATTTTTCACGCAGGACCGAAACGGGCGCATAGGTATTGGTCCGCGCCTGAAAGTACGCAATGCAAGCCGAGACATCCCACTTGTGCGCATACAGCGCCCGCTGGCGGGCAATCTGCTCGGCAACGGACAGCCGCGCATCGGGCGCAAAGTCCCCGCTTCCCCGCGCGGAGCAGTAGATACAGCCGCCCCTGCCGCAGGTCCCGTCAAGGTTCGGGCAGGTGAACCCGCCGTCCAGCGGCAGCTTGACCACCCGCCGCCCGTAGGTCCGCCGCGCGAAATATTCAAAGGTTTGGTAGCGCTTGTTACTGTCGCTGTACGGATACGGGTTGCTCTCCCGCTGTGTCATGTGCCCTCCCTCGCCTCCGCACCGTCAGGGCGCAGAGCAAAACGAAAATCATCAGGATTGCCGAAGTAACGGCAACCGCCCACGCAGTCGGCAACAGGCGCTCCAGCCCGCCCAGCAGCTTGACCGCGCCGCACGCCGCAAAGATAATAAACGACCCCGCGCGGAACAGTCGCTCGGGTAAATGCCGTCCCAGCAGAACGCCCACCCCAACGCCGAGCAGTCCCGAGGCGAACAGCGCCGCCGTTGCGCCGAGAAAGACCGCAGGCACCGCGCGGGGATTCTCCGCCGAAAGTGCGAGCGTGGCAAGCTGTGTTTTGTCGCCCAGCTCCGCCAGAAAATAGGTGCCGAAGATTGCGGGGAACGCCTTGCCGCGACGGACCCTGCCGTCCTCCTCCCCGCCGCCGAGCCCCGACCATGCAAAAAAGAGGAACGCGCCGCCCGCCACCAAAGAAATCAGCGTCATGGGCAACAGCTCCCCCAACAGCGCGCCGAGCGAGACCGCCAGCCCGCACAGGACCGCGATTGCCGCAAAGGTCGCCGCAAAAATATCGCGCAAACGGTATTCCGCCGTCAGCGCCGCCATCAGGAGCTGTGATTTGTCCCCCATCTCCGCCAGAAAGATGACCGCAAAGGTACGCAAAAAAATTGCAGGCATGAAAGCCTCCGTTGAATGTTACTTCCGTCCTTTCACGTCCCGCTTATCTTCCGCCCACACGCAACCGTTTTCCTTGTTAAAAGTCTTTGAAGGGGTTTGGGGAAACCTTCCCGAGAAAGTTTCCCCAACACATCCCCCGCATCCTTATCCCAGCAATTTTTCCAGCGCCGCAATCCGCGTGCAGACCGTGAGGACCTTGACCGCGGTCAGCAGGTCGTCCTCGTTCGGATAGGTCGGCGCAATGCGGATGTTGCTGTCATCGGGGTCCTTGCCGTAAGGATAGGTCGCACCGACCCGCGTCAGCTTCACGCCCGCCTGCTCGCAGAGCGCGTAGGTCCGCTTCGCGCAACCGTTCATCACATACAGGCTGATGAAATATCCGCCGAGCGGACGCGTCCAGTGCGCAACGCCCGTATTGGAGAGGTCGCTCTCCAGATTCTCCAGAACAATCTCGAACTTCGGGCGAATCAGGTCCGCCAGCATCATCATGTGCCGCCGAATGTTCTCCGCATTGCCGAAATAGCGCACGTGGCGCAGCTGATTGATTTTATCAAAGCCGATGGTCTGCGCGCCGATAATCGGCATGATCTGCCGCAGATTTTCCTGCGACGCCGCCATGATTGCCACACCCGAACCAGGGAAGGAAATCTTGGAGGTTGACGCAAAGTAAAACACCCGATTGCCGTTTCCGTGCCGCGCACACGCCTCGAAAATGTCCGCCAGCTCATCGCGGCGGTCGGGGTACAGGTCGTGCACCGCATAGGCGTTGTCCCAGAAGATGCGGAAATCCTTTGCCGCCGTCCGCATCGCGCCAAAGCGCTCCACCGTTTCGTCCGAATAGGTAATGCCGTCGGGGTTGGAATACTTCGGACAGCACCAGATGCCCTTGATCATCGGGTCGGAGGCAACCAAGCGCTCCACCTCGTCCATGTCGGGACCCGTGGGGGTCATCGCAACGGGAAGCATCCCGATGCCGAGCGACTCGCAAACGCCGAAATGACGGTCATACCCGGGGGACGGGCAGAGGAAATAAATCTTTTCCTCCTTGCACCACGGGCGGTCGCTGTCGCAAACGCCGTAAAGCATCGCGCGCGCAACCGCATCGTACATCAGATTCAGCGAGGAGTTGCCGCCGATGAACAGGTCCTCGGCGGGAATGTGCAACAGCTCCGCAAACATCCGCTTTGCCTCGGGAATTCCGTCCAGAACGCCGTAATTGCGGCAGTCAAAGCCGTTTTCGGTGCGGCAGTCCGAGGAGGAGCTGATGCAGTCGAGCATTCCCTGAAGCAGGTCCAGCTGTGCCGCCCCGGGCTTGCCGCGCGAGAGGTCCAGCTCCAATCCCCGCGCCCGATATGCCTCGTATTCCCGTTTCAGTTTTTCCAGCAGGACGGTCTGCTCCTGCCGTGACAGCTTTGCATATTCCATCTGTATCACTATATCACTATCGCCTTTCCGTGGGAGATACCCCAAAATTCTACCCTAACAGTATAGCATATTCACGCCGAAAAAGCAATATGTTTTTGCAAAATAATCAGTGCAAAAATTCATTTTTGGTGGTTTCGCTGTCTTTTGACCAGAACAGGGAGACAATATTTGCAAGTTCTTTTTGATTTCCTGCATATTGAATTCCGCTCCAATGCGCGGGAAAGAGACAGCGGAAACGGTCCTCGCGCCAGCGGTCGTCAATCAGGACCGCCACGCCGCGGTCCTCCTCGCGCCGTATCACGCGCCCCACGGCTTGCAAAACGCGGTTCATCCCCGGGTAGGTGTAGGCATAGTCGTAGCCCGCCTCGCCGTTTTCGTCGTAGTATTCGCGCAGGATATTCCGCTCGCTCGAAAGCCCCGGGAGCCCAACGCCCACCACCACCGTGCCGATGAGCCTGCCGCCCGGGAGGTCCACGCCCTCGGAAAACGACCCGCCCAGCACGCAGAAGCCGACACGCAGCTTTCCGTCATCAACGAACCGTGCAAGAAATTCCTCCCGCCCGAGCAGACCCATGCCGTGCGTCTGCTCGATGATCTCCACCGACGGATACCGCGCGCGGAACGCCTCCAGCACCCGCCCGAGATATTCGTAGGACGGGAAAAAGACCATATAATTGCCTCTCTTCCCCGAGACCGTTGCCGCGATGCAGGCGGCGATTTTTTTTGCGCTCTTTTCGCGGTCCTCGTAGCGCGTGCTGACCCCCGTCACCGCCGCCAGACAGAGATTGGCTGGGTCGAACGGGGACGGAATCGAGAGCCGCACCGCGCCCTTTCCGCCGCCGAGGATGTTTGCAAAGTAATCGGGCGGGGTCAGCGTTGCCGAGAAAAAGACCGCCGCTTTTGCACGCGACAGCGCCGTATCCAGCACCTCGGAGGGGTCAAGGCAGACGAGCCGTACCATCACCTCGTGCCCGTGCCGCTCCGCAAAGGTCAGAAAATGCGAGTCGTAATGCTCGGCAACCACGGTGAATTTCTTCAGCGCCGCGCCAAGCGCCACCGCCTCGGGCGGCGTGTCCCCCTTTTGTGCCAACGAGGAAAGAAACTCGTGGCAGGTCTCTGCCTGTGCGGTCAGCTTCTCCATTGCGCCGTGCGTGATATAGTACCCGTGCTTCACGCCGTCGCGGTCGGTCTCCGCACCCTCACGGCAAAGCCTGCGGCAGGACCGCATGGTGAGAATCAGGTCCTTCAGCGGCTTGCCTCCGTCCGTCAAGGGGCTTTCGGCGGTCCGCTCGGGGGGGTTCAGTGCGCGCCATGCCGTTTCCGCATCGGTCAGCGACAGCCGTGCCGAATACATTGCGCGTGCGCGGTCGGCGAGGTTGTGCGCCTCGTCCACCAGAAAGACGTTCCGCTCCGCAGGCACGTCCTGCGCGAAATAGCGCCGCAGGTAGACCAGCGGGTCGAACACATAGTTATAGTCACAAATGAGGATATCGCAGAATTCCGACAGCTCCAGCTGCAACTCATACGGGCAAAGTCCGTAGTCCTCTGCCGCCTTTTCCAGCACGCCGCGCGTGTAGCCGTTGCCGTGGTCCAGCAGGTCGCACAGGGCGGTTGGGACGCGGTCGTAAAACCGTGCCGCGCGGGGGCACATTTGTGGGTTGCAATGCGCGGTGATGCCTCTTGGGTCCTCATGTGCCTCGCGGTTTGGGCAGATGCGGTCACGCGAGGTCAGGACAACGGTTCGGAGGTGTCCGCCCGCGTTGTAGATGTCCTTTGCGGCGCGGAAGGCTTCGCGGCAGGTGCTCGCCTTTGCGGTCAGGTAGAACACGCGGTCGCAGGACCCCTCCCCGAGTGCGCGGACGGCGGGGTACAGGGTGGAGATGGTTTTTCCGATGCCCGTTGGGGCTTCGACAAACAGCCGTTTGCCGTGTCTGATATCGCGGTAGCACTCGCCGAGTAGGGTTTCCTGTCCTTCGCGGAGGTTGTGATACGGGAAGCGACAGCCCGCCGCCGACGGCAGTCTCGTCTTGGCGCGCTCTGCGGCGTACCCCGCCCGCCAGAGGACGCGGGAGAGCAGCTCCGTGCAATAGTCCTCCAGCTCCTCTGCGGTTTTGGTGACAACGGTTGTTTCGCAGGCTTCATCGGAAGGGCGGTATTTGGTCATACGGACTTCAACCGCGCCCGCGTCCTCTTTCCGTGCAAGCATCCACGCGTAGCACATTGCCTGCGCTTCATGCAGGGCGGTTGGCGGGCGGTCAACCCGTCCGTTGGTGGTTTTGATTTCCTCGACGATTGGGACCTCCCCCTGCAAAACGCCATCGGCTCTGCCGCTGATTTCGACCTTAAAGTCGCCCGTCTCAACAATCCAAGTGAGCGTTTTTTCAATTTCATAGCCGTTCTCGCTCATGCGTTTTTGCAGCAGCCGATGTGCTTCCTGCCCTTCTACGGCTCTCCGCAGACCAATCCCTCTCGCCCCCGGGCGCAAATCGAGGTCCCCGCCTCTCAAAGCAAGCAGGCAAAGCTCCCCGACGGGGAGCTTAACGGTATTCGTTTCTGCTTCGTATTTCATGGGGGTACCTCTCTTAAGACCTTGGGACTCTGTCCCAAGCCCTGCTTAGGGGACTTCTTTAGGAGAAGTCCCCTAAGAACCTTCAAGACCTTCAACGCAAGGGGATTTTTACCTCTTGCGTTTTGTTGTACAGATTCTGATGTAGCCATATTCCGTGCTACTATTTCCGGCTGCTCCGAGACCAA
>ERZ808252.609-NODE-609-length-32935-cov-26.543218_pt1 | contig 32935 bp, 27 predicted proteins | sample MGYA00521242_ERZ808252 | MGnify/ENA primary metagenome ERZ808252 (study PRJEB31516, sample SAMN03275581) | gut metagenome | biome: mammalia-associated habitat; material: feces | host: Papio cynocephalus | place: Kenya | collected 2012-08-07 ...
TGACGAGCCCTTTACACCCCCTCCGGACGATGCATTATTGGCTTAGGGGGGGATATTTCAATGCGATTTTTGCGATGCTCTATGGCGTTGCACGTTACGCTGTCGCCTGAATTTATTTAGGACAATATTGGCCATACGGCGGATATATATTTTGTCGGTTTCGGCAATAGTATGTATCTTTGCAGTGAAGAGCTACAACGTTTTGTCATTTTAATAGGGTATTTCGTCCTTTATGCGTGCCGAAACTTGACTTTCGGTCAAAGGATGTGCTAACTTAGCAGTGCGTCAGCCAAATGACGCATTATGGACAAGACATAGCTTTATAGACAATCGTATAAAACGTTTAGCGAGATGAATAATGATACATCCTCATTCAAAGAGAATTTGGCGACGGGTAACGTTGCCGCTACGGACAGCGTAGCCGCTGCCCCCGGACTGATGGACGGAGGCGCCGCCCATAATAATGCGACCGAGGCTGTAGACCCGGCTTATGCGACCTCCGATACGGATTCGATATTGTCCTCCGATACGGCGGAAGGTGCTGTGCGTACCGCTGAGTCAGCGGCAGTACAGGCTGATGCTGCATCCGAGATCGGATTGCCGCCGATAGCCACCGGGGTCAGCGATGATATGTCATTTTCGCAAGCGTTTGCCGCAGCACGTGCCGAGGTGGGCGCCGGCGGTGCTTTCGAATGGCACGGCCGGGTTTACGGCACTTATTATAAGGACGAATGGGATGGTATGAGCGCTCAGCAGCGGCACGATTTTGAGGTTGCAGCCATACGTGGTAACCAAGCCGAGGCTTCCGCTCATACGGCCTCCGCTCACAACGACCACTATGTCGTGGACGAAACCACGGATAAGTATACACATGACGGACAAAGTGAATATACACAACATGATGCGGTGCAGGTCGATACGGTGGACGATGACGAAGTGCGCATACTCGGCCTTGAGGCCGTGCCGGGCGAGGATGGTGGCCAAATCAATATCGCCGCATTAGACATCAACGGCGAACATGCAATGCTTGTTGATATAGATAACGATCAAGTAATGGATGTTCTGGTGCACGATGACAACGGCGACGGCCAAATATCCGAGGAGGATATACAGAACATCTCCGAGCATAATATCACCGTAAGCGATATTCAAGATCGTCTGCAAAATCAAAGCGGAACGGTCACTGCCGACCAATATGCCTCAAATGACTTCGCGCAAGCTAATCCTTCGATAGACTATGATCAGGACTTCACCGACAACAACGTGGATATGTCCGATTTTGACAACAACGCCGATGTCTCCGACTTTGTATAACAATTGCATATACGAGTGAAAAAAGTGACGCCCGACCCGACAAAAGTATATGTGCGCTGCCCTAACAAGGATTGTGCCAATGTGTTGTCCTTCAGGATTTTCCCGAATTATAAGGATGCGCCCGTCGAGTGCCCGCACTGCCATACGCGCGGCAAGGTGCGTGACTTTATCGAGTTGCGTCCACGCGTACCGGCCGACTCGGTTCGACAGCCGGTGCAGACGCCTTTGCAGGCATCGCAACAGGCACATTCACAGCATTCACAGCCGTTGCCGTCATTTCAGCCGTCTCGCGAGCCTTCGGCTCCGGCCACGATACGCATACACGAGCAGTCGGTGGCAGTGGTCGCGCTCGAAAATGTCGATACCGGAGAGAGTCATAATCTTCTGCCGGGCGATAATGTCGTGGGACGTCGTACCGCAACCCCGCGAGCCCAAATTCTTTTCGATGACCCGGAGCATTATATGAGCCGCTGTCAGGCGGTGATTACCGTACGCCATGAGAGTGCCGGAACGGAGGTGCTGTTGCGAGATGCCGGTAGTGCCAACGGCACTTTTGTCAACGGAGTACGCCTGCCCGAGGGGACGATGGTACGCCTTGCCGATGGTGACACATTTGTAATGGGCAAGCACCTCTATCGCCTCACGATAAGTAGGCAGCCGATGCACGGGCATCGTGCATCCGATACGATATTACTGCACTAACACATTGATACACAATGTTTGACAACGATGATGCACTTCCCGAAGGTACGACGCTGCATGGCGCCGATGACCATATATACACTCTGCGCGGTGTGCTCGGGACAGGCGGATTCGGCATAACCTATGCGGCAGATGATGCAGACGGCAATACATTTGCCGTCAAGGAATTGTTCCCCTCGGACCTATGTCGTCGCGATGCTGCTTCGGGGTCGCTTATAGTGGAAGACTTGTCCCGGATAGATATGGTGGCCAAACTGCGCGAACGTTTTATCAGTGAGAGCAATAACATCGCGCGATGTCATCACCCCTCCATAGTGCGTGTGTACGACACTTTTCGCGCCAATGGTACTGCGTATATGGTGATGGAACGTGTAAGAGGCCTAAACCTCAAAGAAGTTGTGCATCGCCACGCCTTGGATTATGCCGCTACGGTGGATGTTCTTCGTCAAATATCCTCGGCTTTGGCCTATCTGCATAGCCACGGCATAGTGCACTTGGACGTCAAACCGGACAATATGATTATGGGCAATGACGGACGTATTGTGTTGATAGACTTTGGTCTGTCATGCAGCATCGGACCGTCCGGTATCGTCTCGGACAACGACCGAACGGTGGCAGCCGTCAGCCATGGGTATGCCGCCCCCGAGCAATATGCTAATGTACGCGGAGTCGAGCCGGGCGTGCGCAGCGATGTGTATTCGCTGGCAGCCACGACGGTCAAGATGCTCACGGCCAACACCCCGCCGCGACCCGAGCAAGTGCGCGACCATCCCGAAAGCATCAACGTGCCGACCATTCCACCGTATGCAAATGCTGCAATAGCGCAGGCTATGGCATACGATATGACGCGCCGCACGCCTTCGGTCGCTGAGTTTTTTGCAGCATTCAGCGATGCTGAGCATACGGCAATTATTCCGCAGCCTCGGCGCAAGCATAGTATATTGGCTATTTTAGTCAATATTTTGATGTTGTGTGTTTTGGCTATTGTCGGACTCTATGCCATTGATGACAAACGGCTGTACGCTATGGCCTATTACGTGGACAAGCAGGCCGTTGTGGCATACGCCGTGCCGACGGTGTTGTCTTTGGCTGCTTTGTGTCTGCATCGCGGTTTGGTCAAGGGAGCGTCTGCCCTATTGGCTCTATTGTCGCTGTCGTACCTATTGTTGCAATAGCTGTCTATGAAACGTCTGTCCAATATATACGATATACGGCGCTACGGTAAGATCGCATTCTTGCTGACGGCCGCCATTGTCGTGGCGCTGTTCCTGTATGTGTCCAATAATTTGGTCAAGGACCTTGCCGTGCAGGAGCGGCAGCGTATGGAGATTTGGGCCGATGCCACCAAGGAGATTATCAATCAGTTCAGCGCCGCCGAACAGATGACGACTCAGAACGAGGACGGCGTCCCGACCCCGCCGATGATAGACATTGACTTCCTGCTGCGTATCATCGAAAGCAATACGACCATTCCGGTGCTGCTTACCGATGACGACGGCAATATCCTCAACCATCGCAATTTCGACCTGCCCGAGCCGGTGGATACGCTCAATCCGTTGGTACTGTCGCCGCGTAATGCCGAGTATCTGCACGGACGTCTCGAAGCACTGTCGCACGGGCCTAACGTCATTGATATAGCCATCGCTCCGGGCGAGAATCAACACCTATATTACGAGGATTCGACGCTGCTCAAGCGACTGAGTTACTATCCGTACATTCAGGTGGTGGTGATGATAATATTCCTGCTGATAGTATATTACGCGGTGCTTTCTACCAAAAAAGCCGAGCAAAACAAGGTTTGGGTAGGCCTCTCGAAGGAGACCGCACACCAACTGGGTACGCCTATTTCGTCGCTGATGGCGTGGATGGAACTGCTGCCCGAAATGGGCGTGGGTGCCGAGACGGTAAACGAAATGAATAAGGATGTCAAACGCTTGGAAACCATAGCGTCACGCTTCGGAAAGATCGGTTCGGAACCGAATATGGAACCTGCCGATGCCGCCGACATCGTGCGTAGCGCTGTGTCTTATATGGCGACGCGTGTCAGCGGACGCATAAGCCTCACCGCCGAATATGCACCAACGCCTATGCCGATAAGTGCGTGTGCGCCGTTGCTCGAATGGGTGATGGAGAACCTGATTAAGAATGCCGTGGATGCTATGGACGGGCATGGAGCGATTAGTGTCGCTTGTCGTCCCGGTGACCATGGTGATGTGGTGGTGGACGTAGCCGATACGGGCCGTGGCATCCCGCGCAAAAACTTCAAGACAGTATTTAATCCCGGATATACCACCAAGCGGCGCGGCTGGGGACTGGGACTTGCTCTGGCCAAGCGCATCATCGAGCAATACCACCACGGACGCATTTACGTGAGCGCCTCGACGCCCGGCGTGGGCACCACCTTTACCATACGACTGCCGCGTACCGATGACAAAGAACAATAATTACACACAATAATAGCTATTACGATGAATCTTAAGAAATTACTTTTTAGCGCTGCGGCTCTCGTTTTCAGCGTTTCCGCCGCATTCGGTTGGGGACAGAAAGGCCACGATGTGACCGCGTATATTGCCGAACAGCACCTGACCCCCACGACAGCCGCTGCCGTCAGCGACATTCTCGGCGGCAAGTCTATTGTCTATTGGGCCAACTGGTTGGATAACGCCAGTCATACGCAGCCCTATGCCTACACCAAGACGTGGCACTATAAGAATATTGACGAGGGTGTGCGCTACGAGGAGGCACCGGCCAACCCTTCGGGTGATGCCGTCACCGCCATACGTGGCCAAATCGAAAGCCTCACCGGCGTCACCAAATGCCCGGACCCCGCGCTATGCCTCAAAATTTTGGTACACGTTGTCGGCGATTTGCATCAGCCCATGCATATAGGACATGCTACCGACCTCGGCGGCAACCGCATCACGGTCAAGTACTTCGGTCGAGACAACAAACTGCATTCCATCTGGGACAATGCCTTAGTGGAAGGCGCTCACAAATGGAGCTACACCGAATGGCAACAGCAACTCGACCGCCTGTCCGCCGACGAACAAGCCGCCGTCATCTCAGGCACTATCGATGACTGGGCTAAGCAGACAATGGCTTATGCCGCCGAAATCTACAAAAAGTATCCCGATGGAGCCAAGCTATCCTACAATGACCAGGCATGGGCCGCTCCCATCATCGAGGAACAGCTGCTACGCGGCGGCCTCCGTCTTGCACATATCCTCAATATGATCTTCGACCCCGCCTACGCCGCCACCCACACCATGCCCTTCCCCACCGCCAAGTAACCCCATCCACTCCTCACAAACGCGAATGCGCCCCGACTTCCACCAAAAGCCGGGGCGCGTCCATATCATCTCTGTATATGCGGCCGTATCAGCATCCGTATCAGTCATCAGCATCAGCGTCCGCATCCGCATCAGCCTTCCTCGCCCATGTCCTCTGTGGCCGAGATATGCTTGAAGTCTTTCCGGCCTTCCGCCGCCCTATACTTGTCAACGGACTCATTAGGGACGAGTAGACGGCACTTGCTCTTGTCTACCTCAAGGAAGATGTCTGAAGGGCCGCATTTAGGTGGTTCGATGGCTAAACATTTATGAGTACGTTTTGCGCTATGCGATAATGTTTGCGTTAATGTTAGAGATAATTCACCGATTATGCAATTGTGGGACGAGGACGAAGAAACGATAGACAGGCAGGCATCGTGGAAAATGACGGTCGAGGAGATGAAAATAAGCCCGGCTTGGGGGCAGACCAAGCCGGACTTGAGTGTGGAGTATTTTGATGTAGAATGTTATGTCATTCTGCAGTGTCGAGGTGTTACTTCACTTCGATGCCAAGAGTGTTGTATTTGTGCCCGTCTTTGAGGATGACGATGCGGCCGTTTTCGATGACTTTGCGTACGCCTTGAGTCTTGTCTACGGTGATATCCTCGACGCCGGCCGACCAGTTGACTTTGATCTTGGCGGTACGACCCCAGGTGTTGGTGGCATTGATGTTGAGTTTGATGTTGCCGGCATCGTCATAGGCTACTTCGACTGTACCGGCGGTGCAGAGGAACAGGGGAACGTTGATTTTGCCGTCTTCGGTCAATGTGCCGTAGAATGTGGGATATACGGAGGACTCGCTGATGCCACCGGCTTGAACTGTTCCGGCTTCACCGGAGTCGCTGATTGTGTATGTGCCAACGCCGTTGGTGTTGGAATTGGGCTTCAGAACCAGTGCGAAGTATTCATTGGCGCTATTGGTGGCCGAGACAACCAGATAGCCCTCTTGGGTTTCTACGGTAGTCTCTTCGGTGGAGAAAGATGCGTCGACGTCCTGTTCGGACATATCATACTCATCGCCTCTTACGACCGAAGTGTCGTGCTTACAAGCAAGTTTATAGGTCTTACCATCGCTGCATACCAGCGTGCCGGTGATCGTCAATATGGCTCCATCCAAGCTTACGGTAAAGGTGGTGCCTTCTTCGAAAGTTAGGAGGACTTTGGTGCCGCTGGAGTAGTCATACATATATGAGTAGTCGGTATCCATATTGGACAGGTCGAACGTGCCGGTGTTCTTTTCTTCGGATTCGGTGATATAGTCAAGGTAGACTATATAGGTGTTCGTGTCATCTATAGCGCCGTAGAACCAGTCGCCGGATTCGGCGTAGTATTTGAATGAATAATCACCTGTGCATGTGAGGGTGACATCGGCTTCGCCGGCTTTGGCTACGGCGTTGGTGGAGGCCTTAACGGCTTCAACGGCTATCGGACTCTTGCCGAGGCTTTTGGTGTTGACACCGATTACGGGCGTCAGAACTGTCGCGCTTGCGCATACGGGAAGTGCGATTGCAAGTAAAAGAGTAGAAATTTTTTTCATAAAGTTACCTATTGGAGTTAGTTTATGTTATTATGTCGCCTGCAAAGTTCAGACAAAATTCTGATGTATGCAAATTTTTTTTATCGTTAAATGAAAAAAAATATGATTGTGCTTGCAAAAGTTGGCTCTTGGGCGGTCAAAAGTGTGCATTTGTCTGTGCTTTGACTGCTAAATTCCGGTTGTCGGATGAGCATCGACACTATATGGGCCATTAGTTGTCAGTAGTCACCGACGGATAATATAAGACGCATAAGTCCGGCCGGGCAGGTCGGACTTATGCGTCTTATATTATGTGTTAGGACGGATAATGTGGCTGCCTCGAGGTTATTTGCGGCGAGCATCAAGCGCGGCAAGTAACTCAACGAGGCTTTGGCGGATGTTACGCAGCTTGGATACGGCGTTGAAGCGGCGTATGGTTGCGGCCTGATCGTTGCGTATGGCCTGCTTGGCGGCCTCGATTTTCAGCCCCTTGTCTTTGATGAGATAGCGTATAAGGCGCAGTTTTTCAATGTCTTTGGGTGTGTACAGACGCGTGCCGCGCTCGCTACGCTTGGGACGCAGGGAGGTGAACTCGCGTTCCCAAAAGCGCAAGGTCGATTGCGGTTCGCCGATGATGTCGGCTACATCGCTGATTTTGTAGTAAAGTTTGTCGTAGGTGTACAAAGCGTTATATTATAAGGTGTACTTGCCGGGCGTTGAGCACCGTTACATTTGCAAATTTAAGAACTTTCGCGTACTTTTGCACATTCAAAACAGGTTTTCTGCAAATTTTTTTGCAGAAAACCTCATAGACAGACTAATCATAAAGATAAAATAACATGCTTACATCAAAGCAGATACGCGACTCATTCAAGCAGTTTTTCGAGTCCAAGGGACACAAGATCGTCCCGTCAGCCCCTATGGTCATTAAAGACGACCCCACACTGATGTTTACCAACGCCGGTATGAACCAGTTCAAGGATATAATTCTGGGAAATGCCGCGCCCAAGTATCGTCGTGTAGCCGATTCGCAGAAATGTCTGCGAGTGTCCGGCAAGCACAACGACCTCGAAGAAGTCGGAATGGATACCTATCACCATACTATGTTCGAGATGCTCGGCAACTGGTCTTTCGGCGATTACTTCAAGCAGGAAGCCATCGACTGGGCATGGGAATACCTGGTGGACGTCCTCAAATTGGATCCGGCACGCCTTTATGCCACTGTATTCGAAGGCGATAAAGCCGATGGGGTGGGGCGCGATGATGAAGCCGCTGCCATCTGGGGAAAGCATCTGCCCAAGGACCATATCCTCAACGGCAATCGCCACGACAACTTCTGGGAAATGGGCGATACCGGACCTTGCGGCCCTTGTAGCGAAATTCACATAGACCTGCGTAGCGATGCCGAACGCGCGGCCGTGCCCGGTGTCGAGCTTATAAATAAGGATCATCCTCAGGTTATCGAAATTTGGAATCTCGTATTTATGCAGTTCCAGCGCATGGCCGACGGCAAACTCGAGCCGCTGCCCGCACGTGTCATCGATACCGGCATGGGCTTCGAACGCCTGTGTATGGCTTTGCAGGGCAAGACGTCAAACTACGATACTGATGTCTTTACACCGCTGATAGACAAGATTGCCGAACTCTCCGGATACAAGTACGGCGAAGACAAGCGTGTGGATATCGCCATGCGCGTCATCGCCGATCACACTCGCACCATAGCATTCTCCATCGCCGATTCGCAGCTGCCTTCCAATACCAAAGCAGGCTACGTCATTCGCCGCATTCTGCGTCGCGCCGTGCGCTATGCTTACACCTTCTTGGGCCAAAAGAATGCCTTTATGTACCGCTTGGTGGATACGCTTATCGATATTATGGGCGATGCTTATCCCGAGCTCAAGGCTCAGCGCGACCTTATCATACGCGTCATCAAAGAAGAGGAAGATGCCTTCCTGCGCACTCTCGACAAGGGCATTGCGATGCTCGAAAGCGCTATCGCTGCAGCGCGTGCCGAGGGCCGTACCGTCATCGATGGCAAGCAGGCATTCACATTATATGATACATATGGATTTCCCTTGGATCTGACACGCCTTATCCTCAAGGAACAAGGCATGGATCTCGACCAAGAAGGCTTTGATCGCGAGATGCAGGCTCAGAAAACACGTGCACGGAATGCCGCCGCCGTCACCGCCGGCGACTGGGTAATCCTGTCCGAGGGTGAGGAAAGCTTTGTCGGCTATGACGAGACCTCGACCAAGGCGCACATCCTTCGCTACCGTCAGGTGACTCAGAAAAACCGCACATTCTTCCAGGTGATTTTGGATAAGACGCCTTTCTATGCCGAAATGGGCGGTCAGGTAGGCGATAGCGGCAAACTGACCGATGACGCTACCGGCGAAACTGTAGACGTATATGATACCAAACGCGAGAATGGTGTGGCCGTGCATCTGCTGACCAAGATGCCGTCCAATCCCGAGGCGACATTTACCGCCGCCATAAATGTTGAACGTCGCCGGCAGATAGAGTGCAACCATACAGCCACTCACCTGCTGCATTACGCTTTGCGTCAGGTACTCGGCTCGCATGTCGAGCAAAAAGGCTCGTATGTCTCCGCCGAGTCGCTTCGCTTTGACTTCTCTCACTTCCAGAAGGTTACGCCCGAGGAATTGCATCGCGCCGAACGCATAGCCAATGCTATGGTGCGCAAGGCTATACCGCTGGACGAACGCCGCGACTGCCCCATAGCAGAAGCTCGCGAAATGGGCGCTATGGCCCTCTTCGGCGAAAAATACGGCGACCGCGTACGCGTTGTACGCTACGGCGACAGCATCGAGCTGTGCGGTGGCACCCATGTGGCCAATACCGGTAATATTGGTATGATCAAGATTTTGAGCGAAAGCAGTGTCGCTGCCGGCGTGCGCCGCATCGAGGCCGTCACCGCATCGCATGTTGAGGATATGATTGACTCAATTAGCGACAACTTGCGCCAGTTCAACGCCTTGCTCAATAACGTGCCCAACGCCGTACAGGCTCTGCGCAACGCCATCGAGGAAAATGCAACGCTCAAAAAGCAAGCACAGCAATATTTCGAGGAGCGCGTCAATGCACTGACTACACGCCTTCTCGAAAAAGCTCCCATCGAAAACGGCATACGCATTGTGTCTATGAGCGGGCTTCGTCTCCCGGACATACCCAAGGCTGTGGCTATGGCTGTACGCCGTGACTCGCCCGAAGCCACGGCATTCATAGCCGCTACGGTCAATCCGACAGGCACACCACAGTTGACCGTCGCACTTACAGACGACCTTGTCAAGGGTGGTCTCAATGCCTCGAATATTGTGCGCGCTGCTGCCAAGTTGATTAAAGGCGGTGGCGGTGGACAGCCCGGATTTGCACAAGCCGGCGGCAAGGACAAGGATAATCTTGCCCAAGCCTTGGAGGCACTTCGTGCAGCTGTACTCGGCTGATGGACGAACTCGTTGAGGATTGCAGATGTGCCATGCCGGGAATAATACCCAACTTGAGGCAAAAGTAGACTCAATGTAAAACGCTTAATAAGACTGACGGATGTCCGCAGTCCGGGGAAGTACACCAAAAAGTGCCTGCCGGAGTGTGGACGTCCGCCGTTAATATACTTTTAGTTCGCCGTTAATGTTAAATCGCTTAAAGATTAACCAAATTTATATATCAACAATAGATATTATTGCGTATCTTTGTAACGTACTATCTAAAGGCCTCAATGCCATGAACCCGGCTGCTATGTCAAATGGTTGTGAAAATGTTGAGGCCGAAGACAAGATGCTGAAAATATAATCAAAAACATATCTATTATTAACCAAAACAGTCTTTTATGAAAAAGTTTTTACTCAGCCTCGCTGCTGTAGTTCTCGCCGGTGCTTCGGCACTTGCCGCTGACTACACCATCACGATGAAGGATGTGGCTCCGACCGATGTGTCAAGCTTCACAGCCCAGGGCTTTACATTCACTACTGACAAGAATAAAGGTCAGACAGCTCCTGCTTATAACGCCGCAGGCGACCTCCGTCTCTATGCAAAGTGTTCGATGACGATCACCGCTCCTACCGGTATCAACATTACAGCCATCAACTTTACTATTTCCAAGAAAGGTCTCAATCGCCAGTCCAACTTTACTCCTTCGGTAGGCGAAGTTACGGAAGCTGCCGGAAGCTGCTCTTGGGCAGGTTCGGCCAACGCCATTACTTTCACCGTAGGTGATAAGGCTACTTTCGGTACAGACGGTGCTACAAAGGCCGGTCAATTCTGCTTTGACGCTCTGACCATCACCACAGACAAATCATTTGTCACTAAGGACCCCGCCGGTTTGAAGTTTGCTCAGGACGCTATCACCGCCAAGCTTGGTGAAGCCGTCCCCGCAAATGTTCTCAGCAAGGACACCGACGCCGCTGCCGTATACACATCATCCGATGCGACTGTAGCTACCGTCAACGCTGCTACCGGTGTTGTGACCCTCGTCGCAGCCGGTACCACCACCATCACTGCCGAGACCGAAGCTACAGAGGACTTCGAAGCCGGTAAAGCTTCGTACACTCTGACCGTTGTCGATCCCGCTACAGCCGGTAACACCATCTATGAAAACGACTGTCTGACCGATGCTTGCGGCTTCACTTTCGAAGCAGGCGAGTTCAACCCCTGGAGCATTAACTCCAAGTACGGTCTGAAGGCCAGCGCATTCGATGCCGCCAGCAAGGTTGCCAGTGCATCCGATGCTTACGCCGTATCGCCCGTACTCGACCTGACCAACCGCAAAGCTCCCGCCGAAATCACCTTCGAACAGGCTATGAACCAGTTCAAGCTCAACAATGAACTTATTGCTGTGGCTGATGTTGTGAAATATGTTGAGATCTCTGTTCGCGAAGCCGGTACCACCGCTTGGACCAAACTTGCCGATGTTACAGCTCCCGAGAAATTCGATTGGACATACTATGCAGACAAAGCAGACCTCAGCGCATACGTAGGCAAGAAGATACAGGTTGGTTTCCACTACACCTCCACCGCCGAAATCGCCGGTACTTGGGAAATCAAGAATGTCAAAGTTTCTGCAGCCAAGCAAGGTGGCAAACTTGACGCCAACCTCAAATTTGCTGAAGAAGCAATCACCGCCAACCTCGGCGAAGCCGCTCCCGCCAACGCTCTCACTATGGACACCAACGCTGCCGTAACATACACTTCGTCTGATGTCAATGTAGCTACCGTAGACGCTGCCGGTGTCGTAACCGTTAAGGCTGTCGGTACTACCGTCATCACCGCCAAGACTGCCGAAAACGACAAATACTACGCAGGCACAGCATCCTACACCCTCACCGTTGTAGACGCAAGCAACGTCGTATACGAGCACAGCTGTACGACCGAAGACTGCGGCTTCACTTTCGAAGCAACTACCGACTTTAACCCCTGGTCAATTACCAAGTACGGTCTGAAGGCCAGCGCATTCGATGGCGCCAGCAAGGTTGCCAGTGCATCCGATGCATACGCCGTATCGCCCGTACTCGACCTGACCAACCGCAAAGCTCCCGCCGAAATCACCTTCGAACAGGCTATGAACCAGTTCAAGCTCAACAATGAACTTATTGCTGTGGCTGATGTTGTGAAATATGTTGAGATCTCTGTTCGCGAAGCCGGTACCACCGCTTGGACCAAACTTGCCGATGTTACAGCTCCCGAGAAATTCGATTGGACATACTATGCAGACAAAGCAGACCTCAGCGCATACGTAGGCAAGAAGATACAGGTTGGTTTCCACTACACCTCCACCGCCGAAATCGCCGGTACTTGGGAAATCAAGAATGTCAAAGTTACAGCCGACAAGGCCGGTATCAATGACGTTGTAGCCGATGACGACAATGCTCCTGTATACTACTACAACCTTCAAGGCGTACGTGTAGACAACCCCGCTAACGGTCTCTACATCCGCGTTCAGGGCAAGAAAGCCACCAAGGTATTGGTTCGCTAAGACTTAGCTGATAAACACGATTATTTCAACATAGGGTGGATGCGCCTTGGCGCATCCACCTTTTTTGTATTATCGATGGACAGCAAGGCGTAATGGGAATAATGGGAGTAATGAGAGTGATGAGAGTGATGAGAACAATGGTGATGCTGTAACGAGAACAATAGTAAAGCTGAGAACAATGTCATAGCTCCCGTAGCTCCCATCTTTCCCATGGCCTTATAATGTCCGAAGGTGCGGTCACGCAATAAAAGCGGCGGCATCCCGATTGAGGGGATGTCGCCGTATGCCTTTGGCTGCTGTGAAGGCGCCGATGGCGCGTGAAAGGGTATGGTGGTGGAAATTACTTGGCGGCGCGGCGACGTTTGTGCGCGTTGACTACGTGTTGTACAAAGGCGCGTTCGGCGCTGCGGAGGCGCAGCAGTTGTTGCGGCGTCAGTATTTCCTTGAATTTATCGAAGTATTGAAGTTCGATTTCGGCTTCGTCCTTTTTCTGCTCGAAGACGGCGCGTGCGGCGACTTCGCATTCGGTGTCGGTGGCTTTATCGTTGCGCATTGTACGGTTTTCGATACTGCGTGTTTCGCGATATATGCGCTCGAGTTCGTCTTCCATCTCGTCGTAGAGGTCAAAGAACTTGTGCGCCTGTTCGGTGGACAGGTCGAGCTCCTTGGTGAGCCATTGGTGTTTGTATTTGCGCATTTCTACGGTCCAAGCGATGCGATTTTCATCGGACATACGTTGGGCCGGAGCCATCAGGGGCATAGCTGCCGCGATGATGAGTGCGGATATTAGGATGTGGTTCCTTTTCATTTTATTTTCCGGTCATGGTTGCGGCAAATGCCGTGCTGTCGGCTTCGAGCATTTGTACGTCTATGCTGTCAGCCATCAGTGAATCATATAGTTCCCATTGATTGACGTCGTCTATAAAGTATTCGTCGATAAATTGTGGGTTGTCAACGGCCGAGGCCAATGTGGGGTTGTTGTCTATAGACATTTCGTCGGTGTGCGACATCAGAGTGAACATCTTGAGCATACACCATACGCCTGCAAACATTGCTGCCATGTAGGCGTATGGACGTATGCGATGCCATAGTGTGCGCGGCTGAGCCGCACGAGCTATGGTGGCGGGGTCTTCCAGCTCCGGACGTTCGGGCAGGTTTGCCGCCATTTTGGAAGCAAAGTCAGCGAAGTAGCCCTCGGGGACGGTGAGGCCGTCGCGGCGCGAGCATTTTTCTTGCAAGTCTTTATCTTCGGGTTGTTTCATATATTAATATGAGAAAATTGGTTGTTTTTGAAGCGGTTAGGTTTTTCGTCTCGGCGTATTGTCGCCGTCCGTGTCATCTAATCTTGCGGCTCCCGCTTGGGCGCCTTTTGTTGTTATAGACTTTCGGAGGCGGCGATGGTTTAATGGCGTTATTGATTTTTTTCGATAAAAGTTTCGATTTTTTTTACGGCAAAATGGTATGAGGTCTTGAGCGCGCCTACGCTTGTGCCGAGGATAGCGGACATATCCTCGTATTTCATTTCGTCGAAGTACTTCATATTGAATACAAGGCGTTGCTTCTCGGGGAGAGTTGCAACGGCCTCGCGCAACAGACGTTGTGCACGGTCGCCGTCAAAGTAAGGGTCGCCTTCGATGGTATTGACCAGCATTGCCTGCTGGTCGTCCAGCGAGATATTGAGGCGGCGACGTTCGCGTTCGAGGAACGTAAGGCTCTCGTTGATGGCTATCTTATAGAGCCAGGTGGATAGACGTGCATCGCCGCGAAAATTCTCGAGCGAAGACCACGCCTTGATGAAAGTGTTCTGCAACAAGTCATTGGCATCGTCATGGCTTTGCACCATACGCCTGATTTGTCGATACAACGGCTCGGTGTACATGGCTATGACGCGTCCGAATGCCGCACGGCACGTCTGAGGCGATCGCAGTTCGGCTATGAGCTGTACATCGTCATTGTTGTCTTTGGCCTTGTCTCGGAATATTGACATTATGCTGTGGCGTGCGGTGTCTCTTTTTGTTTGTCAAAGTTACGCATTATCTGCCATACGGCCAAGCCGTGAGGCTGCTTTAACGTATTTTTTTGCGCTTTCGGGCTGTTGTTTGATTTGCGTTTTTTGCTGTAAAGGAAAATATTCGTACCTTTGTCATATCGCGTACGCCATTAGCTTAACGTTATGTGCTTTGCCGTATGCGACAAAACATAATATTTAACCATAAAACCCAAGACAAGATGAAACAGCTCTTTTTAATTCTCAGCGTCTTTGTGCTCGCATTCGGTATGACCTCGTGTGGCGCAGGCTATGACCTTGACAAGTGCAAAGCTTTGCAGGAAAAAGTAGATAACGGTGATGAACTGACTCAGGACGATTATGCCGAGATGATATCGCAGGCTCAGGCTCTCAACGTATACCTCTGCGGAATCGCTGACAAGATGGCCGATGTTAAAGATGGTGATGATTTCCGGAAACTCAGCGAAGAAAGCAATGAACAAGACAACTTTTATCAGAAGTTCATCAATAAGCTCGAAAGCGCCAATGCTATGGACGAATTCGAAGACGCCAATGTCGATGCCTACAAAGAACTGACGAAGGCCAACGATGAGCTCAACGAGAAACTCGCCAAGGCTTTCGAAGCAGCCTTCAAAGCCGGTGGAGCAGCTGCTTTAGGCCAATAATCAGTAGTTAAAATGCAGTAAAAGCCACGCGTATGCCCGTAACGGTGTATGCGTGGCCTATATATCAAAACAAGTTAAGATAATAAAGTATGATGATTTTTGCCGGACTTCGCCATTGGTTGGCAGTGATTGTAGGCATATTGATGATGATTCTTGCCGCGTGCGGCTCGGGCAAGGGTGATAAGGCTCGGGACACGGACAGCACCGTCACGGTTCAGAATATGATCAACCTCGGCGAAGCGTATGACAGCGTGGAATGTCAGCGCCTCCTCGATTTGAATTATGATATCCAAAAAAAGGACATCGAAAGCCTTGTGACACAATGTGAAGCGTTGATCTCGCCGTTGATCAAATCGCTGTACAACGTACAGCAAATGCCCCAAAAGGATGGCAAGTCCGCCATAGATGCGTTCCACAAGATACGTTCGTCCAAACCGATGATGTATGCCACTCATCTGGCCGGTTTCTTGTATCTGGCCGAGAGTCTTGAGAATATCCCCGATGATTTGCGCCAACGCGCACGCAGTCAGTTCGATTTGTCCTCCGAGCTGCAATCCGCGCTTAATGAGACTATGTCTGCGCAGTCAAATTTTGACCCCGGAGAGGATGATGAGCATTGAAGCAAGCACCCGTAAAGGTTCGTAATACGTAATTGTTCGAATATATGAAGCGAATACTGTTGATACTGAGTGTTGTATTGATTTCGTGCGGCATAATGTCGGCTCAGCAGGTCTATAGTCCGAATGAGTGCAAGACTTTATATAAAAAGATCAAGAAGCATAGGCAAGAGAAAACCTCGGAAGACTATGCTGCCATAATCTCTAATGCACGCGGCTTGACAGCCTTCTTAGACTACAAAGTGGGCGAGATGCTGCAAGCCGGCCCCGAGAAATACGAGCAGATGTTCCTCGAAGTGGCTGCAACAGACGAGTTTAAATACTTGAATACCTTTATCTCGTACCTGCGCAGCCTCAACCGCCTGGGCAAGCTCCAGGGCTCAAACGTGGCGGCGTATAACGAGCTGATGGACGAGTACGACAAGATGGAGCAGCGCGGCAAGCCGATTTCGGAAGTACTGCGATAGCCCCGTATCTGCATAAATACACAAATAGCCGCTGTCACCGTTTCCGGTCAGCGGCTATTGGCGTATTTTTGTCGAGGCATTTACTCTCTGTGGGCGAGAACGGCTATGGTGCGAGTGTCGCACGAGCGGGAGGTGAGGGTGTCGAGGACGATGTAGTCCGGACGGTTGTCCACTGCCTGCGGGTCGGTGACTACGTATGCATCGTGTGGCACGGCATCGAGGTTCGTAGCATGGTTCATGCGGTCGTTAAGATAGTAATTGATAGTGTAATAGCGCAGCAGCGAGTCGCCGGTGATGACACCGTACAGCAGCGCTTCTTTCGGCACTTGCCGGGCAACGGCTTCGGCGGCCGGGCGGTCGCTCTTGGGATTGAGCAGCATCGGGGCGAATGTCGATGCGTAGCTCAGAAACAGTAGGTATGCAATGACGACTGCCCCGGCGGCGGCGTTAGCTTCGCGGCTGCGCGTGACCAGCCACCATACCCCGGCAATGACCGGCAAGAATGTCATGATGTACTGCCACCACGTCGGCGTGTATATGCGCAGATGGCCCAAAGATATGTGCGAAAGTATGGTCAAGGCGATGGGTGCGATGATAGCGAGCAATGCAAGCACGCGGGTGAATATGCGCATAAATTTGGCGGTGCGGCACTGCCACAGCAGCCACGACAGACCCATTGCGATAAACGGGTACATCGGCAGCAGATAGACACTGCGTTTGCTTGACGGGATGCAGTAGAAGATGAGGACAGTCAGCGCGACTGTCCACGCCATCTTCGTAAGGTTTGGCTTGCTGTCGCGGTTGCGCCACGCTGAGGCTGTGGCCGTGCGCACGCGGCGCAAACATAGCGCCATAAGCGCCGGGATGGTCCACGGTAGCACGCCCCACAGCAGCGTTACGAAATTGTACCACCACGGGTTGACATGGCTGTCGTAGGACATAGTGCCGGTAAGTCGTCCGATATTTTCTTCCAAGGCAAGACGTACAAACTCATCGCCTCCGCGCAGGTACGCAGCGTAATACCATAGTGCCGGCAGCAGTAGCGAGGCCACCAGCAGCCCCAGCATTACGGCCGCCGTGCGCAGGACGTTGTCGCGGCACAGCATGCGGTAGATGCCCATGGCCAGCAGCGGAAGCAGTGCGCCCACCGGGCCTTTGGTAAATACGCCGCCGCTGAGCAAAAGTACAGACGCCACGGCATAGCCCCACCGTCGCCGTCCGTCGGTCTCGTACATCAGATAGATGCTGTAGCAGGCACCCACGATGCATGCTGTCAGCACCATGTCTACGCGGCAGGCTATGGCGGCACGGAACAGCTCGAAAGATGTCAGTGTCAGGGCGAAGGTCATCCATGCACGGTCGCGCCCGATGCGTGGGGCCATAACTTTCCATCCGAATATTACGAGGAATATCGCGCTTAGAGCTGAGGGCAGACGCGCCGTCCAGGTGCTGACAACGCCGCCGTTAAAGATTTCCGAGAATAGGGCTATGAGCCAGGCCAGCAGAGGCGGTTTGTACGGGATGTCACCGCCGCAGGACGTCGGCAGTATCCAGTCGCCGCTGTTGAGCATCGAAACGGCCACGATGGCCTCTCGCGGCTCGCCCTTGCTGTTGAACCAGGGCAACCCGAGCCATGGGAGCAATAGCACTCCCGCGATTATGATCAGTATGATTGTATTACGTTTCATATTCGGTGTCTATGGAATTGATTTTCGGCGAAATTTTGCGCTTGAAGATGATGACGGCAAATTGACTATTCGTCCGAACCAATATTTACTGAGATACTTACGCCGATGCTCCAAGGATTGGCCTGCTGGTAGAAGGCATGGCCTATGCTGACAAAGAAGAAGGTATTGTATCGTGTATCTGTGATATTTTCGGCGAAAAGTCGTAGACTGCCAAGGCGATGTTGCAAGGTGACGGCGGCATCAAGTGTGGCATAGAAAGGCTGTTCCATAGTGTTGGCATCGTCCCAGTATATGCGGCCGGCCGCGTGTACGGCAACGTCTACCATAGGGGTGATGCCGGCAAAAGTCCAAGGCAGGACGTAGTGCGCTCCTCCAAACAGGGTGTGCCGCGGCGCGTAGGGCAGCTTATTGCCCTCCATATCGGCTATGCCGTTATGGTATTTGGTGAAGCGAGCGTCCGTGTATCCGTACGAAGCACGAAGAGTCAAAGCCTGAGTGGGACGGAAGGCAACGGAGGCCTCGAGCCCGATGCTACGCGTACGTCCGGCGTTGGTCATAGCGCGTCCCGTGGTGTTGCCGTGCGGAAATATCGTGAGTTGCTGGTCGCGGCAGGCCATCCAATAGCCGAGAACTTCGGCGCTGAAACGTTTGTCGCTGCTTTCGAAGCCCGTTCCGAATTCGTATGTCCAGTTGCGTTCGGGACGGTAGGTGAGCATGGCGTCGATATCATACTCGGCTTGCATACCCATCTGCTCCATCATTTGCTGTTGAAGAATGTCGCTGAACATCTGAGTATTGTATCCGCCGGCTTTGTATCCGCGAGCCACCGAACCAAAGATGCGCCAGCGGCTGTCCGGTGCGTAATTGATAAATACTTGCGGCAGCAACTCGTTGAAAGTCTGGTGCAACGAACCGTTATTGTCTATCGTTATGGGTCGTGTTTGCAGCGGGATTTGTGCTCCTGTGGGCAGTGTGCGATACATTGTCACCGATGTATTGACCGCTCCGATGTAGTCCATACTGACGCGCTCAATGTCCCATCGAAGTCCGCCGCGCAGTGTCCAGTGTCCGAGGTGCAAAGTGCTTGTATGATAAACCGAGAAGCCTCCGTCCGTGATGTCAAAATTGCTGCCTAACAGCATTTGCTCCTCGTCCCAGCGCAATTGCATACCCGGCGGCAGCGACTTGTTGGCGTTGTCCAATATCAGGCGTTCGATCCCCTCCTGCTTGAAAATTACCGGAGCGTCTGTGTGTGCCTTCTTGGCAAATCCGAAGACTCCGAGCAGCCAATCGTAAGACTTGCGAGTGCCTTTGGCAAAAATATCCTGGGTGAAAGCCCATTCGTGCCGCTTTTGGCGCAGGGTGAAGTAATCGGCGCGCGTGAAGTCCTGATCCATAATCATATCATCGTTCAGATACTGCACCGAGGTCTGCGATGTAGCCACCATGCGATTGCCGGTAAAAGATACCGACAGCCCGTCGGCAAAACCGCTGCGGCGATACGATGCCGGGTCGTTGTAATCTATGCGTCCCGTGGCGGCCGAGGCGTATGGATAGCCGTGCTGTTTGACATATCCGTAAGTCGCGGTATTGGCCAGACTCCAGCGACCTCCGGGATGCCACGACAATTTCCATCGGGCGTTGGCTTGACGCTCGCGTCCGCAGTGGCTGTTGTCGTAATCGTTACGGTAAAATCCGTCTGTCATCGAGCCGTATGCCGTCATCGAGGTGGCTACTTTCGAGCCGAGACGTCCGTACCATCCTGCATTGAGGCGTGCGGTGTTGGCGCGAGCATACGAGGCGCCTAATTGCCATCCGCGGCGACTCCACGGCGAGGGCGTGAAGATGTTGATTTGTCCGCCTATGGCGTTGCGCCCGCTCAGTACCGACCGTGTGCCGCGCAGCACCTCGATGCGGTCGATGTCCGGTATATCGAAGTCGTAATTGTCCTTATTGAGGTATGGGATGCCGTCCACGTTGAGACTTACTACCGGCTGGTCGATGCGTGCACCCATACCTCGGACATATATCGAGGAGGTCATGCGCGATCCGTAGGCCGGTATAAAGAAGTTGGGGGCGACATCGCTGATGTCGCGTATGGCCGAGATGTCAAGAGCCTTGACTGCCTCGGCATCGAGACGTGTAGCCGGCTCAATTTGGCTGTTGGGCAATTGCTTGACGCCCACCACTTCGACATCGCGCAGGTATCCCACCACGGGATTGGCGATGCTGTCCGAGACTCTCTCTGTCTGTGTGGCCGCGGGCGCGGCCATAGTATCAATAGTGCCGGCCATCACGGCGGCAACGATTAGAGTATGATGTGTGCTAAAAGTCATTTGTAGTCAAATGTATTGGCTTATTCGACTGCAAAGGTACGATTTTTGCGCCATATAGTTTCTATGAATGTACATCCTAAATATAGGGTAAATGATACAGGTATATGATAAATACGTGCGGCCGGGCGACATTTGCGTCGCCCGGCCGCACGCGTATTGGTAAATACCCGGCTCTACTAATGCGTAAGGTGTACGTCCAGTTGCGGGAAGGGGAAGTGCACACCGGCAGCAGGCAGCTCGGTGTAAAGACGCTCGTACATATCGTAATACAGCGGCCAATAATGCTCGCTGCGGGTCCATGCGCGAGCCTTGAGTGTCACCGAGGAGGCGTCAAGGCCTTCGACGGTGACTGTCGGCGAACGGTCGATGCGTGCGGTACCCAGCGCTTCGGTAGGCGTTGGGATGTCTTGGTTTATCTGCTCGACGTGACGGCGCACACGGCGGTGGAACATACGCCATAGGCGTCCATGTTTCTTTTCTTCGACTACTGTCTCGTTCTCGGCTTTAGCTTCGGCAACAGCTTGCTGTTGAGCCTCATAGCGTGCGCGGTCGTCTTCAACATATTTGGTGACTATACGGTTGTCCGAAGCAAATATCGAGAGTATGGCACGGCGGGCGTTGGCCACGTCATCGCCGTAAGCGATGGATACGTCCCACTCGACGCGGCGGTAGTCCTGACGCGACCAGTTGTTGACGCTGCCGGTGGACAGTCCGCCGTTGGGGATGATGATGGTCTTATTGTCGTATGTGCAGATGATTGTATGGAATATCTGGATTTCGCGCACATATCCGGCGAAGCCCTGAGCTTCGATGTAATCGCCGACCTTGTAGGGCTTTAGTAGCAGTATGAGCACGCCGCCGGCGAAGTTCTGGAGCGTGCCGCTCAGCGCCATACCTATGGCGACACCGGCCGAGGCAAAGAGCGCAATAAAGGACGAAGTCTCGATGCCCAGTATGCCGATTACGATGACTATGAGCAGGAAGTAGAGCACGATTTTGACCATGCTCAGGATGAACGTGGCCAACGATCGGTCAACCTTGCGCCGCGTCATCACCGCCGATGCTACGCGGTACAGGCGCCTGATGATGAGCTTGCCTATATAGAATACAATCAGGGCGGTCACCAGGTCTATGGTGAAGTGCACGGCCGAAGTCATCAAATTGTTGATAAGATCGTCAACCGGCAGTGACTGTACGTGTTTTATTTCCTCCTTGATGGAAGGAATGCTGTCGGGCAGCAGATTGAGTGGCGTTTGCAATAGTGGAAACATATTCTAAGTCTGTCTGTGGTTGTTTCTAAGTCTGTCTGTGGTTGCGGCTTGGCGTCCATGATTTCGCGGCATTATTGCCGTGAACCGGGCCTCGTCAGTTTGTAGTATTGAAGGCGTGCTGCGATACATCGGAGTACCACGCCAGAGTATTGTAATTTTTTGTCGAAGCGGCGGCGGCATTTTCGAGCGGGTAGGTGGACAATCCGCAATGATATTCGAGGCTGATGCGGTTCCATAACCGTGGGGTGGCGGCGGCATATATAACGGCACGGTCAAGGGCAGCATCCAGCGCAGTCTTCAGTTGTGTGCCTTGCCCCTCGGGCCGTGTTGCGTCTTCGGAGATGTATTGGCACAATCCATCGTAGTAGTGTCTTAGGTCGTAAAACCAGCATCGGCTTTCGACCATAAAAGGCTGTTGTTTGAACCCTTCCGGCAGTTTTCCCTTGCCTGAGGCTATGATATTGCGGCAGGCAGTGGCCACGTCGTCCAGCGCCGCTGTGGACACTACGCTGATGGTACAGGTGCGGTCTTTGGGCGAAGTCTTAGCATTGTAGTAGTCAAAGGTATTGGTGGCGGCGTGCACAAGACCTCCATCGGCATATTCGAAAAGACGGGGAATGTTTTTCTCGTAAGGCATTCCGTCAAGCAGCAGCTCTGTGGCGCTACCTATAATATAGGGCGTGGTGTTGCGCAGTTCGTATTCCACTTCGACGGAGGCCATAAAGCAGCAGTCAAAGTAGACATACGCCCATGTCCCGCTTTGTTCGAGCACCCGGCGCAGGGTGGTGATATTCATTACGCGTCCGCGGTCTTCGCCCCAAGCCGTAGGCCGGGCTTCATCGTTGGATGTATTGTCTTCTATGCCGGTTTGCAGCCATCCGTTGCCGTGGCTCCAAAGTACCAGGCCGTAGGAGTGCGCCGGAGCCAGGGTGCGAGCATCCTTGAGTACTCGTATCATACGTTCGGAGTGTACCGAGCTGAGCCCGTCCGAGGCGTAGTCGCGTAGGGGCTTGAGTCCTTCGGCGGCTACACGGTACAGCTTGGCATTGCCGTCGATGTCGCCGCGGTACACCAGCACTTGTCCGGGTAGGGGGTTGTTGGCAACGGCTTCCTGAATTTCGACAAGGTCTTTTTGGTCGCAGCCGTTCGAACCGAGACTGTTGCATGCCGCCATATATACGATGATGGTGTGCTCGCTCGGTTGGCCTTCGGGCTCGTCTTTTGACGAGCCGCAGGATACGGCGGTGACGGCTAAAAATATGACGGCGACGATGTCTGTCAGCCGTTTTAGGATAGATTTCATACGGATGGTGATTTGATTTGTCGAGCTATTTTGTTCGATGGTATTGCTCTTTTAATTTTTGGACGAGTCGTAGCGCGTATGGGCGTCCGGCGTCTATGAGTGCCGGGTCGTGCGCATCGCTGTTGACCACAACGGGCACACCGTCGGCGATGATGCGCGGCAACCATCGCTCGTCGGGGAATAGTCGTCCGAGACGAGACAATGCCTTGGTGTTGATTTCGACCGTGATGCCCGAGGCGGCGACTTCGTGCTGGTATGCGTCCATAGCGTCCAAATACCATCCGTGCTGTACCAGGTCGGGGTCAAATACTACGCTGTTTTGTTCCACCTTGTCCAGGTGTCCGAGTATGTCCAGCCCTCCCCGAGCCAGCATTTCGGCGCTGTGGTCGTAAAATGTCCGCACTACGTATTCGATGTCGTTGCCGAAGTGCCGATGCATATTGCTCATAAAGCGCTCGGGACTGCCGTCAATGTCTATATACAGACTGCGGTCGTCCTTGGCCGGGATAAAGTGTACCGAGCCGATGACGTAGTCCAAGCCCAAGTCGCTGAAATACTGTGAAGAAGGACCCCATTGCGCTCCGAGGTAGTCCACCTCCATTGAACGGTAGAAGTGTACTTGAGGCCAACGCCGTTGTGCGGCTTCCACTTCGGCAAAATATGTCGGGACATCTTCGGCCTTCATATTGCAGGGCGAGTCGATGGGCACGGGCGAATGGGGGCTGTATCCGTAATGGAGCATCCCGGCCTTGGCGGCCGCCTCGGCAAAGGTGGCCATATCGGCGTGCCCATCGCAGAATTGGGTGTGCGAGTGAAAGTTATATGCAGTGTCGATGCCTATGAGGGATGCGAAGTCTTTCATCTATACTTGGTGGCCGTAGGTCTCTTGAGGCCGTAGGCCGTTATTTGTCATCAGTCTTTAATGATTGAATTGTTGCGGCGGAAGCATATCAGCCAACGGGCAAAAACGAGAGCCAGTATCGCAGCCGTGGCCACGCCAGCGCACGTGGCCACGCCCCAGTCAAGGCCGAAGCCTTCGGGACGGCGTGCAAACAGCAGGTATGATATGCTTACGGCGGTCATAAACATGGCCGGCAACAGGGTGATAATGAATGCCTTGCCGTGGCGCACCAGATAGACCGTGCAAGCCCATAGCGTAAAGACGGCCAGTGTCTGATTGCTCCACGCAAAGTAGCGCCACAATACGTTGAAGTCTATCATCATCACCACAAAACAAGCGGCAAATATAGGTGCACTTGCTACCAGTCGATGCCACAGCTTTTTCTGGGTAAAGGAGAACATATCGGCGGCGGTCAGGCGTGCCGAGCGCAACGCAGTATCACCCGTAGTGATGGGTGCGGCGATGACTCCCAGTAGCGCAAGTATACCACCGACGGTGCCCAGCCAGGATATGCTGACGTCCTGTACCAATGCCCCGGCACTGTTGTTGTGCGCTGCCATATATTCGCCCAGCTGCTCGTATCCGCCGGTGAAAGCGATAGCCGCTGCCGCCCAAATAAGTGCTACAAGACCTTCGGCAACCATAGCTCCGTAGAATATGGGGCGGGCAAGGCGCTCGTTGGACAAACAGCGCGTCATCATCGGCGATTGAGTGGCATGGAAGCCGGAGATGGCGCCGCAGGCTATGGAGACAAACATCATCGGGAATACCGGGTTGTCGTTACGCGAAGCAAGGCCGTCGGCAAATCCATCCGGGATGGTTACATCGCCGAAAAACATATATCCCATCAGGCCGACAGCCATAAACAGCAGCGCCGCACCAAATAGCGGATAAATCTTGCCGATGAGTTTGTCGATAGGCAGCAGCGTGGCCAAAATGTAATATCCGAATATCAGAGCTATCCATATCGTACTGTTCCACCGGGTCATCCCGGAAAGGAGGTCGGCGGGGGTGATTACGAAGACTGCCGCCACCAAAATCAGCAATACTACCGAAAATACGCGTATGACTTGCTTTATGGTGTTTCCTAATTGGCTGCCTACGATTTCGGGTAGCGATTTGCCGCCCATGCGTAGCGATATCATTGCCGAAATAAAGTCGTGGACGCCGCCGGCGAATATCGTTCCGAAGACAATCCATAAGAAGGCGGCCGGGCCGAACATCACGCCCATGATAGCACCGAAAATCGGGCCGAGACCGGCGATGTTCAGAAATTGAATCAGAAATACCCTCCATGCCGGCATCGGTACATAGTCTACACCATCATTGGACGTATGCGCCGGGGTCAGGCGCTTGGGGTCTATGCCGAACACTTTTTCGACTAAGGTTCCGTAGACAAAATATCCACCGACAAGCACTGCCAGTGCCACAAGAAAAGCTGTCATAATGGTAATGTTTTCATTGATAGTGTGATATATGATGCGTTGACGCGTGTACTTATGCCCGGGCGTACCCGAAAATGTAGAGCCGAGCTTGCCGTCCAGCCGGGTGCGGCGGGTGCGGCCGTTGTTTCCCTACAAAATTACAAAAAATTCCGGCATCGCGGCATACTGCATTTTCAAAAAATACAAAAGAGTTGGGCGCGCGTGGGCGCGCGCGAGGGAGAAGTCGTAATGTACGGTCCGAAAAAGGGAGGCGAAGAGTGGTGCGTGTCTGCGATAGAAGCCTTTTTAATTTTTTTTGGCCACAAAAAGCATCCGGAGTTATTGTCCGTCGCAAAAAAAAGAGTACATTTGCAAACTCAAATCAGACGAAACGTAATTATTCACAACAAAACACAACTTCAAACCACTATGGCTTACGTAATTACAGACATCTGCGTGGCTTGCGGCACCTGCCAGCCCGTATGCCCCGTTGAAGCTATCAGCGAAGGCGACATCTATCACATCGATCCCGACAAGTGTATCGAATGCGGCAGCTGTGCCGAGGTATGCCCCACCGGAGCTATCAATCCCCCGGCATAAGTATAGCTTGCGCCATAAAAAAACGGTGCGCGTCTTCGCAATTGAAGTCGCGCACCGTTTTTATTTGTGCGTTTTTGTGTGGGCCGATATGGCTTATGATACCTTATGCGGCCGTGTCCGGATTACTGCATGCCGCTGACGGCTACGCTGCGATCTATTTTGGATACGAGGCCTTGCAGTACCTTGCCCGGGCCGAGTTCTACGAATTCGGTAGCGCCGTCGGCAATCATATTGCGCACGCTCTGAGTCCAGCGTACCGGGGCGGTGAGCTGTGCCACGAGATTGGCTTTGATTTCGGCCGGATCGGTGTGGGGCTTGGCATCTACATTCTGATATACGGGACAGCATGGAACGCTGAAAGTGGTGGCGTCAATGGCAGCGGCGAGTTTGGCACGTGCCGGCTCCATGCAGGGTGAGTGGAAGCCGCCGCCGACTTTCAGTTTGAGCGCACGTTTGGCGCCGGCTTCGAGAGCCTTGGCGCAAGCAGCATCGATGGCTTCGTTTTCGCCCGAGATTACGATTTGTCCGGGGCAGTTGTAGTTGGCGCAAACTACCACGCCGTCAACCTCTTTGCAGATGTTTTCGACAACCTCGTCAGGCAGAGCGAGGATGGCGGCCATAGTCGAGGGGTTGAGTTCGCATGCTTCTTGCATTGCGTGTGCACGGGCGGCAACGAGGCGCAGGCCGTCTTCGAAGCGCATAGCTCCGGCGGCTACGAGTGCCGAAAATTCGCCCAGCGAGTGGCCGGCAACCATGTCCGGACGGAAGTCTTCGCCCAAAGCGAGGGCAAGGCTTACGCTGTGGATAAAGATGGCGGGTTGGGTGACTGCGGTCTGACGAAGGTCTTCGTCGGTGCCGCTAAACATCAAATCGGTGATGCGAAATCCCAAGATTTCGTTGGCGCGTTCCATCGTTTCGCGCACCTGCGCATTGTTGTCGTACAAGTCCTTGCCCATACCGACAAATTGCGCCCCCTGTCCGGGGAATACGTATGCTTTCATACTGAGGTTATTGGTTTGGAAATTACTTTTTTACCTTGGTTTTGCTATTTTTGGAAGTGCAAAGTTAGTCATTTTTCGGAAAATATGACTAACTTTGGGGTCGCAACGTGACGCGTCCTTTTTGCCGTGCCATGTTTCTTAACGTATAAAACTCGGAAAATATGCTTACTACGATACCTCTTTTCTTCGGCATGCGCGGTGCCCAATTGATATTTATAATTGTTGTTATACTGCTGATTTTCGGCGCATCCCGTCTGCCCAAGATTATGCGTAATATGGGACGTGGCGTCCACCAGTTCAAGCAGGGTCTTGAAGACGCTAAAGAAGAGATGAACAAGCCGATACGCCGTGCAGGCGACAGCGATGACCGTGACAGCCGCAACGACGATCGTGACCGCCGCGACGACGACCGCTACCGTCGCGAGGATGATCGTGCCGGATATCGCGACCGTTACACGGATAAAGACTGATAAAAAACGCTGTCCATCGTGTCCGGACGCGAAGGTGTCGATATAAAGAGTGAAGAACGCAACGGAGAGATGTCTTTTTGGAGTCATCTGGCCGAGTTGCGCGGTGTGCTTGTACGCATATTCGCCGTCCTGCTGGTGCTGGTGATTGTGCTTTTTTGCTGCATGCGGTGGATCTTCGAACACATTATCACCGCTCCGTGCTCGCATGACTTCGTGACGTACCGACTATTCGGATTTGTCAGCGGCGACGGCGACTGGTTGCCCGACCTCGGCAGCACCGGATTTCACGTCGACTTAATCAGCATCAATCTCTCCGGTCAGTTTATGACGCAGATGAGCGCCTCACTGTGGCTGGCGTTTATAATTGCCTTTCCGATAGTGATATACCTTCTATGGACATTTGTACGCCCCGGATTGTATGAACGCGAGCGCCGTGGTGCTCGTCGTGCTTTCCTATGGGGTAATACCATGTTTTATGCCGGGTGTGCGGTAGGATATTTTATCGTATTTCCGCTGGCTCTCCGCTTCCTGTCTCAGTATAGCCTGTCGGACCGTATCGCCAATACCATTACGATTGATTCCTATATGGATACCTTCTACCTGCTCACTTTGGCCATGGGCGTGCTTTTCGAATTGCCGCTTCTGGCATGGATGTTGGGCCGTATGGGTATTCTCAAGCGTGGATTTTTCAACCGTTCGCGGCGTTATGCCATCGTGGCCATCCTTATACTCAGTGCCATCATTACGCCTACCAGCGACCTGTTTACGCTGATGATAGTTTTCTTGCCCGTATATAGCCTTTGGGAGGCAAGTGCGTTGCTTGTGCCCAAGGGAGACGACGACAAGCGGTCGCGTGACGATGTGCCGACCAAGAATGACGAAGTGCCTGCAAATCGAGATAATAAAGCGACTTTTCGAGAAGACGAGCCTTCCGACCGATAGATGGTGAAAAAAAATGCCGGGTGCCGCTAATATCGTTGAGTAGGTGGCTTTTAGTAGGGCAATGCTTAAAAATCAAAAAAAATATAATCACTTGTTGTGTGTTTCAAAAAAAAATATTAATTTTGCGGATGTATATGTGTGCCGATGCATTGCATATATACGAATACTTGTTTATCTGCAAGTCTCCGTGCGACTGAACCTACGATGAACCTGACCTTGTATACCCAAATCTAAGTCATGTACATCATCCTCTACCACGTTTGCTGCCGGTAATGGCGGCGAAGACATCCGTTTGTGTGGAAATGACCGTACGATGCCCGAAGGCTTTCGCGCGGATGGCCATAAGACAAACCGATGTCAATATGATATTTTATAAACTATATTATTACCTAATAACCTAATCACCCCAAACTTAACCAGTATGAAAACCAAGCTTATCTTGGCGGCTATGCTTCTGGGTTCGGCTACAATGTATGCAGCCGGCCTTAAGACTGGCCAAATCAGCAACGTCACCCGCGTGACTGCTGACCGCTCCATGCGCTACGAAAGTCCCGTATGGTCCCCCGACGGCGCCATGATAGCCTTCACCGGTGAAGGCTATGACGGTCTATACGTCATGCAGGCTAACGGCAAAAACGTTAAAAAAGTTTCGGCAGACAACGGCGTAGGCTACGGCTTCCGTTGGAGCGCCGACAGCCGCGAGCTCCTTGTTCGCGACACTCGTTGGCTCACCGAAGCCGACGGCTCCAGCAAGCGTGTACACGCTGCTTGGGCTATCGAAGTATCCAATGGCGTCAAAGTGCGCATGTCTAAAGACCTCGAACAGATGTCGCCCGCCATGTGGTCGTACACACCCTCGGGCAAAAAGAGTGTCATCTGCGAAGCCAAGGCCGTTGCAAACCGCCTTCCCGCTGTACCGACACAGGCTATGACTATGGCCAAGCAAATTCAGACGCTTGACCCCATGCCGGAAGTATCCTTCGTGGAAGACTTCGACAATCTCTATGTCCTGACTGCCGATGGCAACAAGCGCCTGCTCAACCGCGGCGCCTCTTTCAACGCCCAGCTCTCGCCCGACGGCAAGAAGGTCGTGTTCAACGAAATGGACAACATCGTAGTCATCAATCTTGACGGCACCGGCAAACGTGTCCTCGGCGTCGGTTTCCGCCCCCAATGGGTCGGCAACAGCCAAATCGTATACGAGCGTACCACCGACAACGGTCACAGCTACCTTACCGGCGAGCTCTATATGCTCAATATCAACGGCGGTGCCGAAAAGGCTCTCACCTCCTCGCGCGACCGCATCGAGATGTATCCTTCCATTTCTCCGGACGGAAACAAAATTGCATTTATTTCTAACACCGACGGTCAGATCTACGTCGCTGACCTCAAATAATATACTGCCATGAAGAAAATATCTACACTTCTCGCGATACTTGCCATGGCAATAATCGCGCCCATCAGCGCAGAAGCCACTTGGGGCGGATATAAAATTATGCTCGACCCCGGACACGGCGGTAGTGACCCCGGTGCTTCCGGTCCCAGCGCCCCGCACGAAGGCGAATTGGCTCTTCGTTGCGCCAACACTATCAAAGATTGGCTCGGTGCCAATGGCTGTGGTTATCGTTTGACTCGTACAGGCAACTATTTCGTGTCCCTGTCGGCACGTCGCTCGGCATCCGTCAGCTATGACCCCTACATCTTCTGCTCCATCCACCTCAATGCCTTCAACGGCAGTGCTCATGGTACCGAAACCTGGTACTACTGGTCCGGCGGTAACTCCCGCAACCTCGCCAGCAAGGTACAGGCAACACTGGTACAGCAACTCGGACGCACCAACCGTGGCGTAAAACAAAACGGTTGGACCGTAATCACCGGTAGCTCCAACGTGCCCGCCATCTTGACTGAGGCACTCTTTGTGGACAACCGCACCGAGTGGGATATGATTAACAATAACAGCAAGTCCGGCTACAAGGCTTGGGTCAACGGCCACCTCTATGGCTTCTACGACTTCGGTACAGGCGTACAGGGTAAATCCCTCAGCCCCAATCCACGCGGCAGCAATACCGGCGGCGGTACCACAACGCCGGCTAACCCCACTGTGACTCTCTCGACTAAGAGCCTCCACTTTACTTGCTCCGTAGGAGAAAAACCGTCGCTGAACTTCACTGTCAAAGGCGCAAACCTCTCGGGCAATATCTCGATTGCATCCAGAACCCCGGGCCGTTTCTCAACCAATGTCACTTCGTTGGGCAAGACCGGTGGTACAGTAACTGTAACATTTAATAATGCCGATAAGGTTGGTACTTACGGCGAAGGCGGTACGGCCAACAATTATAAGTTCTTGATAGCTGTGACAGCCTCCGGCGTTGCTCGTCAAGAAGTCATCATCACCGCCGAAGTTAAGGCTCCGCCGCTGAAGCTCGATGAAGGCTGGAACCTCTCCGAAAAGAAAGGCACAAAAGACTCCAAGGGCTATGATGCTTCCAAGATCCGTAACTTCTGCTACAACGACGGCAAGCTCTACTGCGTATACAACCACAGCGACATCAAGGTTATTGATGCACAAACCGGTAAAGACCTCGGCAACCTCAACAAGGGTTCGGTTGTGAACGGCGGTACTCTGACTCTCTGCGATGTCAAGGTGCTCAACGGACATATCATTGCCTGCAACCTTGCAGCTTCCGGAGATAAACTCCGTATCTACGAATGGGCCAATGACAATGCTCTGCCGACCCTGGTGCTCGAAACGACAGACTTCCAAGGCGGAAGCCGTCTGGGCGACTGCATCGAGCTTACGGGTACATATCCCTCCGACTACTGGATTGCCTTCGGTAACGAGAACAACAAGCAAACCCGTATCATCGAGTACCATATGCAGAACGGCAAATGCGTTCAGGCAAAGAACACTCCCGTATATCGCGAAGATAAGACCACTAACCTCTCGACCCAAGCTACCGTCCGCGCTTACCCGCTGGGTGGCAACTGGTGGATCGATGGTAAGGACAGCTATCCCACCTATGTAGTTCAAGAAAGCGGTAAGGCTTACCGTAAGACATACGTCGATACCGGCGAAAGCTGGGGCTCGAGCCACCACGAATTCTACTGGGGCGGTCAAAAGTATTCGGCCAACCTAGTATTCAACGGCAAGGAATATATAAAGGGAACCGAGACTATGGATCCCGAAAAGAACTACAAGGGCGCTCGTATGCGTCTTATCCAAGACCTTAAGGGCGACTTCACACGTATACAACAGGTAGGTGACTTCCCCTCCGGCGGCCTGGGCGACACCAGCCGTAACACCAATGCTACCGGTGATATCATCGTTCGCACCGATGGTAACAACTGGCTCGAAGCATGGGTGCTCTCCACCACCCACGGTATGGCTTACTACGAGCATGGTACTCCTCCCAAGACCGAAGGCAAGCCCGTGACAAGCAACGATCCTCAGATCTCTGTAGACAAGAGCTCGCTGACCTTCTCTGCAAAACAAGGCAATAAGGAAACTAAAGAGCTTAAAATCGATGCAGCCAACCTCAAGGGTGTTATCAATGCAACACTCAGCGGCGCCAACGCAGATATGTTCAGCGTATCATCGGCTACACTCAACGCCGCCGGTACGATCAGCGTAACTTATGCTCCGAAGGCCGAAGGCAACCACACAGCTACCCTGACCCTCTCGTCACAGGGTGCTGCCAACGTCACCGTAGCTCTGAAGGGTACCGGCGAAGCTATTGTCTCCCTCAAGGAAGACATCGCAGCCAATAAGGAACTACTGAAAACCGAATGGATCTACTCGACCAATAAGAACAACACTCCGAGCTGGACAACGTTCGACGCTTCGAAGTCGGCAAACCGTGATATCGCTCTTATCGGTAACAATCTCTATGTTCTCAATGGTAAGAACTGGGGCGATGTATCCGTGAACATCATCAATGCAAAGGAAGGCACGTACAAGGGTACACTCTCCGTTGCTGACCTCGGCAACGCTCTCGGCAAACTCGGCGGCCTCGCCGTAGCCGACGGCAAGCTCATCGCTTCCAATATCGTTAATGATAAACAAAACCTACGCATATACATCTGGGACAACGATGGTGCCAAACCTCGTGTACTGGTCCAGAAAGACGCAGCCGGCATCATCACCGGTGCTTCCGTAGCATTCAGCGGAACGCTCAACAACGGTCGTGTATGGCTCACCAAACAAAACGCCAACGAAGTCATATACTTCGAGATTAAGAACGGTAGCTGCGACAACAATATGCACACCATCGCCCTGAAAGATGCCTCCGGTAAGGCATACGCTTACGGCGAAGACGGCCGCGGAGCTTCCAAGATCTACCCCAACACCGACGGCACATTCTGGATGGTTCAGAAGAACAACCAGATAGC
>ERZ808252.610-NODE-610-length-32907-cov-6.749087_pt1 | contig 32907 bp, 47 predicted proteins | sample MGYA00521242_ERZ808252 | MGnify/ENA primary metagenome ERZ808252 (study PRJEB31516, sample SAMN03275581) | gut metagenome | biome: mammalia-associated habitat; material: feces | host: Papio cynocephalus | place: Kenya | collected 2012-08-07 ...
GGAGGAATAGGATATGGGATATTGGGTTAATAGAAAAATGATTATTGAAAAATATGCAGATGCGATATTGAGAAATTTTGTAGATAGTAGAGATTTTGTTGAGGACAAATTGATTGATTTTGCAAATGAGTTAGAGGATTTAATAAGACAAGATATAAGAGATAGTATTATATCGAAGAATTAAAGAAATAGGGATATGGGAATAATAAGAGAATACTTCTTCAATATGAGATGTGATTGTTGTGGAGAAATACTTAACGATGAGTATTGGACTTCGGATGAAGATAGTGTCAAGTTTAATGCAGAGAACTCTGATTGGACAGAAAGAGGTGGTAAGTGGTATTGCCCCAATTGTTGGCATTACAACGAAGATGATAATATTGAAACAAAAGATGGAAAGGTTTGGGATGGAGAGATAGATGAACTAAAATATGAGAGGTTAAACACACCGAATTCGGAGGGTTAAGAAATGAAAATAAGGCAAGGTGGGTTAATGGTTGGCACACTGCAAGATTGGTGCTATGTAGAACAGGAAATACAGAAGATAACAGATGAAAATAACTGAGTTGATGGTAGGAGATTGGGTGGAATTTGAAACAATGACATCTAATTATCTATACGGAAAGGTCGAGGGAATAAAAAATAATTACATAGCGATAGAAACAATAAATGCTATCGAGGATGTCCCTATCGAGAAAGTCGGTAAAATAGTTGTTACTCCTGATATATTAGATAAGAATTTAATTAAGTGTATTGATTATTGGACATGTAGTGAACCAATTTTTATTAAAAAAGAACTCAATGCGGACATTTATGTTATTTTCTCATCTATCGATAATATGTGGCATGGCAGTAATGAGGTAGCAACTTTTGCATCCGTACACGAATTGCAGAATATATTAAGAGTAATGGGGTATAACGATTTAGCAAATTGGTTTAGGATATGAACGAGATTAAATGTGCATCCCTTATGGTAGGGGATTGGATAATGGACGAGCACGGATTTCCGATGCAGATAGAAATGGTGGGAGAGAATTATTGTTACGCTAACTTTGAGGGCAACGAGGGCGACCCGTGGGAGTTTGACGACAAAGATTACCCATGTTATGGCATACCACTAACAAAGGATGTGTTAGCCAAGGCTGGCTATAAGCACCCATCTAACATTGATTGTGAGTGGGAATATGCAATAGAGGGTTATTATAATTATTTTAGTCTTATGGTATATGATGATGGGATTTATGTTAATTACGATATGTATGGAGAAGAGTTACCTATACATTACCTCCACGAATTGCAACATCTTATGAGGTGCAATGGAATTGCGGAAAAAGCAGATAACATTAAAATATAACACAATGGAAAATCAAAACGAAATAACCAAACAAGCCCTATTAGAGGGCAAGACGCTAACGCAATTAAATATGTTATTCGATTACGGCATAGGCAACCACACTGCGGTAATATCGAGAGTACGAAAGGCGTTGAGGGAGGAGGGTATCGAGGTAGTAACGGAATTCAAGACGATGAAATCAAAAAAGACGGGTAAGATAGTCAGATTTGCGACCTATTACATCCCCGAAAAGAAAAAGGAGGAAACACTATGGCAGAAGATAAAAAGATATATTGGCTAAATGTATTCGGAGAGATAGAGAGTAGCAGTGATAATCTATCTTGGGAGAGAGAGTTGAAGAAAAGTGGGAATTACTTTGAAACATTCGCGCAAGCACTGCGAATGCGAGAGAAGATAAAGGAGATATTGAATGAGAGTGCGAAAGAAGACCCTATGGGGCAAGATAGACAGTAAGGGAGAGTTAGGGATGCGGTGGGCAGAGTTAGAGGAGTTCTGCAAACTGCATCCCAACTGCAATATAATTCTGCGAGCGGAGATACAGAGCAAGGAGCCGAGCAAGAAGATGAAAGCCTATTTTTTCGGGTATGTCTTGCAGGAGATGCAGAGGGCAATGTACGAGAACGGAGAGGACTTGACGGAGCAGGGAGTATACGACAAGATACGGAGGGAGTGCCCTGTCTTCTGCGAGGAGATAAGAGAGGAGGGGAAGTGGAAAGTAAGGGTGAGGGAGTGGGAAGAATTAGACACTGCGGAAGCGGTTGAAGCGATTGCTTGGGTACAGAGATATGGGGCTGAAAATTATTATACGATAATCAACGATGCTATTAACGACTGACGAGGAGTATTTATACGCCCAAAAGAGGGGCTATGAGCCACTTATAGACGAAAGACTACCAATGAGCCACGAGTTGCGGATAAGCGTGCAGAAACGGCTTTTTGGCAAGAATAACGCGGAGGGCAATGCGAAGTTTTACAAATGGGTAATAGAGCACAAGCCGCATATCTGCGAGGAGTGTGGAAAGCCGTTATATTGGCCGTCTGCATTTAATGTTAGCCATATTTTAACGAGGGGGGCGCACCCCGAAATGGCACACGACCCACGAAATACGAATATGTTGTGTATAAGTTGTCATAATTTATGGGAGCACGCACCAACTCGTAAGGGTATGAAAATCAAGGAGAAGAATGATGTCACGATAAAAAAGTTAAAAAAAGAGTATAATTTTTTCTAAAAATATTTGCACAATTCAAATCTTTGTTATACCTTTGCAATACAAACAACGCGGAAGTCTGAAAAATGACGGATTGAAATCCTGAAAAATATACTCCGAGAGGTCAAGGTGCTATAAATACCCAATAGCATGTGTAATCTTGGAGACGACTTGAAATAGTCGTGTGATGGAAACCTCACCATCTAAAAAAAGGTAGAATGATAACCTTAAAGTTATCCCAGTGCTCATGAAGGGTGACAAGGGGCTGCGCCGTGAGAAAGAGATGCATTATCAGAGCGGACAAGATGGTTTGTGCATTTGGCAGTCTGGAAAGACAGACATTTTTTAAGAAAGATAAAGAGTTGCAAGAACTCTTAATAAAAACTTGCTGCACCACAAGGGAGAGATGCATTACCAAAGTGGAGAAGAGAGTTAGTGTATTTGGCAGCACGGAAAGACGGCAATTTAATAACCATTAAAAAAGGAGGAAATATGAATACAATGAGGGTATGGGTAAAGTTCTTTACCCAAGGAAATATGTTTTTTAGGGAGGGGTGGTTTGAAAGAGATTTCGACCATTTCTCACTGGAAACCGCGATGCAGTTTGCCCGGGACTGCATGCGGAAGAACGGGTGTTCAGACCGGGCAGAGAGAGGCAGGGTGCAGGTTGATGCCTTCTCGGTAGAGGAGGGTGGAAGTGGTTGGTCGAGGGAGACTTTCTTCTCTCGGGATGGCACCATGCACTGGCACAAATGGTGCCAGACTTGGTAATATTAAAGGCGGTCGGAAGAGAGTGCAAGAGGTGATTTTGGACAACTCTTTGTGGGGAATAAGTCTTGGAATACTCACAACGCCCTTTTTAAAATATTAATAAAAAAAACAAAATGAAAGCATTTTTATACGAGACCACAGGTGCAGTGGTAGAAATCAATCCAAAGAACGGCACTGATTTTTCTTTGGAAGAGTTATACGAGCATATCGGATGCCGTGTAATAGATATTTTATCATTGAACGACAACAATCGTTTGATGGTAATCGATGATGAGGGCAAACTGAATGGCGCGGAAATCAATACTACCGCCACGATGATTGCTCAGAATTACAATGTAATCCCGATATGGGATGTAATAATGGGGAATGTAGTTATATGCGATAGTGGAATGATTAAATAACATATCCGCTATGTGGTATAATTGGTATGAACACTTGGAGTGCGTGGGAATTTTAAGTGAAGTTAAATTTTAAGCAGGCACGCATTTGCGAGGGATGTAGGTTCAAGTCCTACCATAGCGGATTAAAAAAAAAGATATGAAAAAGATAATGGCAATAATGGTCGCTTTGTTGGTCGGGATGACAGCAGTAGCGCAGAATGGTTGGGTTTCAAGTTATCATGAACCCGATGAGTTAAAGGGCACGGAGGAGTATTTTATATATCTATACCAAGATGCCGAATATAGTGCTTTTTACAGGAGTGGAAATGATGTTTTCTGCATTGGTGTTAAGAACGGCATATTCGACTATGATAGCGATGAAAGTGTGAGCGTATTGGTTGGGTTTTACAAGGATAATACCCTACAAGAAAAGATGAAAGTCGCTTTTGATTGTCTATCGACGGGAACATCTATGGGGATAGGTTTTGGAGTTGGTCAGAAAATTATAGATTGGTTAGAGAATGGTGGAGATATAAGGATAATTGCTCCGCGTTTTAGGCGTGGTGATATGGATGTAACAATACCACATAGGAAATGAGGTGTTACGGGTGCAAATACTTGCAGTGGAAGCGACTGCGCGGTGGTAACCGATACTTGCACTTATGTGCGAAGTTTAGGGAATTTAAGGGGGATTGGATAACAGCACCCGAAGCCTATAAAAAGATTTGTCAAGGGCAATGGAAAAGCAGTTGTCAGTAGAGGTTGTACAGGAGACCTCGTGGAATAGGGCTTTGAATGCCGCGAGAAGAACGGCAGGGAAAGAGCCAATAAAGAAAGAGCCATCCGCCGAATGGAAGCGGATGTCCCTTTTTGCGGAGCACTCACAAATAAAGTTAGTTGAGTATCGGATAAGTTTCAAAAATTTGCGTCAGTGGGTAGGTGTGCACTTGTTAAGGCACGAGCATACACTTCCGTTCATCCATTCGCAGAGAGAGGATAGGAACAAGGCAGTGGCGAAGCAGACGGAAAAGGTGATGCAGATACTGAAAGCGGATGCAGAGCAGTATTTGGATTGGAGGGCAAGGGACTTTATGTTGCAGGGAGAGCGCAACGAGCAGGACTTTTATGTCAACGCTCAAACGCTTATAAACATAAGCAGGAAGCGACTTTGTAGTTGCGCAAGTCCCGAAACGCGGCAGGCTTGGACGCTGGTCAAGAAAGCAATAACCGAGCAAGACCCCGATATGGGAGCAATGATGGTGCCGAACTGCATCTATCGAGGGAGATGTCCTGAAAGGGAGAGTTGCGGATACTACAAGAGCGAGGTATTTATGATTGAATTAAATAATTATTGGAAATTAATTGGAAGATGAAAATAGTATATTTTAGCGATTGCACGGGGACGAGTGGGAATGTCCCTATAAGGAAAGAGAAAGACGGATTTACCCTTTGCTATCGAGGAAATCTGTTAGAGAGGATAGCATTTGTTTTGACGGGCAGGATGTATCTGCGGATGCGAAAGGATAGCATCCCAACGATAGGACTGACATACGAAAAAGAGATATGAAAATAATAAAAATTCTTTGGACACTTCCACAGACGCTATTAGGGGCGTTGTTGTGGGTGATATTAAGACCCGACACGACGAAGTATGTGGATGGGAAGAAGATATACTATTCAGAACTGATGCGCGGCAGTGTATCGTTAGGGGAATTTATCTTCTGCGAGTTCAATGTCTTTAAAGACCTATCTTGCGTCACAGAAAGGCACGAAATAGGGCATTATAAGCAGTCGCTGATACTTGGGTGGTTCTACTTGCTTATAGTGGGTTTGCCGAGCCTTTTACACGCTTGCTTACATAGGGGTAAAAATTATCGTCACTTCTATACCGAGCATTGGGCGGACGATTTAGTAGGGGAGAACAAAAAGAGGGCAATCCACGAGAGCATTCAATTATCCGTAGCATTACACTTGGCATTGGTAATCATATTGGTTGTATTGTTATGACAGAGAGGTTGAAAAAGAAAGTAGATAGAGCCATACGGCTACTGCAAGCCATTCCGACGGAGGATGGACCAATCGAGGTAGCCTATTCGGGCGGCAAGGATAGTGATGTGTGCTTGGAGTTAGCGAAGATGGCAGGCATCAACTACCGCGCTATCTACAAGATGACCACGATAGACCCCATAGGTACTATAAAGCACTGCAAGGATATGGGAGTGGAGATTAGACGCCCCGAACAGACTTTTTTGCAGTTAATAGAGAAGCGCGGAAAGCCGTCAAGGTTTAGGCGGTTTTGCTGTGGAGTGTTAAAAGAGTATCCAATTTTACCTCGTGCAATAATGGGAGTGAGAGCAGATGAAAGTACAGCAAGAGCAAAGCGATATCACGAACCCGAAGAGTGCAGGATATACAAGAAGATGAAAGGAAAGCCCAAAGTAAGGGCATATTACCCTATATTGGATTGGACTTTGGAGGATGTGGCGGAGTTTATCGAGGAGCGAGGAATAAAGTGTGCACCCGTCTATTATGACGAGCAGGGGAAGTTCCATCCCGAAAGACGATTGGGATGCATCGGATGTCCGCTTGCAAGTCAGACAAAGCAGATAGAACAATGGAAGCAGTACCCACAATTACTCAATCTAATTATAAAGAGGATACAAAGGTACTATGACAATAGGGGGGGAAAGATATCCGAAGATGTGTTCAAGCGCAATGCTTGGAATTTAATGTATTCCGAGTTGTTTTGTAAAAATTCGGAGGACTATATTAAGAAGACAACCGGGATGTTTCCATTAGAGCAGACGCCCGAAGAGTTTATGAGAGATTATTTTAGGATTAAAAAAGATGAATAGAAAAGAATACATAAAGGAATACATGCGTCAATACCGCGAAGAGTGGAAGACCAACGACCCCGATGGATACAGAGAGTATTGGAGGGATGTCGAGCGACGCCGCAGGGAGAGGATGACAGAGGAGCAGAAAGAGCAACGGAGAGCGTACCTAAAAAAGCATCAGGAGATGCATCGCGATGAGCGGAATGCATATCAACGCGAATGGGCAAAGAAGAACCCCGAAAAGGTGAAAGAGTATCAAAAGAGGTGGTATGAGAAGAACCGAGCAAAGGGTATTAGAATACAAGAAGAACAAAAAAAATGGTAACGAAAGAGAAAGCAAAAGAGTATGCCCGAATTTATCGGGAGAGGCACAAAAAAGAAGTGAGTGCTCGTGCTATTAAATGGGCGAAGAAGAACCCCGAAAAGGTGAAAGAGTATCAAAAGAAGTGGTACGAGAAGAACAAAGAAAAGGTACAAGAGCAACACAGAGCGAAAGCAGACGAGTTGCGAGAGTATCAGCGCGAATGGGTTAAGAACAACCCCGACAAGGTGAGGGAATACCAAAGGAGAGCGAGGGAGAAAAAGAAGAATGGAGCATAAAGTACGACGCAGACGGAGGATATCGGATGCAGTCAAAAATCTACCACGCAGGGCAACGACAGAGGAGATGGAGATTAGCGAGGAGATACGCGGATTGCTCGACAAGGATATAAATGACATCATAGGAGGAATAAAAGACAAGATGGGAGAATATATCTTACATAGCATTAACAACGCAATGACACCGCATAGAAAGGTTATAGAGATACACAACGCGGTAAGCAGGTATCTAAATGTGGTATTTAGCGAAGACGACGCAAAACTCTTTGCAGACGGGTTAAGACAGGCGGTAATGGCACTGAACTATCGCTACAAAGACAACCAAATAAAAATTTCGGTGGATATGGTGGATAATGTAGTTACGGGCATCCGATTTATGGACGAATATGGGAAAGTTATGTATTTAATCTTCAAAAAGATACGAGGAAAATATGTTAGTAAATCAGATATATAACGAGGATTGTTTAGAGGGTTTGAAAGGCCTACCCGACGGATGTATAGATACAATCATTTGTGACCTACCGAGTAGAGCTGTAAATAGGTGCAAAAACAACAGATGGGATAACAGAATAGACCTATCGGAGTTGTGGAAGCAGTGGAAGCGAGTGCTTGTAAAGGGAGGAAATGTGATTTTGTTTGCATCGGGTGCGTATCTTGGCGAACTGATAAGCAGTAACCCGAAGTGGTTTAGATACGAGTTGATTTGGGCGAAGAACAACGGCACGGATTTCTTCCACGCACACACGAAACCCATCAACAAGCACGAGAGTATTTGTGTATTTGGGGATAAAAATCCACATTATTACGATAGTGGAATAGAGAGGGTGGAAGCGAAGCGAATAGAGTGTAGGAATGGAGTAACATTCGCGCATGTCAGAAAGACTGAAAGGCAACCACGGCGAGGGTTTCCAACGAGCATCCTCAACATACCAAAGGAGCGCACGCAGGTAGTAGCAACGCAGAAGCCGCTTGAACTGATACGGATGTTAGTGCGGATGTACACGAAGCCTGACGGAGTAGTATTAGATAATTGCATGGGCAGTGGAACAACCGCGGTGGCGTGCATTATAGAGAAGAGAAATTACATAGGTTACGAGTTGAACAAAGACCACTACAATAGAGCGGTCGCAAGGATAAAAGAGTATGAAAAATAAAATTGAAGAATTGACAGACCAATTAGTAAATGAATGCGAAAGGGCATTTATAATTGCAAAAGGGGAAGAAGATATAACTTTAAGTCTCAAAGGGATGGGAAATGAGATTGCATCAAGTGTATATATAGCAATTGAGCAGAGGTCGGAAATAGAGCTGATATTACTACCAGTAGTAGCCGCTTTTTTAGTCCATCATCCCGAAAAGAGAGCAAAATTTATGCAATTATTTTCGGTCATAAACGAAAAAGAAAACAAAACTAAAAATTCATAAACCATTAAAAACTAAAAATTTATGTCACAGAGATTAAAAGGATTTTTGAGATTAAGTAGTATTCCCAAAGAGTTAGTACAAACAACCAACCAAGGATTGAAAGGCGTGTATATCAGTGTATCCGAGTTGCGGGAGCCGTCCAAATTCGGGGCAACGCATACGATAACGATATGGGATAAAGAAGCCAAAAAGGCTATCTATATTGCAGACTTAAAGCCCGACGAGTGGAGCGACCCTGAACATGTCAAAAATTCACCAGCTGCACAAATAGCAAAGGCAGACGAGGGCAAAGACGACCTACCATTCTGATCTGAAAATTCACGGACTGAAAATTCACGGAGGGATGCATCCTATTGGGTGTATCCCTTTCTTCTTAAAAATCCACGGGCTAAAAATTCACGGCGGTGGGGTGGTGTATGAGCGCGCGTGTGGTGCGTGTGTGCATGTGCACGCGTGGAGCTGTCAGAACTTGCAGTGCTACTGCAAACATACCGACCCACAAAAACCCTTCTAAAACGCTCGTAAAAAGAGCAAAGGTAGTCCAATACCATAAATGTAGTATAAGTGCCTTAAAAGTGCCTTAAAATCGATTGCACGAGAAAAAGAAAAAGGGATTAAATATTATAACCCCTTTAATTCTTTCTCATTACTATTTCTTAATTTAAGTTTTTTAATCTTAATTTAGAAAAATAGCAACCCCGAACTTGGACTATTTCACCAAATTCAAGCGCTTTTTTGGCCTTAATCTCCGTGTCTGTAGGCTCGATCCATCGGTATTCACTTATATATTCATCATAAGAGCTTCCGTAGTAATCTTCAATGAAGTCTTCCGCGAAGCTATTGATGCTCATGCGGGAAACATTCCCGCGATGTAACATATAATATATTTCCAATGCCCGATATTCCAGTTCTGGATAATCTTTGAAAGCGATATCGTATACACTTTCTAATAATTTTCTTTTTTTCATAACTATTAAACGATTAATATTGATTTTTAAGGTTTTACCGCCCACCTTAAAGGGTTAAAAAAATACTATCTTACAACTTTTATGCATTTGCCGGAGTCTGCCAAAATGCGGATACAACTCCAAAATCCACTACCATTTATATAAATGGTGTGGGCTTCTGTGATGGCTTGTTCAAGTTGTGATCCATTTCTTTTATCGAAATCGGACAAAAATAAACTCATTTCATTTCCATTTTTTTTCATAACATTAAAATTTTAACTGTTCAAAGCCACTTGTAAGCGGGCTTATTTGCTTTATCTGAGAACAAAGGTAGGGCAAAAATTTGAATTATGCAAAAAAAACTAAAAATTTCTGTCACATTAATTTTAAGTCACTGCAAATTAAAAATTTATGGAGGGTAAAAATTCACCCACTGCATTGAGCGTCTAGCATAATAGCACATACGCATAACATGTACGAGGGGGGTAAAAGTCCAAAGGCTCAAAAACGCCCGAATAAAGGGATAAAAAGCCTAAAAGGTATAAGAGTACCGCAAAGGTTTATAAATCGATTTAAGACGGGTTTTTGTGGCTTGTAAGGCATAGAGCATAAAAGGCACAAAGGGTTGAAAAAATAAAAGGGGGCTAAAACAAAAAAACCACTCAATTCAATGAGTGGCTTTGCTTTTAATCTGTAACATCTGGTATTAGGTAGCTATTAGCTGGAGTTTCAACGCGGAGTCCTTCCTCAGTGTGCCATGCACACGTAAAACCAAAGGTATTAAAAGAAAGTATTCTAACCCCCATAGAGTATGGGTGTTCCCAAACATGAGCCCAATAGACTTTTAAGAATTCTTGATAACATTTAATGTAAGCAATTTTTTTATCATTGCTATAAGACTTATAGCAGTCTTCAAGGTAGTGTAATGTGCTATGGTTATAGGCATTAATATACTGTTGTGCTTTTTTTGTGTTTTTGTTCAATGTTTTCATAACTATTTGATTTTTAAACGATTAATATTGATTTTTAAGGTTTTACCGCCCACCTTAAAGGGTTGAAAAATATTTTAATCCCACCATGCTAATTGTGCTATCTCCTCGAAGTTGTCGTAAACTCGGAAACATGGGACTTCGCCATTCCAGCACAAATTTTCATCAAACACTTCATCCCATCTCTGTTTTCTGTCACATTCTCCATATATGAAATAATTTTCGGAGTAATTTTTTTCTCTGTAAGACATTGCATCTTCCTTACATCTAAATAAAATTCGTTTCATAACATTATATTTTAACTTTTTCAAGCCACTTGCAAGCGGGCTTGTTTGCTTCATCTGGAACAAAGGTAAGGCAAATATTTGAATTATGCAAATATGGTTTAACTTTTTTTTTCAACTCTTTTACATCCGCTTTTTTAATGCTTTGATAATGAAGGCTTTGAATAAAGGGCTGAAAAAACAAATATAGGTCATTTGTAATTATATATATATGAGGCTTTCAATTATTGGGTGAGGCTGTTCGATGTTCTTTGCTTATTTATGCTTATTCATTGGGTGGTGATGCTCTTTGCGTGATGCTCTTTTGTGTGATGCTCTTTGCGTGATGCTCTTTGTTTGATGCTCTTTGTTTGATGCTCTTTTGTGGGGGGTTACTTCGTTTATCGCGAATTACTTAATCACGCTCCCACAAGCCTGCAAGCCCGTTTTTTTTGCTTTTTAGCCCTCAGAAAGGGGGGCGCAAAACCACCCACTGCAAGCTGACAAAAAGAACAGTGCAAAGTGCCGTAGTTGTGGCTATAAAACTTACAAAAAGTCGCATTTTTGGGTGTTTGGTCTCCGAAAACACGGGGGAAACACTTTTAAGTACTTACAAAAAGTCGCTTTTTGGGTGGTTTGTGGGTGCAAAGGGGCAAAAAGGGGCACTATTGTGTTTGATAGGGGCGTGACAGGAGGGGCAAAAATGTAAGTAGTCGGAGAGCGTGGTTTTTGTTCCAGTCGCGGCAGGGTAGCCGTTTGGATGAAAGGGGGCTGCATTTTAGACCCCCCCTATATGAGAGGAGAGGGGGAGGGGGAGTTAGTCCGCCCAGAATGCGCGGTACTAAAAACAGGAAAGGAAGTTCTCCACAAAGTGCGCGGTACTAAAATGGGAAATTAGGGAAAAAAGTAGTAACTTTGGAAAAAAAGGAGGAAGAAAAATGGGACAAAAGAGTAAAGAAGCGGAAGAGAGGAGGATAGAGATGGCGGAGGGGATAGTGAATGGGGGGTTACATGCGGATATAGGGAGAGAGGTTGGGGTAGCAAGGAGTTTTGTAAGTCAGTTGAAAGGGGATTTGTTAGATGAGTGGAAGCGTGCGAACATAGGTGCGATAGATGACATGGTAAGTCGGGAGATAATGCGGATAGACAATTTAGAGGAGGTAGTGAAGAGGGACTATGAGAGCAGCAAGCGGGTATTAAAGCCTATGGAGTATGCGGCGTTAATGGCGAGGGGGTTGAGTATGGATGAGATAGATGAGTGTTTTGCGAGCAGGCCGCAGAGTGGAGACCCGCGGTATTTGGACACGTTGTTGCGGATAGGGATGCAGAGGATGCGGTTGATAGGGGCGATAGGGAGGGTAGACAAGCGGAAGCAGGTAGTCAACCAGTACAATTTCGGGAATTTGAGTGAGGAGGATATGAGGAGGATAGTAGGGGAGATGCAGGATGCGAAGTTCAGGGAGGGGGGAGAATGATAGATGAGATGACGCCGGAGTTGATGGTGCGGTATATGGCGCAGAGGGACTTCGGGGTGTATATGAGGTATTTGAACCCAAGTTTAGAGATGACGAGTTATCATCGGAGTTTGTACCGGATAGTGGACAAGTTCGCGCATGGTGGGATTAAGAAGTTGATAATTAGTGCAAGTCCGCAGACGGGGAAGAGTGAGTGCAGTAGTAGGGGGTTGCCGAGTTTTTTGATGGGGATAAAGCCAGAGAAGAACATAGTGATAGGGAGTTACAACACGGATTTAGCGAGGACGTTCAACGAGGATGTACAGAGGAAGATGCGGAGTGATGCGTACATGGCGGTATTTCCGGGCAGTAGGATAAGTGATGGGAGGATAGACCGGGAGTGGCGTTGCAATGCGGATGAGACGCAGGTAGTTGGGTATGATGGAGGGGGATTGAGGGTAGTAGGGCGAGGGAGTTCGTTGACGGGTAGGAAGGTGGATGTAATGATAATGGACGATATGTACAAGGATTACAACGAGGCGAGTAGTCCGATAGTGAGGAACAAGGCGTGGAGGTGGTACACAAGTGTAGTATTGAGTAGGTTGCAGGATTGGGGTCAGCAGTTGATGGTCTTCACGAGGTGGAACGAGGATGATTTGATAGGGCGGATAATAGCGAGTGAGGGGGTAGTAGAGGTGAAGAGGTGGTCAGATTTAGAGGATTTAGGGGAGAGATGGGCGTATGTCAATTTCCCTGCGATAAAGGTAGGGGGGCCGACGGAGTTAGACCCAAGGGAGGAGGGGGAGGCTATCTTTCCGAGCCATAGTAGCATTGAGAGTTTGATGATGAAGAAGAGGGCGGATCCGTATGTATTTGAGTGTTTGTATCAAGGGCATCCGTTCAGTGAGGACAGCAGGTTGTATGGTGAGTTCAAGGAGTACGTAGACAAGGGCGAGTATGGTGTATGTATTCGCAAGGGGTGTTGCATTGATGTAGCGGGTAGGGGAGGGGATGACACTTGTAGTATATGTTACGATGTGTATAGGAGCAAGAGCACGACATACAACGAGCAGACGCGGAGGTTTGAGCCAGTGGTATTCATATTAGTGACGGATATTTATTTGAGTGATGCGGGGGTAGAGGAGACGAGTATAATGATACCGCAGCAGATAAACATGCAGGGCAGTCAAGTGGTATGGTGTGAGCGGAACGCAGGAGGGGAGCAGTTCGGGTTGAGTATAGCGAAGAAAGTGAGGGCGAAGATAGAGTTGTATTTCAGTGAGGGGAACAAGGAGGCGAGGATATTGAATAGTGCCGGGCAGGTAATGAGCCAGATAGTTTTTCCTATGGGCTGGAAGGACAGGTGGCCGAAAGCGTACAAGGAGTTGAGTGGATTTGTGCGGCACTTCAAGGCGAATGCGCATGACGATGTACCGGATGTATTGAGTAGTATAATTGGGAAAGAGGTGAATTGCAAGAATGCGACGAGGGGGTATAGTGGTGGAGTATTTCGGCCGAGGGGCATTCGCAGGGGGAATTGAAAAGGGGGCTTCTGTTAGGAAGTCCCTTTTTCGTTAAGTTTTTCCGATTTGCGTTTAGTTATTAGGGTAATTAGGTTAGCGAGTTCCATAATGAGGAGGATAGAGAGACCCACGGAGAGGGGGATGAGCAGTGGTAGTAGAGCCACGAGTAGGGGGATGGTGTGGGTACAGAGTAGGACTATGGAGGAGATGAGCCAAATAGTCCAAAGGATAGAGACGGGGAAGTAGTTGAGTACTTGGTCGAGGTCGAGTTTAGTCAATTTTTGTTTCATTTGGTTTTTTGAGGTTTAGGTGAGCGAGTGCCCACGCGGTTAATGTTTTTATATCTTCGAGTAGGAAGAGTGCTTGTTGGTTGGGCGCGTTGTCTATGAGCGCGTCGATATTTGTTTTGATTGTATCGGGGTGGTAGTGCAGTTTGAGGATAGGTTTGCGGAGGATGTTGTTTCCTTTTGCATCTCTAACTGCGGTGATTACGGGTTTGATTACTTTTTTAGGGGACATTGAGATATAAATTTATGGAATTCGTTTGCTTGCAGGCAGAAGTGTTCAAATTGGTGAGTTGTTTTGCAGATGCGTCTTTCGCGGAAGTGGCATCGTTTGCAGTATTCGAGTACTTTATTGTCTGTCATTTTTAGGCGTTTTTAGAGGGGTTTAGACCTTTGGCGGTACAAGATACAAATTTTCTGTTATAAGTGGCTTATTTGCCAGTTGAGCCGTAGCCTTTGTCGCCGCGTTCTGTTTGGTCGAGGGTGTCAGTTTCTTGCCATTCGATAGGGGTAGTGATGCCGAGTTTGAGTTGGCCGATTTTGTCGCCTACTTTGTATCGAGGCAGAGAGGTATTGAGGTGGTAGAATACGGCAGATACTTCGCCGCGATAGGGTTCGTCTATTGTGCCGACGCAGTTAGAGAGTACCATCCCTGTTTTCCATACGGAGGAGCGAGGGCGGAAGTCTATTGCGAGGTTGTAGATACTTGGGTGAGGTCGTACGATTTGGAACGCAAGACCGACGCCGTATTTCCACACATTTGGTGCTATTTCTTCTTCGGATGTAGCGACGACATCGTAGCAGAAGTCGTCTTTGTAGGTTTTCTTTGGGATTTGAGCCAAAGGAGAGAGTTTTTTGATTAATACTTTCATCTCTTGAATGGTAGTTGTTCGTTTATGTTACGGGTACACATTTCATCGCATTTTTCGTTCCATTTGTTGCCGCTGTGACCTTTGATTTTCTTTATAGTTATGTTTGCCCTTTGAGCGTTGACGACATTGTGGTAGAGTTCGATGAGGTCGGCATTGAGGGTGTATTGCTTTGTGCTATTGCAGACGAGGGTGCAATATCTACTATCGGTATAGATGATAGCATCTACTCCTATTGGGAGTTGTGCTATGGCGTAGATGATTGCAAGGAGTTCGGCGCGATTGCTTGTTTCGTTTTGGATTTTCGACGAGGAGCAGGCCACTACTTTACCCTCTTCGTCGAGGATGACATAGGCAAAGGCTCCGACATCGTAGCGCAGGTAATAGCCGCCATCGGTATAGATTGTATATTTCATATCTTCAAGGCAGATTTAACGGCGTCCACTATACGAGGGGTGTGTAGGAGTTTCCAAAAGGTCACGAGTTCTTCGTACTTCAACTTTGAGAGGAAGAACTTAAATTCATCGAGTACTTGTTTGTCTGTTACCATAAAAATCTACAAATTATAGGGTGTTCAAGCCCTTTATATCCTTTGACCAGTATAAAAGATACATTCACATACAAGAGAGAAAATCAATTCAGTTTGTATGGCGGGCGTTGTTAAACTTTTTTCCCCGATGAGCGTTATCCCAGTCTTGCGGTATGGGTGCATCACTCCGTCCCTTTCTCATTACAACGTACGTCTTACGTTATTCATACCTCTTGTTGGCTATATCTTCTATTGTCAATTGTCGAAGTCGTCAGTTTGTGGACGTTGCTTCACTTCGTCAACTCGAAGTATGTTGCCTACAACGTAATCGTAGGGGTTTCACTTGCTTTGGGATTATAGTGCCAATGTGTAAGCGAAACGCACTCTTAACTCCGTCAACTATGTAAAAAGAAAACGACTTCGGGGAAGATGGCATGAAAAGATATAGAGAAAACAACGCCCCGAAATCGCTTTCTATGTATGGCTTAACAAATCACTTGAACATTCGCCATTCATCGCTTTCTCTACCTACAAAGATACAAAATTTTATTGGATTTGCAAAAGAAAAATAAGTTTTTTATCTTTGTGGTGTAGGCAAAGGGTAAGCCCGATTTATAAACCTTTTAACATTATAGAATTATGAGAGTATGTTCATGTACTACTTCGGCCGCTTTGCCTGACATCCCAAAAGTAACTTGCAAGCAGAGTTTCGGGCAAATTCAGAAACTTGCATTTGTACGTATCTATTCTGATGGTACGACTAAAAACAAGTTCGACAAGACAAACGACATCACCAAACTGGCTACTTGGCAGAAGTTCACTGCCGCTACTGACGGAACAAAGATTGCCGTAACTCCATTCGTAGAAGCACCTACACAAGATGGTGGAGATGCTATCACTTTCGGAGGAGGAAACGACACTTTGGGCGGTGTAGAGAAGATTGTAGGTTCAAACCCTACCAATATGACCTTTGCACTTCGCGAGTGGTCGCAGGAAGCTATTGTAGCCCTCAAAGAGTTGATGTGTGAGGCGTCTTTGGGAGTGTATCCTATCAACGCGGATGGGCAGGTAGAAGCAATCAAGGACGGAGATAACTACTATCCTCTTCCAATACAAGCCCTCTTTGTAGGGGATAAGATACACGGAGGATTGCAGGAACCCGACAACAACGCATTGCAGTTCTCCTTTGCACCGAACTATTCGGACGGATTGGAGATAGTAACAACTGAATTTTCAGTAACTGACCTATAATGGGTGCGAAGAAAACTTTGGTGGCACTTACTCCTATTGGGGGTAGTGCCGCAGAGTTCTTCGAGATAGAGCACGCAGAGCGGATAATGCGACTTCCAAATTGCGTGTGGAGGGTAACGGATACTAACTTTGAATGGACGAAGAATGGCTTTACTACTAAATCAAATACAAGCGGAGTTAAGGCAGTCAAGCAAAAGACCGCAGATAAATGAAGCCTTAAAGCAACAAGAGCGGATTAAGTTCCACGCAGATACTAACCTATCAGCAGTGGTAGGCCGTCCATACAACGACTTCAAACTCTATTTGCAGTCGATGTTACCTAACGACAAGTATCTAAATTGCTTGAACAACTTAAAGTTCCCTATCCCTACCAATGCGATTACCGATGGCATCTTCACAAAGTTGTCAAAGGTATTTGAGGGGCGCAATCCCGCTATTGATTATCAGTTCAAGAGCGCGGATGCAAGAGCTGACTGGGAGCGTTATCGTACTCTTGTACTTGGAGAACCCGATGTATGGAGTAGTAAGATGTGGGATTACTTCAAGACAGAGATAAACTGCATCTTGGTAGTAGATATGCCACAAGAGCCACAAGAGGGCAGGACTGCACCATACTTCTATCCCGTTCCGATAGCGAATGTAGTGTCTTATAGCGTCAATCCTATGAATGGTGCGATGGAGTGGCTTATCTTCCGCAGTACAAAGGATACTATCGTGGCTATTGACGAGCTTGCCTATCGCACATACGAGGTTCGTGACACGGATGTAATTAAGTTACTTTCTTCTTCCGCACACGGGTTAGGCTTTTGCCCTACAAGGTTCTTTTGGAACGAGCCTTTGAGCATCACCAATCCGGATATAAAGAAGTCTCCTTTGAGTAAGGAACTTGCAAACTTGGACTACTACCTATTTAGGGTACTATCTAAAAAGCATCTTGATTTATACGGGTCGTTCCCTATCTATTCGGGATACGAGGAAGAGTGCGACTATACAGACGCAGAGGGGAATATCTGTTATCACGGACACTTGCAGAAGCCTGACGGCACTATGAAACTCGATGTTGCCGGCAATCCAATTCCTTGTCCGTTATGTAAGAGCAAGAAGTCGCTTGCAGGAGCAGGAACATATATCGAAGTGCCCGTACCAAAGGACGGACTACCCGATATGCGCAACCCTATACAGATGCTTTCTATCGACAAACAGAGCCTTGACTACAATGTAGAGGACTTGGAAAGGTTGAAGAATAGTATCATAGCATCGTGTGTGGGTGTGGATAGCACTATCATCAACGAAGCGTCTATCAACGACAAGCAGGTGGATGCATCCTATGAAAGCAAAGACAATGTACTCAATAGGATAAAGAAAGGCTTTGAGGAAGCACAGAAGTGGGTAGATACTACTATCTGCATATTGAGGTACGGAGATAATTTCATCAGCGCGAATATCAACTATGGTACGGAGTTCTACACTCTTACGCCCGAAGTACTACAAGACAGGTACAACAAAGCCAAAGAGGGAGGAGCGAGCGACACGGAGTTAGATGCCTTGCGCACGCAGTTGATTGAGACCGAGTATAGGCACAACCCTATGCAGTTGCAGAGGATGAAAATCCTATCGGAATTAGAGCCATATAGACACTTGAAGAAGAATGAAGTGCTAAATCTATACCTCAATCACCTTATTTCCGCAGAAGAAGTAATCTTGAAGAACGATTTTAGCGGATTTATTCGTAGATTTGAGCGGGAAAATACGAATATCTTGGATTTCGGAGCAGATGTTAGTTACGAGAGCAAGATAGAAACCATATATAACACAATTTTAGAGTATGCGAGAGAACGCAAAGTTAACGAGAGCGACATATCAACTTCCGAAAGGTGAGGAGGGATATGTACACTACACGATTGAGCGAGTGACTTACAATCCTCACAATGGGCAGAAGATTAGCCGACAAGAGGTGATTAAGACCACGCCAAAGATGTTCGATAGTGTGAAGCGCAATTTAGAGTTGCAGGGATACACAATCAACATCCTATTCCATCCCGAAGGGAAGTACAACACCGAAAGAGTTGTTGAAACGCCCGAAGAAAGGATGCGTAAAGAGATAGAAGCCGAAGTAAGAGCCGAGTACGAGAAGAAGTACAAAGCACCTACTCCAACACCGATTAAAAAGAAGTAAGTATGCTGACACAAGAGATTATTACCGCAAACGAAGCACTCAAAGGATTGAGTGAAGAGCAGATTGGCGCAATCGTCACTTTGTCGCAGAATGATGAGAACGAGCAGTTCCGAGTTAAGTTCGGTGAACACTATCGTCAGTTAGATGCATCCATCGAGGAGCATTCGGGAGTACCAAGAAACGGAGCGGAAAAGACTTACGACTATCTACCACGCGCGATAGATGCAATGAAGTCGAAGTACGAGAACGAGATTGCCGAATTGAAGTCGAAGAAAGGCGAGGGGACAAGTGAAGAACTTGAAACCACACGAGCCGAATTGAAGACTACCAAAGAGCAGTTCAACGACCTACAAACCAAATATAAGGCTTTGGAGGGCGAGAGTGAGAAGAAACTCCTCAATTACCGCATTAGCAACGATTTTGAGGTGGCTAAATCGGGTTTGAAATACAAAGAGGGACTGAATGAGGTTGCCGTGAATACACTCGTAGAACAAGCCGTAAAGCGCGTTAAGGGACTAAATCCTAAATACGAGGAAAGAAACGGAAAGGAAGTACTTATCTTCCACGACGAGAATGGTTCACCACTGAACAATCCCGAAAACAAACTCAACCCATATACCGCGAAAGAACTTCTTGTAAAAGAATTGTCTAACTATGGTATATTGGCAGAGAAGACAAAGACGGGAACGGGCACGACCACTCCACAAAAGGAGAAAGTGCTAACCGCAAGCACGCAAGAGGAAGCAATGGAAGCGATTACATCCGAACTCCTTGCCAAAGGATTAGTAAAGGGTTCGAGTGCTTTCCAAAAAGAACTTGACAAGTATTGGAGAGAGAACAAGATTTCCGAACTTCCTACAAGATAATTTTTTAGTAACGGACAAAGGGGAAGTCTAAAAGTATCAAACAAAATAAAAGTTCTAAACTATGACATTAGTAGCAACTAAAATTCAAGCGATTAGGGTCAAAGACACTAACCTTGACAAAAACGAAAATCGTTTAAGCGATTATGGTGCTTTGAACTTCTTCCGAGTTCAGAGCGAGAGAGCACCTCTTCTTTCGGAGAGAATGAGAGAGGAAGCAAGAAACGGCGCAGGTAAGACACTTCAAGTGCCCGTTATCAACTATGACGGAACCGTCAGTGTAAGCAACGCACGCACTTGTACTATTGCAGATGCGGAGAATACTTCTGCACTTGTGGATGTAAGTTTCGTAACCTATGCAGTAGGTTTCACTATGGTGCCGGGTCAGTATTCTAACAACGATATTGACTATGAAAAGGACTTTATGGCGAAGTTCAAGAAGTCTGCACGCGCACTTGGTGCTGCACTTGATAGTGCCGCTATTGCCGCACTTGAAGCCGCAAAGACAAAGGTATTTGCCGACACTTTGCTTTACTCAAAGACAGCAGACACTATCGGCGTTCCTTTCGGTTCTCGTGAGAACATACTTGGTGACATCGAGCCAATGATGGAAGCAAACGACTTCTATGGCAAGGTGAACATCATCGGAAACGCAGGTGTGAAGTCTATTCTTGGCAAACTTCAAGAACTTGGCACTTACAACGAGGTGGACAAGACACTTGAATTCGAGAATAAGGAATTCCACTTCACCAATCGTCTTGCCAATGCAACGGGTCAGTACGCTACTTTCTATGCAGTAGAAGAGGGAAGTGTAGATATGCTATATCGTTACGATAGAGCAGCCGCACGCGGAGCGAAGAGTGGCACACACGAATGGAGTGTAATCAATATGCCTTATATTGACATTCCAGTAGGCTTGCACTACTATGAGGAAGTGGGTGACCAGAGTAAGATTTCGGGAGCCGCTACCGCAGATATGGTTTGCGATGTAAAAGAATACTATGGGTTCAGTGTAGATGTAGCGTTCATCGTGGCATACAACTCTGACGCAGAAACTCTTGCATCTCCAATCATAAAGGCGCAGGTAACAAAGGGTACAGACTACACTCCACAGGTAGTTATTGCTAACACTGATAGCAACCCTGTTCCTACAAAGGCTATAACTGTTACTCCGTAGTTGTAGGGACAAATTAAAATAGTCTTTCAAAGGGAGAAAGTATGAACCGAAAAGGGGATTGCTTTCTCCTTTTTTAGTAACTTTGGAATATGATAAGGATAAAAGAAATAGTAAACGCCTTTCGTGGCGTGGTTGGATGGGAGCAATCCCGTGCCAAAGAATATACGATAGGAGAGGAACTCACTCAATCGGATAGTGGGTTATACTTTCAAGAAGCGCATCCGCTACTTACCTTACGGGCTATGAAAGGGATAATGCCGAAAGACTATGCCTATTCGGAGTACGAACTGACAAAGACTTACTCAAAGGGTGATATTGTGGTATATGGGGAGGACTTGTATCGTTCAGTTGCGGATGACAATCAAGGGCGAAGCGTGTTAGACGCCGATTATTGGGAGTTGTACCACGCACTTACCGAGTACCTATCTAAACTCACCGATAGTGGCATAAAAGCCGTCGTACAGAGGTTTATGACGGAAAAGGTAGTAGGGCTTGAAACGAAGAACATACTTGACCGCAGGACGCTTTTTGACGGCACAGGGAGGATAACCGCACGCACTCCGAACAATGGTAGGTTAGTAGGGTTTGAGATAACTCCTATCCGTGCCAATGGAGCAACGATGAAGTTAGAGCGGATTGGGATGCAGTTCGTAGGGAACATCGGAAAAGTGAAGTTGTATTTATTCCATTCATCGAGGAGTGAGCCTATATGGGTAAAAGAAATGAACTACACTTCCACTCACGGGACTTACCAATGGTTCGATTTGCCCGAAACTTACTTGCCGTATTATAGCCACGACCTCAATTCGGGAGGTAGTTGGTACTTGGTATATTCGCAGGCAGAGTTGCCCGATTATATGGAGAGCATCAATTTCGGTAGGGATTGGAGCAGAGAGCCGTGTGGCAGTTGCAACAAGGGGGATTTGAATGTCTACCGAGCAATGGGCAAGTGGGTTCAGTTGTCGCCTTTCTACATCAACGGGAGTGATTGGGATGGCAGGTTGTGGGATATACAGAAGAACATCTACACTCCGAGTGACAACTATGGATTGAATATGCAGTTTTCGATGGGATGTGACCTTACGGACACTTTGATTGCTATGAGAGGTGATTTTGCGAGTGTTATTCAGTTGCAAGTAGCCAATCAAGCCTTAAAGTCGCTTGCTATGAACCCCGAAGTAGAGGTGAACCGAGTGCAATTCAACGCAGATAGGAACGATATTCTATTTGAGAGTGAGGGGAACGGACAAGGGATACGCGGATTGAAAGGACAATTAGATAGGGCTTTCAAGGCGTTGAGTATAGATACAAAGGGGCTTGACCCACTTTGTTTGAGTTGTAAGAATGGAGGAATTAGAATAGGGTCGATATAATGATCGAGGAATTATTAACGGGTGTAACGGAGTATTTAGAAAATCTTGACGGGATTATCCGAGAGGGGGCGCAGTCTTGTGAGCAAGAAATCTTGCAAGAGCAGAGGGAGCAACTCTTTTCGGGCAAGGCGTCAAGTGGTGAGGATTTACGCCCTTATTATTCCGAAGACTTGCAATCAAGTGGAGGGTACTTTAAGAATATCGATAGTGCGAGGAGATACAAGCAGTGGAAAGCCGAACTCACTTATCCATCGCAGACGGAAAGGGCAAACTTGGACGCACCGAACTTGTACATCAATGGGAAGTTTCATTTGGAGTTAGGGATGCAATTCGATGAGGAAACGATGTCAGTAGAGGGGACAACGAACTATGCACAAAGGATAATGGATAAGTATGGATGGAGGAACTTCGGGCTTATGGACGAGCGGTGGGCAACGATATTAGATAATTACATACAGCCGTATATGGTAAACGAATTAAAAAATCGATTATGAAAGTATTTATAAAAGAAGATAGCCGTTTATTCGATGCGGCGATAGCGCAGATACAGATAAGGCTTGCGCAGAACATAGGATGGTTAGACAACATCTTCGGACTAACAGAAACACTCGTAGAGCGCAAAGACGGGAAAGCCTTTACATCCGCCAATGTATATACTCGAAAGGGCAGGTACATACAAGTAATGCCGTGTGCAGAACTTGGCAATTTTTGTTTCTTTTATTTGCGCGACCCACAGACGATATGGGAGAAGAGCGCGAGTGTGCTAAAAAGTCCGTTTTCAGTGGTGTTTTGGTTTAAGGTGGACGAGGTATCATCTTCGACCGCTACACGCAACAGAGAAGCCGTAAAGGAGCAAATAATAGCCGTTTTAGGGGAGTATCACTTAAAGGGAGTTACATACACTCTTGGGAATATTTATGAGCAACCACAAAATGTGTTCAAAGGGTACGACTATGACCATAAGGAGAACCAATTTCTTATGCATCCATACGCAGGATTGAGGATAGATGGGGATTTGAGGGTGAATGTGCCGTGTTTGAAGTCTTTATTTGGGGATTACAACGATGATTACAATCTTGATTTCAATGTAGATAGGCTTGCGAGATACCTAAAAGGTGCGTACGATAAGGATTACAATCTTGATTTTGATGTTGATTTGATATGATTACATTCGTGTGTTTTGTGCTTTTAGTGGCACTTTTTGTAAAATTCCTGCAAGCATTAGGGGAAAAATGGGGTATTTTCTCGTTTTTGCAGGCACACGCTCCAAATGACTTCTTCTATAAGTTGTTCAGTTGTGCGTTTTGCCGTGGCTTTTGGCTTGCTTTGGGTGTGTGTGGAGTGTTGGTATTGTTCGGTGCTCCACTTTACTTTTTATTCATACCGATATTCAGTTCCGTACTATGAGAGAGATAAAGATAAATAAACACAAGTTCGTCTTCTATGATAGCATAGAGGATATGTCTATAAGTCGATTTCACAAGTATAGCAAGTATATGCTTGTAGCGAGTGGGATTGGGGATAGCATAGCGGATGTAGATGAGCACATAGGGATGATTATGAAGTTAATTGATTTCGATGTGAACAAAGCAAAGCAAGAATTGATGAATATGCGTCACAACCTTGTAACGATACTTCAAGAGCAGGATATTCGCCATGTTGCCTTTATGTACTTCGTCCATTCGGTAGATGGGAAGAAATGGGAGGATTTCAGCGATAGTGGAGTGAAGAAGTTGTATGAACTCGTAATAGGGGAGAAAGAGATAGCCCTTGCAGACGCAGAAAGGGCTATTAGAGAGCAATTAGACGACGAGTTGAGGGATTACTTCCCCAAAGTGTTTGAGGGCGAAAATAAGAACCTTTTAGACTATGCACGCAAACGCGCTTTGTTGCAGGTGGACGAGATAGTGAACGATTGTTCGCACGAGGACGAGATAAAGAAGTTATCCGAACTCTTGACGATAGGATACAAGCCAATGATATTCGAGGGGAGTGAGAGTGCCGAATTGCAGTTCGACAAGCAGTTTGAGCAGATGTGCTTGGCAATCAGTAAGGAGTTTGGTGGTAAAGCCAAAGACTACACAATAATGGAGTATTACTCCGCTTACGAGCGATTAGAAGCAATAAATAAGGAATTAGACCGAATAAGGAGGAAATAATATGGAAAACCCAATAAAATATAGTGACATAGTCAGCCCCGATGTACGAGAGGGTTTTGATGCGTGGATAAACCAAATCAAGCAGTTGCAAGCGCAGACGCAGGCATCTATCGAGGAGATGAAGAAAGAGATTGCCAGTCTTGGAGGGCAAATCAAGACCGCAGGCAGTGGAACAAATGTAAAACCACAAATAGACCAATTAGACAAACTTCGCGAGATTTACAAAAGCCTTGAAGTAGATGTGGACCTCTATGACGAAGCAATACAAGCCCTCAACAAGAGCAATAGAGAGCGCAATAGGGTACTACAACTATCTACCGAGTTAGAGCGCACAAGAGAGGGGTCGTATGACCGCTTGCAAGCCCAATACAACACCCTCAAAACACTTGTGAACAATATGACGCAAGCCGAAAGGGAGAACACCGATGCAGGAAAGAAAATGGTCGAGCAACTCAAAGAGATGTATGAGAGGATGAATATGATGCAACAAGCAACGGGTAAGTATCAGTTGCAGGTAGGTAACTATTCAAAAGCCATTTCGGGATTGAATATCGCTACAACGCAGGTAATCCGAGAGTTGCCAGCACTTGCCAATAGCCCAGCGACCTTTGCGATAGCCATATCGAACAACATCCCTATTCTTATGGATTACATCGGAAATGTGAAGTCTTTAAGAGTTGAAACATTGAAGCAAATTGCAGCCGCAGAAGCCGCAGGAGAAGCAGAGAAAGCCGCCGCACTCAGAGCAGAAATGGCAAAGAATAAGAACCTTTCTGTAACAAAGTTGCTTACCAAGTCTATCTTCTCTTGGCAATCGGGTTTAGTGCTGCTTTTGACGGTTCTGCCTCTTGTGCTCCGCCATCTTTCCAAAAAGAGCAAAGAGCAGGAGAAGTACAACGAGATACTGACAAAAACTATCGACTTGGAGGAAGAGTTGGCAAAGGCTGATGTTAGTGCCGCACAAGCCGCCGCACAAGAAACAGCGAAATTAAGGGCATTGTATGAAATCGCAACGGATATAAATCGCGTATATAACGATAGATTGAACGCAGCAATAGCGTTGCAAAGTCTATATCCATCATATTTTGCGAATATCGAAAAAGAAAAAATACTACTTGGAGATGCGAAGGCAAATTATGACCTCCTTACCGATAGTATCGTCAAACGAGCACGAGCAAAGGCATATCTTAAAAAGATAGAGGAAACGGAAGCAAAGATTGTTGAGAAAGAAGAGCAGAATAGACAAATTTTTAAGACAAGCCCAAATTATTTTGGTTGGTATTTTTATGGTAGCACATGGGGTGAAATTTATGAAAATCTAAAAGACCAACCAGAAAAAATTAAATATGCTATATCAGCAAGTAAACCAACACGCAAAGGACGCGAAGATGTTACGACATTTAAAGCTATCCAAAAAAATATATCGGATATAGAAACTCTTATCACACAGCGGGACGAATTACTTAAATTGATTGATATCACAGGCTTATTAGGCAATGGCAGTGGCAGTGGAAACGGAAAGGATGAGATAAAGGACTATTACTTCGATATGTGGCAGTCCGTTATCGATGCTATGGAAGACGGGCTAACCAAACAACTTGCGCAGTTGCAACTATCCTACAAAAAGGAGATGAAGCAATACGAGGACATTCGCGCCGAACTCTTGGAGAAGCAGAAGACCGCCGATGCGAAAGATAAGAAGCAAATAGAAACGCAGTTAGCCTATATAGAAGCAATAATGGGCAATACTACATCTAAATACAAGGCCGAGCGCGAAGAGTTACTTAAAACCGAACCCGTAGCGGTTGAAGATGAATATATTGCAGAGGAGGATGTGTCTTTAATCAAGAAGCAGGTAGAGCAGGAGAAAGCCGTTAGGAATAGTGCTATCTATGCCGAGATGGAAGAGCGCAGAAAGGCAGGTGAGGATATTGAAACCATTAAGCAGGAAACTAACAACAAGTTACTTGCATCCGACATTCAGTATTGGGAGGATTACCTCCGATTGCTTACTGAAAGCGGTACGCTGACGATTGACGAGTACAACAAGATAATGGAGAGGTTGAATGCGTTGAGGAGTAAGTCTACCAATGCGACCGACCCAACGGACGAAGAAGATAAAACGGCAGACCGAAAGTGGCGCACTATGGAGAGGTACTTCAATCAGTCGTTCAAGTATATGAACGAATGGATTGAAACGCGAATAAAGATGGCAGAAATAGCGGAAGAAGCGGCACAAGCCGAGCAGGATGCAGCAAAGAGTGCACTTGACTATGAACTCGAAGCAAGGGCAAACGGATACGCTAACAATGTGGAATATGCACGAAAGGAGTACGAGGAGAAGCATAAGATTGCAAAGAAAGCCGCACAAGATGTATTAGAGTTACAAAAGGTGCAGGAAGCCGCAGACACTGCACAACAGATAAGCAGTCTTGTAACCGCAACGGCGAGTATATGGAAAGCAGAGGGCACGAAAGGAGTATTGGGTATTCCATTAGCAGTAGCGGCAACGGCGGCTATGTGGGGTTCATTTGCAGCAGCAAAGATAAAGGCGGTACAACTCACAAAGATGCAAAGCGAGAGTTACGGAGAGGGTATGAGTGAGTACTTGGATTATGGTGGTTCGCACGCAAGTGGGCACGACATAGATTTCGGAGTAAAACCCGATGGGACAAGACGCAGGGTTGAAAGAGGAGAGATGATTGGAGTAATCAACAAGCGCAATGTACGCAAGTACGGCGTTAGTAAGGTATCCGACATCATTTCTTCGTTAAATCACGGCACTTTCGAGAATTTGTACGGCAATGCTTTTGTGGGTAGCGATATTGTGCCACAAGGAGCAGACTTGCGTAAACTCGAAAAGGGTGTAAGCGAGTTAGTAGAGCAGGGTGGGCAGAAAGTGCTTACATCGGGCGGAAAGACGATAATATATTACAAGAACACAAAGAAAATAATAAGTTAGGCTATGAAACCAAAATACGGATTTTATTTACAAACTCCAAAAATACGAATAACGGCGCATCCTATATTCGGGAATAATTGCACAATGAAATGGTCGCACGATGCGAATGAGCAGTATTTCCGTCAAAGTCTTTCGGGGGAGTTTACTTTTGTAGGGGAAGACTTCGACTTTGTGTATAACGCAGATATAGAAACAAAGTTCAATCTTATAATCTATTCGGATTACGGGTTATATTGGACAGGTACTTTTTACAAGACGGATTGCGAGTTCAATATAGATGATAGGCTTTTCACCCTCAATCTTGAAACAAAGGATGCATATAGTGCGGTGCTTGATGGGGTTGAAAAGGAATATGACTTGATTAAGATACTACCACGCAAGCAGGCCGTATCGCTCGACAAGCGCAGTATGATACAAATCTATGCTATGGGCGAGGATAAAGTATCGTGTTTCTTTCAAGGTATGACTTGGGAGCAGGATTGTGAAACGATAGAAAGCGATAGCGACTTGACGGACAAGTACCACTTTGCAAAGATATTGAACGCCCGAATTGTGGAGATTTCGGGGGATATGACCCCAAAGTTACCCAATGCTATATGGGGAGATAAGCCGAGCAGTGAAACTGAATGGAGCATCTCCGATAGCACATATACTATACAAGTGCGCAGAGAGGGAGGACTAGCGTCCTATGGTTCGTATATAGAGGTAGTAAGGAAAGCGGATAAGGTAGTATTATGGAGGGCGATATTTCAGAATAGGGATATCCCACTTGATGCAGATATAACTTTACTTCCCGTCAGCGGTACTGGTGCAACGGGTAATGTAATTCTTTACATCCACGATATGGCTTTTTATGGGCGACTTATTTGTGATGTAGAGAGTTTCAAGATAGGGAGTACGACTTACAATTCATCTTCTTTGTCTTCCGAAGATATGGTAAGCAACAATAGGAATTTCCATAGGGTATTTCCGTATGCTTTTGACGTGATAACCATTTGGAACGAGTTTAGTTCCGAACCTACTGAGTGGTACTATAAAGACGATTTGTATTACACTAAACCGCCACATGGAGGGAGTACTGGTGTGCCCGATTACTACCCTATTGCGCAGACCTATTGGACAAGGCTTTCATATTGGTTCAGTTTTGATATGTACACAAGCACTATCGAACCATTAATTCGCAAAGAATACACATTTAAGGATGCATATCCGTTGTGGTCGGTGATAGATACTTTATTGAGTAAGATTACAAAGGATAGCGGATATTCGGTAGACTTCAAAGGGACAAAGGCGTATAGCCAATTCTTGTACGACACTTACAATCCAATAAGTCAGCAGGCGTTCAGTTTATTCTTGACGCCAAAGAGTAATATCTTGGCAGGAGAGTATAGCCAGCCTGCGCAAAAAGCGAAGATTACATTAAGGAAGATACTCGATATGCTCCGAGATGCATTTAGATGCTATTGGTGGTTAGAGCAGGTGAGTGGCAACAACTACCGATTGAGGATAGAGCATATATCTTACTTTATGAACGGCGGAGCATATTTTTCAAACCCTCAAATTGGGCTTGATTTGACAAAACTTGTCAATCCGAGAACGGGAAAGGCTTGGAGTTTCGGAGTGAACACTGCATCTTATGACAAGGACGAACTACCCGAAAGATACGAATTCAAGTGGGTAGACGATACGACTTCATACTTTGAGGGCAACCCGATAGAGATAAAGAGCAAGTATGTGAAAAGCGGAGATGTGGAGAGCATCACCATAGATGACTTCAATTCGGATATTGATTATATGCTATTCAATCCGAGTGCGGCGCAAAGTGACGGATTTGCCCTTTTAAGTGCCGTAGAAAGCGAGGGAAAATGGAAAGTGGCTTACTATACCATCGCGGACGATATTGTCCTACAAAACGGGTTTTTGTCCTTTTACGCCCTACAAACCTACTACCTCTATGATATGCCGGCGTGGAACATCGAGGTGAACGACAAGGAAAAGAAGAGCAACGGAGTGAAAAAATCTATGAAGCAGAGCATCTCTTGCCCTTACTTTGATTTTGACTTGTATAAGTTAATTCATACAGGTATCGGAGATGGGCAGATAGATAAAGTGGAAATGAATTTAGATACCCAAATGTTAGAAATTGATTTAATTTTCACACCTAAATAAAAATTACTACCTTTGCGATAAGGAGAAAGGGTTACTCTTTGTCAATTAAACCAATATAATTATGAGTAACAAAAATAACTTTTCTCCTCTTCCTTTTTACGACGATAAAATAGAGCAGAAAAAATGGTATGCTTTTGGTCGGGATTATGTTTATTTAACCCCGAATAAGCGCATATTGCCTTTTCAAATCCAAAGGGAGGCTACAACCTCTATACAAAAGACCTCGACGGAGATAACCGCAGACTACATAGACAATGCCTATTTGGACAAAGATGGCAATCTTATAGAGAATGCATCCTCTAAATCGGGCGTGGGTAGTATCGAAACGCACGGATTGGACACGAAGTACATCTATATCGAGAACCTACCTACACCGCCATTCTATTCGGGTTTGAGTGAGCAAATACAAGGTACTTCCATAGCCTTTCTCAACACAGGCGGAGAAGTAATTAAAACACTCAATCCCGTACCTCTTGGAGCAAAGACTTGGAGCGGATACATAACCATACCACAGGACGCGGATACTATCTATATATTACAATATACGGGAGGAGAGAACGCAACTTATTTCAAAGCCGTAGAAGCACCAGTGCCATTGGAGAGCGTTAGCATCTTTGATGCGGATACAGATGAGCAGATAACCACACTTGACATATCGAAATTCAATATCGTTAACAAAGGTGACTATGATTACATCTGTTATAACGGAAATGTAGTACTCACAACAGATAAGCATCCTACAAAGATGTATGTAAAGGTAGTAGACGAAGATGACAACGAGTGGTATTCGGCTTATTTTGGGTGGTGCAGTGCGTGTATGGAGATAAGATGGTGGGATGACGAGGACTTGGAGTTCGATGCAGGAGCAGTCGTCTATTCCAATGGATATAAAAATATAATGTACTTTGATGCGGAGATAGGTATGCCCGATTATGAGTTCGAGGAAGAAGTAGCAGAGCGCAGTGGGTATCAGTTTCCAATCAGTCAAGTATCTTACAAGCGGTATAGGTTCAACATCCTTGCACCCGAAGAGGTATGCGATGTAATGCGTTTCATTCGATTGAGCGACCATATACAGATAGTGACAAACGAATGGACATACGATGCTACATCGTTTTTGATTACACCTACTTGGCAGGAGCAGGGATACTTGGCAGAGGTAGCATGTGAGTTCACAACCAATTCAGTAGTAAAGAAAATAGGCAAGGGGGTAGCCGTTTCAAAAATTATAAACAATTAAAAATAATGCATTATGAATTACAAGCAATTAAAAGACCTTATAGCCCAAAAGGTTAAGGAGAACGGACGCGGAGAGATTACGGGTCCAATCTTGCAGGCTGTCCTCTTGGCGATGGTGGATGCTTTGGGTGAGATTAACCCACAAGAGTACACAGAGGAACAGAAAGCACAAGCGAGGGCGAACATAGAAGCACTTGCGAATTTCGAGGGTGAGATAACCGAAGACAAGTTATCCGTTGAGGTACAAGCCATTCTCAACGATGTAGCGAACAAGCAGTACATCACAGACAAGACCTTGCAGACCACTGCAAAGACGATTGTCGGAGCGATAAACGAGGTGTATGGCGGTGGACTTGCCGACAATGCCGTCACGGAAACGAAGTTAGCCCAATCTATTCAAACCATACTTGGAATGGTCGGGACGAATGTAAAAGAGATAGACGCTGACACAAATTTGAATGACCTTAAAGAAGAGGGAATATATGTGCTAATGTCGAACCATATATATTCAAATCTACCTTATTCAGATGGTGTATCAATGACTTCTCAGAGAGTAACATACCCTTCAATCTTATTGGTTTCTGATTATGTGGTGGCGAATAATATGGTGCAAACCTATATCGGATTGTCTTCAATTTATTCATATCCACTTATTAAATGGAGACAACATAATGGCAATACAGGCAAATGGTTAGACTGGCGTGGTGCTGATGTATATGGTATAAAAAAGGATGTCACTGCTTTACGAAACCTGATATTTCCTATCGCTATTTTATCAGAGAATACCCCCGATAATATAGAGCAGAATGCAAAGAATTTCGCTGATTATATAAATAAAGCGAAAGCCGCAGGGATTTCCGATGTAAACGGGATGATGGTTACTTGTTTAATAGATAATGATTATTCGGGTGTGGGATATTTTTATGGTATTGAGAGTATTTTGGGGGTAGTATCAATAGACGATGTGAATGAGCATTATGTTTTCAACTTAACCAAAAGTGGTATTTATAGCCAAAACGCTGTTCTTACCGAGACTAATACCATGACCGATGCAGAGATAACTAAAATATGGGAGGACGCATAATATGGAAAAGAGATTTATAGTAGGCAGTAGAGCCTTTTTCAGCCCGATTGAGGGTTTTCAATCCAAAGACACTGACACACTCGTATGGACTGACGAGAACACGGATTTCAAGCACTACAAGCAATCCTCTATGAGTGGCAGATGTGAGTTCCTTTGGGCAGTCAAAACAAAAAAGGAACTATTAGCATTTGCGCAGAGGGAACAAGCAAGCGGACTTGAATTCGGCAAATTCTTGGTCACTGACTTTGCAAACGAAATAGGGCTAACTATTGAGGACTTAAAAGCCTTTGCGGATGCATACTTGCCTAAACTCGATGCAAGACACAAGTATCAAGAAATCATCTACAATTCTTACATAGCAAACAATGGGTTCTACCTCACTGACAAGCAAAGGGAAGAAGCATACGAGGAATACAATAAAGACAAAAAGGAGGAATAAAAAATGGGATATCTAAATAATTCGGGTTTAACGACCTTTTCAAAGAAAATAAAGACTTGGGTTAAGGAGCAAATAGCGGCAGTGCAGAATGCTCTCAATCCAATGGTAAGCATCACCTATGCCGACCTCAAAGCGTTGAGGGATGGGAGCAAACTTGTTGCAGGCAGGAGGTATCGAATAACTGACTTTGTGACTACAAGTGTACAGACAGACACACGGAGTGCAGGGCACGCCTTTGATGTTATTGTCAAGGCAGACGATGTGAATGTGCTCAACGAGAATGCCAAAGCGATACAACACAAAGGGGACACCTATTTCAGTGGATGCAAGTTGAGTGCTTGGGAACTGAAATACTGCTTGGACAACGACACAAACCGCTTTGCTTGGGCAGATACAACCAACGGAAAGGGTGTTGTTTGGTGGATGAAAGATGAATGGGACAACGAGTGTTTCTACGACTTCAAGAATATACAATACAAGCGGTACAAGGTTACGGGTGTGACAGATACGGCTAGGCACAGCTCTTTCCTGAATGGCTATTATGGCATAGAGGGCGGATTTCAGGGCGTTAAAGTAAGC